>BNJU01002848.1_pt1 | contig 78092 bp, 67 predicted proteins | sample 8539281 | NCBI WGS metagenome assembly BNJU01 (sample SAMD00202456, study PRJDB9452) | human saliva metagenome | isolation source: human saliva | place: Japan
AAACAAACAGCGTATGGGGCGTGGGAGACTCAAACAAATTGAACGACAGAGTAGATCAACGGACTGTATCAATTATCAGAGTGAGGCTGCGTAGAAGGTAGAGATATGAAGGATTTCTAATTCTGATCTTGCGTTTATTCAGTGGCATCTATTGAGCGTTTGCAATCAGATAATGAATTGGTAATCAGTAACATTCGTGATACAATCCAAAGTGGTTTGGCGATTTATAAAATCTAGTTTGGGTGCTAATTCTTGGAGCACTTTTGGTACAGTAGGAAGCGTGAACAAACAAGGGACGTTCGTGAAGTTATCAACAAACAAATCAGTGCTTGCGGTTGACATGGTAAAAAGAAAATGCAAAGGGAAATTTCAAAAATCAGTATGAAACAACAATTGATTGTAAGTAATTATGGACGTACGGGATGCAAGGAGTCATGAAGAGATTGGGGCGGGGATACGTGGTGGAAGCAGTAAAAAGCGTTTGATGGGCAATCTAGGAACTTGGAAGAACGAGGTAACAAGATGTAACAATCGTTGAAAGAATTGTTGGAGGATACAAATAAAAATGGGATATGAATGATGTGTGGCTGAATCTTGAAATAAGAAGTGAGTTTTGTTTTTATTGGAATAATCATCTTTATCAGATGAAAGATTTGAAGGCAATCTTCGGTCATGATGTAACAGAGTTCTATTTTCTATGATTTAATCAACAATGACAATGAAGGGACGCAGTGATTGTAGAAGAGTAGGTATCAGTGGGTCAGTTCTTGACGATGAGTCGTCTATTTTAGATTTTCAAAACAATGGAGTCAAAGTTTAATTTACAGGGGCATGGACGTGATGATTGGAAGAGATTATGATGGAGAAAGCAATCTGTGGTCAATCATTTAGGTGAACAGTTCTTTTGATTTGATTAAAAGCAATGGTGGAAGTAAATGATGGTTATTTTTGAGACTCAGCGATGATGATTATATTAACAATCATGGAGCTCTTCCTAATGAAATTTGGTTCAATAATGATAATAAAGAAATAACAATTAAAATCCATTTCAAATTAAAGTCCTCAATTGGAAGGGGACTAAGAGTAAAGAAGTTAGATGAGATTTCTATATTGAAGAAAATCATCTTGGTAAAGAAATTGACGAGATGGCAAAAATATAAATCAACATGGTTGAAACAATAAAGGTGTTGTCAGTTAGTGAGTTGTCTTAAATACAGAAAAGAAAATTCTGTTTTTCGATTATGAAAATCTATTCTATAAACAATTGAAAATCATTGGTATTGGTGAAGTCGTGATTCTTTAGAAACAAATATTGACTGGGACAGAAACAAAGAAAATTTTGGGGTGGGTTGGTAAAAAGTTGTGAAAAGCATTTCAGGAGATTTCAAATATTAGAATTATTCAAGAGAGTGTTGTAATGTTTGAATTTTTTCTCAGCAGTTTTTCTCAAAGAAATACAATCAAGGAAGATAATCGGATGATAAAGATTTTGTTAAAGAAAGAAGTATTATCTGGTAGAGTTTAGATGATATTGAGTTGGTTTTGAGTTTCAAGAGCACGATTAGATATAGAAAGTAGACAAAATTCTAAAAAGATAACAGGGGAGTATAGTTGGATATCGTTTGGAAATTTATTAGAAGAGATCTAACAGAACAGATTTGATTGAAAATAAGGGCATTGAAATCAAAACAGTAATCAAAACAATGACAGATGATTATGTAATTCAAAAAGGTATTCAGAAATTTCAAAATAAAAAAATGAGTGGACGATAAAGTTAGATGCTTTTTGGAATAATATAATTATAAAGTTGATATTCCTTTCAAATCTATAAAAGAGGTTATACAATCATGTTTAAAAAGAGGTTTAATTTTGAAGGCGTATTGGGTGGTGTTGTTGTGTAACAGGCAAAATATCTTAAAGAGAGATTTGAAGGGGCGAAGCAGAAAAAGGAGGCGTAGTGGTTACAGATTCTCAGTGAAAACAAATCAGAACATTCTGTTGGTAGTAAAGAAATCGAGATCTTATGATGTAGATTCTTTATACAAAAACAGTAGAAGGAGAGGCGTGTGAGGGGATACATGTTCAAATTTGAGTTATTGGCGGATCTGGTTCTTATGATAACGTTGAGTCTATTTTGGTTTATGATAATGAAGATGAAAATCTCATTTTACATTTCTGGCAAGATGGTGAAGATTTGGTTATCGGGGGAATCATGTGGAATCAATCTATATAAGGTGGTTTCAGGGTGATGTATTTTAATCCTGATTATAAAGGAGTAAAAATAAAAATATGTCTATTGGTGTATATGGAAAACAAAATTGTAAACAATGTGGTTGGTAAAAATTCCTTGATTAAAAACACGGGGCTCGTTTATGAGGGTTGGTAATAACTTTGATGATAAATAGTTGAACGGAAAGAAAAGTACAATGTTGAGAAAATGTCATTGTTGTTGTTGGGTCGAGGCGCGGTCAGGACTCAGCTAAATTGGTGGGCATTAAATAAAATAAAAAGTACAGTTTGTCTGAGTATGAGTTGTACTTTTTATTGATTTGAACTGTCTTATTATATAATCTATTTATAATTAAAAAGATTATTTAAGAAAGGAAAAATAATATGGCAACACGTGGTATGATTATTAAATGGGTGATGATGAAATCGAGTTCGAAGAATGGATCAGGAGAAACAATTTGGAGGCTGTTTGAAACAGGATAGGGAACGAGGAGTTCCTATTGAGCTAGTGGAATATTATGATGATGGGGCAGGTCAGATTTGAACTGAAAGCAGGGCGGGAAAGAATATAAAACAGTCGTATTGTTTTAGGTATTAGAATGTGAAAAAAATTTCAGATTTTACAGGCATTATTATTGGAAAGGATTGAAGGTGGTTGGAAGGTAAAGAAAAAGATAAATACAGTTATTTCCTTTATGATTGTGAATGTGAATGTGCAAAATGGTTCAGCAGGGCGAGTAGATGATTGGTAATCAATAAAAACAGAGCATACAAGTTGGCTGATTGTAAAAATCAAGACAGTCAGATTTGGGTGTAGAAAGGCACAAAAACAAAAAAAGTGATATGGATAACATATAATATAATATAAGGAGGTTTTTGAATCATGAAAAATCAAAGGCAACAGAAGAGTGATGGAGTATTGGGTGGCATTGGCGAATATTGCAATGTTGAGCTAACGTTATTACGTTGGGACATTTCGTATTCGGTTGTTTCTGGCTGGGTTAGCGTTTATCATGTATGTCGGTGCAAAGCATTAATATGTCTATTGGCGAAAACAATTCTGGAAACAGATAATGGCGAAAATAAAGAATAGAAAGAAGAGTATGAACAACGATTTGAAAAATATAGGAGGCATTTGAAGGGCATAATTACGAAAAATCCTGGAAACAAAAATTTGGAAGATTTAGGTTTGGGCATGGTGGCGTTTCTGCGGGACAAAACAGGCAAGACAAATGGTAAAAGCAGTGCTTCAAATTAAAAGTGGTTGGAAAATATTATCAAGCAGAAATAAACAGATAGATGGATTTTCAGAAATTGACAAGGTCTCACAACAAGAAGGAACAAGGCGTATGAGAAGGCAGTGGCTGGTAAAAGAAATGAGATTATGATGAGTTCTAGAGACATCAACAGGTAAAGGAGTTTCCTATTGTTAGAGGAACTAGATGGGAGTGCTCTAGAGGCAGGAAGCCAGGAAAATCTTGGGTAAGAAGAATTTGTTGGTATCAGGAGGTAGGAGTACAATGAAAAAAATCTTGACGTGGATATACAGAAGCAGAAATCATGATTTTTGAAAATCAATATTATGGGAACTAATGACGATTCATTGAAAGATAAAATTAAATCTTTTGTGAAAAACATAATCTATCTCTTGGGAGAAAGTGTAGGGTGAGGCTGAATTTCAGAAGAAGATTACAGAGAGAAGGTTGGCGTCAAGGTTTCTAACAAGGACAAAATCTGCTCACAAAAGCAATCGAGAACTTTGAAGAGTTTATAAATCAGAAAAAAAGTGGATGGTATCAATAATACAAAAATGAACTTTGTAACAGGTGTGAGCGGGAGCTCTGCAAGACGGAATTTCATAATAGGGATAATAAAGTTGACGATTTTCTAAATAGGTGGCGATAAAATCAAAAATTCAAATTCTGATAAAAGGAAGATTGATTGAATGAAAAATGGTCGATTGTTTTAGTTGTTTGGTATCATTCTTATTTTGAGAAGCGTCATGTTCAAAGTGTTAAAGATTTATAAAATCAGGGTGATAAATATGGAATACATTGTAGCAAGGACATAATCATTTTTGAGTGAAAAAGAAAAAGTGAGAAGTTTTAAAAAGTTTTTCAGTTTTTGTTGACAAAAAGTAATTTATATGTTGGTGATAGAGTAGATTGTTAGAATTATTAAAAATATTACGAAAAGAAGAGTAAATCTAATATGAAAAACAATCTGTATCATTGATTCTGAATCGGTGGACGGGCGTGTTGGCGGGAAGTGGGCGGTCTGCAGCTGATGGCGGTCACGTGGTGGCGATGTGGTTAGGCAGGCGGAACAAGGGGCGTCCCTATCGAAAGCAGAAAAACAAGTAGGGCAGGGCGGGTAAAGCAGTTGGGCGAAGATTCTGGGCGGGATCTTCGGAAGAGAGTGGAGCCGAAATCAGTTATGACAAATCAACAGAAGAAGCAAAAAAAGGTAGGTGACGTTGATAAAACAAAAAGAGATTTGAGCAATTCTAAAACAAATTAGCACAGATAAAGGGTGAGGTCCCTCAGTAGAGAAGAGGGTGGTGTCGTCTGTAACAGACACAGAAGAAATCGTCGATGAAAAGGTTGTAACAGGGCAAAAATCAAACAAAGAGGGGACAAATCCAGCTAAGTTGATTCGTTGAATAGAGGCGATAAAAGAGGGCGTAAGATAAAGTAGATAGTATCAAACAAGATTTGAGGCAATCAAACAAATGGAGGGAACAGGCGGTGGGAGCAGTGGTTGGGTGGCAATCAAATGTGAGCTCAGTAAACGGAACTTGGATAGTGGGCAGGGCGGTGGGCGATAATGTTCTCACAAAAAAACAATTGTAGCTAAGACACAACAGACAAGATAGTGTCATCGTAACAGAAAAAGCAAGGAAGAAAAAATTAGGGCGGGTTGGATTCATAGGGGACGGACAGTTGGAAATTCACAGTGTGGTACATTTCGTGTAGGAATTTCGAAAACAAAACAGGAAGACGTGGTGGGAGAAAGTAAATAGGGTGGGTGAGAGTTCTAAAATCAAAGCAGTTCAGGGGCATGGGTGGATTTCAAAGAAGTGATGCACGTTGGGGCAGGGAGTCTTACAGGGCGGACAGATTAAAAAGAGATTGGATGCGTATGGGTGATTTATTGAAGATGTACGTGTGGTAAATTCGGTACATTCTCTCAGTATGGTTCGTGTAGTGAAGAGTCAGTTAATCTGTCTAAATTGTTGGTGAAACATATAAAAGTGGCATTCGTAAGGGGACTAGGTAACACAAATCCTGCGTATGGAACACCGGACAGAAATGGGCATTGAAGTGTAATGGGGCGTGGTGAACTATCTAAAGCAGGTTATAGCATTTGAATCTTCAGATACGTGATGGAAAGCAGTGGGCTATTCAGTCAGAAACAAATAAGACAACAATGGGTGGGACAAAAGCAGAAATCTACAATAGTATGATTCGTTGGTTGTATGATGATGATTTGAGTGATTGGGGCGTGTATCAATCTGGTTTTGGTTTGGAATTACAAAGGGCGGATTACAGAACTTTCCTAGTTCAAGACAGGAGAAAACAATGGTTGGTGCAGTTGAAACAAGTTTGAAAAGAACAAGATAGCAAATTACAGGCAAAAAGTATGACATTCCAACAACAGATTTCAATGCAGACGAGTAGTATGGTGTGAAAAAACAAATTGAAACAAATAAAAGGGGCAGATTGGTGAGTTTCTAAGAATGTTAAATCTACAGGTCAGAAAAGTTGAAGATTCAACAAATGAATTGAAAACGTTTGGAGGCAGTTAAATCACTTGGTCAAAAGGGGTAAGGGGACTATGATAGTGCGGTTGTGACATGGCGTTATCTAAGCGTTAACAAACAGAAAAAGTAGTGGGCGTTCAAACAAGATTAAAGAGGGTTAAACATTGAAGTATTCCACAAGCAGGGGCGAGGATTTAGAAAGTGGTACAAAGGTTTACAACAGTGGCAAAAGTCTGGATATGATGAAAGTGGGGTGGGTGTGGAAAGAGCAAAAGCAGAAGTGAAACATGTTGAAAAACAATTAGAAACGATTGATGGTAAATTAAAGATAATCTAGAAAGCAAATGTTGGGGACTCTACACAAAAAAAGGGTGCAGTAATAACAAAGAAATTGAAGGATGACAAGTTCAATCAAGGAATGAAAAAAACAGATTTCAAGAACAAGAAAACTAGTTTCGAAGAAAAAGTTAAAGTTCAAAAGAAAAAAAGCAATTTGGTGAGGGACGGGGCGATAAAGAACGTTGCAGGGTGGCGATTCAAAAGCAAAACACGGAAGAAGCGGTTGGTAGAATTAGAAGCATTGAAACAAGAAAAAGGTCGTGAAGAACAACGACAAAAAGAAGAACAAAGTCGTGAAGAACAACGACAAAGAGGTTTGAAGATTACAGACGTGATGAAGTATTGTATGGAACAAATTCTACAACAAATACAACAGTCCTAACAAATCTAAAAATACGTGAAAAATGATGGTTCTAATGAATCAATCTATATTGTTATTGGGACGTTATTCTTGAAACTTGGGCGGATTTGGTTTGACTCAGAAAAAACAACAAAGATAAAAAGGAGCATTTCATATGAGTGCACTGTCTTTGTTTAAAGCGAGTTTAAAGCGATTCTAAGTTGTTTTCTCAATCTTTGATGGTTTTATCGAAAATCAGTTTTGAGGCGCTTTAGCGATTAAGCAGTGACGATATAACGACGGTCAAAATCAGTTTAAGCATATTATTATAAACAAAAATTTCTTAATCATATTTCATTTGACAATTTTTAAAAAAATATTATACAATAATAATATAAAGCGAAAGGTAATTAAATATATGATTTCAAAAAGATTGAGGCGAGGCAGGAATTCTTCAAATCTATTATAATGGAACAGGTTATTGTTCAATCAAGAAAAAGATATAACAAAGGAATGGATACAAAAATAAAGAAAAAAATTCAAATTAGAGGAACTAGATTGGGGTTTGGAACTCTCAAAAACAATCATTCAATCATTGAAGAAGTTTCTGTTATTGATAGCATTGATGATAAATCTGCATTTTTGGAACTTTTATAATGAGTTGGGACATTATGAAGATGTTCATTGGTAGAATAGGGCGTAATGATAGAAAAGTTATTAACAAGATTATAGGGAACTTTCTAAAAGCAAATAAAAGTATACAATGAGTTGCATGATGAAGATTATTTGTTAAATTCAGGGAATTTATGAGGAGTTGAGTGAGACATTTCTTTAGAATTTATATTATCAATTGTGGGTCATGAGTCATGGAAACATAATAGGGAAATTCCTAGAGTTAATTCTATTGAAGAATTAAAAGCAATTAGAAAGATTACATTGGACTTATTGGCGATGGGTTAATCTCATTAAAAAAATAAAAAAAGATAATTTTAAAATTGAAATTGTAACAGTTTCTAGAAAGTTGATTATAAGGAAGAATGGAAAGAAGAAAGTGAGGATTTATGAAACAAGTAGAATGAGTTGGTAAAAATTATCAAATTTTATGAAGAGTCTTGATTTGGCGAATACTATTATCACAAGTTATTCAGACATTGAAATTCCATTTAATTGGGTAGAGTTCTATTATAAAGGCAGTGCGGAGAAATAAGAATCCTTTATAAAGAAAAATCAACAAATGGAGTTATTTAGATTACAGATTCAAATATTTTTAGGGAGATCTAGTATTCTATAAAGATTATAAAAATTGAGATAGAGTAGTAAGGAGTAACAGAAGCAATGAATAATAGATTTGGAAGGGTGAGTACATTGATTCAAGACTTTTAAAAATAGAAATATTGATTTGTTTGTTGAGTCATCCTTTAATCTTAGATTTAATGAAATTAGTCAAAAGGGCTGTTGAGATTTAATCAAGATGAAAAAAAGTTATTTGGATCGATAATTGAAATTTTGGTATAATTAAAATTATAGATGATGAGTATAAAATTTGGTATAAGGGTTTGGAACTAAAGTTTTTATATTTCCATTCAAAGATGATAAGAAAAAGGATAATATAGAAGAGATTTGGTTGGCGAAAACAAAGATTTATCCTATTGTTAAAGAGTATAGAAGCGATAGTGGCAGATTGGATAAAAAAATAAAAGAGAGTGAATTTCAAAAGTCTCTTTTTTAAAGTTCTAATTGTTAAACAGATGGCATCTCTTTTATCATTAAATTTAGAGGAATTACATCATATCTGAGCGTCTTTGGAACTTTTGTATCTACAATGTTTTTAGTATATTCTGGTACATATGAAGAGTGTTGCGGTGAGAACTAATTTCATCAGGGAATTCTTTCATATTTTCCATAATTTCAGCACGCATTTGTTTTCTAATTCTTTAGTTTGTTTTAAAAGTATCTTCAAATTGTTTTAATTGGCGTGGGGAGCTCTCTAGTTTCATCATTGATTTGAGCATTGATCTTCATCAACAGTTAAATTGAAGTTAATTGATTAAAAAACAGTGGCATGAAACACGTTCCTCAAAACGAATAGATACAGCGTCTTTTTCAACATCTAATGAGTAGCGTACTCTCATTTGGTCTTTTGAATATTGTTCATAAGGAGAAGACTTCTTTTTAATTTTTCTGTATCAACAGCAAAGAGTAGGTTTGGCTCAATAAATGAGATGAGTTCAGAGTTTCATCTTTGATAGATTTAACATTTAAAGTCCTTCATAGAGTTAAGAATTTGATTTCTAGCGTTTTTCTTTAATATTGTCTAGAACATCATAACAATACGCAAGTTATTAAGTTTGACAGAGGCAATTCTGTTTTCTTTATCGAAATTTTGAGATCGGTTGAAAGATTTCTTGCAATGGCGGAAATGATTGAGCGTTGTAATTGTTCGTTTAAATCATCAGCAATCGTGACTTCATCAATTGTATTGAAAGTGGTCAGAGGGTGAGTCCATAGGGACGTGACAGTGAATCACATCTCTTTGGTGTTCCGTCTTTTTCCAATATGATGGGTTGGAAAAAGTATTCAAAAATCATCTTCTAAGTCAATAGTAAATCGTCAATAGTCATCTTTTTAAGATTATTGAACTCATGAAGAAAATTAGTTTTTCTCTTAATGCAATCATGAACTAGAACAGTTTTATCTAATTTGAGTGGTTATTTTCTAACATCTCTAAATTAGAGTTAATTTCAGACTTTATTCATTGGAACAGTCCTTTTTATTTTTCTATATCGATCTGGTTGTTGTAGAAAAGGAATAATATAGTATAAGAAGATTTTTAAAAAGGGGATCGAGATGAACAAAAAAATGGTATGAAATTCAAGATTTTAGTATCTTTAATAAAGACAAAATCAAAAGTTGTGTTTGAAGTAGACGGAATTAAAATTGGAGACTCATTTAATCGAGAAGAAATTGAAAATATTTGCGTAAGGATATGTTTTGTAAACAGAACTTTGGAGATTTAGACACTTGTATTGGAATGAATATAGAATAGTTGATTTAATTTTTGTGAGCAGAAAAGATTTCTCAATGATTCAAATGATGAGTTAGAATGGATGGTTGCCCAGTTGGAGCGTAGAAGATTATCTAATGACGTCAAGTTAATAAATGATGATGTTTAGATTTCAAATCACATCACAAATGAAGAGTATTAAATCTTTACATTGTGTAGTCTCAGTGATACAAGTGGTGGAAAAAACGATTTGTGGGACGGGAAAGTACAAAGGAGCAGTATGATGAATTTCACAAATGGAAGTCAAATTTATCTAAAAAAAGGAGTTGTCAAGAGTCCCTTTTTTTATTATATAATATAATTTATAATAAAAAGAAATGAGGAAAATTTATGAAGCAGTATGGAAATCAAATATCCGGCATGGGTCCTGGTAGAACAATTGATGTGGGACAAAAAGTTAATATTGAGTAGAAGAAGTAAAACAGTAGTTCTGAGTGAAAACGATTTGAGTTTTATCAACACAAGAACAGTAGAAGTGATGAGTTGTTGGTAAAAGAGTTTATGATAAATTGTTCCAGGCTGGTACAATTTACGAGAGATTACAAAAGGTGGAAAAAGTTAAAGATAGTAAGTTAATGTAGTAGTGGGATAGGGTGTATAAACAATGGAAAATTACACAAGCAATAAAGACATATATATTCAAAGAATGAATCAAACGAGACAAAATCTAAATTTTGCGTTGTTGAACTGTTGTCAAAAGGAATGAAAATTCTTGATTTTTGGATACAGTATTTCAAAAACAGATTTATTTCTGATGTAGATTCTGGTGGTGCAGAATATTGGTGCTATGATATTTCTAAGGCGTTCAAACAGAATTGAGTAAAAATGGGTGTAAATGTAGTTACAACAGAATTTAGTAATAAAAAAGTTCAATTTGACATTGTTATTTATCTAGTGTCTTCCATGAAATCATTAGTTATCTCAATCGTCAAGAAAGAACAGAAACAATCAGTATGATTATAGAAAGTTTAAGAATAGGTGGATATTTAATTGCGAGATTGGGACAATCCTAATGATATTGAAGAATTATTCTGTATTGAATATGTCTAAACAGAGCAGAAAAAGAAATGGATATTTGGGTTAATGAGTTTGAAAAATTCCATTATTGATAATGATTATGGCAAAATACAAAAATGGTACAATTAGTTTGATCATTCCAAAAAGCGTTGTAAAATCATCTTTCATGGCGTTTGGGATTAAAATCTTTGAGTCAGGAATCAAAAAGAACAATAGTGAAAGTGGGGCGGTATTATGAATTGGATTTATTGGCATGGAAGAAAGTATTTAGTATTCAATCTATTTATCATGGAAACAGATGGGAACAGTTGAAGTCATCTACAAAAATGAACAGATTTAAAGTCAGTGGATTTAATGGTAAAATCTATTTATGTTTTTCAAAAATAACAAAAAAACAATTGACAAGTAAAAATTTTGTTATCATAAATATTGTAAGAAATTATTATTTGAAAGCTAATCTTGAAAAGTCTATGTCAGAACAGGATCAAGTCAGTGGTGAAAGACGTACAGAGCAATCATAGGGACGGTTCATAAGAGTGGATGTGGATTGAGGCAAAAAATATGTAGAATGATGATATGTTTAATATATGTTGTTCTACATATTTTTATTAGTCTTTCTGATGTTATTTATATATAATATGTGATAAGAGAGGTAAATATGAAACTTTTACAAGAGAAAATATAAATAAAAAAATTATTATACAGGGCTGGAGGGTTGACGGGTTTATTTCAAGTATCGGTAAAACAATTCAAAAATGGGATAATAAGGGTATTCTCAATTTTTGAAAGAAGTCCTAGTAATAGAAGAGTTCTTCAAAAAAGAGTGTATTGAATATTTGAAATCAAAAAAATATGTTCTATGGAGACGAAACGATTTCTAAAAGAGATGTTATCTGTGCAGAGTATCATCTTATGGGCAACAGAAACAAGGGGTTTTAGATGAGACAGGTTGATTATATTCTTTCTAATAGGAGACGATTTAAAAAAATGTTTTGATTCTAAAAGAAATAGGAAGTAGTCTGGATAGCAAAAGAAAAGGGGAACTCTAAGAATTTATAGATATGATTTTTAAATGATGAAGTAAATAGAATCTTTATGAGTCATAAAGAGAATTTGGGATGGTTGGTTTTGAGGTATATGGAGGCATTGCAAACATCATGATGTAGAAATAATTGTAATGCAATCAGAGCAAGATAATAAATCAGTTGAACAAGAATTAGAGGAAGATATAAAAAAAGAATTTATGAGCACATTGAACAAATAGGAGTTATCAAATAATGAGTAATGTGTTTACAGTAACAGGCGAGATTAAAATTGAATAAAGAATATAATCAGTTGGACGGTAAATACATTTCTGATTATATTGGACATTTAATAAAATTCAAAGATTAACATTTCATAGAATTAAAAGGTATCACATAAAAATGGTAAAATCAGTCGAGAAGATAGAAATATTATTCAGTCGGTAAAGAAGAATTTAATCTGAGTAGTCGGGACGTGATGCAATATTGAGTAATATGTTGGAGTTTTGGATCTATCAAAGATTAAAAGAATTTGAAGAAGGAATTAGAGCAGAAAATTTCAAAGTGTAGAAAAGGTTGAGTAGAATTAAAAAGATGAAAGGACTTTACAAAAGGTAAGTTTGAACAATAATTCTAAAAATTTTGAACTTTGGTAAATACAAAAATTTAAAAATTAAAATTTATTGGAACAAAACAGATTAAAGTGGTCAAAAAGCAAAAAGAGAAAAAAGGAACAGAGCAGAGATTGGGAAGTAAATATAAAGTTTGTTTTGGAACAAAAAAATTATTACAAAAGATTATAAAGAATTTGTTAAGAAACGAGATAGTGAAATCTATTTCTTAGGGTGGGACTGGGAGATAGCTATGAAATAAATTTTCAAGGTTGAATATGAGTACAAAATAGAGCAGTTCTATTTTAGGATTAGGAAGAAATTGATTTAGAAGATGATAGAAGTTTGTTTATGAGCAGTTAATTTAACAATAAAAAGTATGAAATTTATTAAGAATCTGGGTGAGAACGAAAGAAGGGTGAACAGATTTTATAGAATCAAGATCAGGAAAATCAAGTGTTTCTTCAAATTATATATAATTTTGAACACAACAAAGATTTATGTATGGTAGAAATAGTTATGGTGTAGTAGGGTGGATTTTTAATAAAGGTTTTGTATCAGTAAGTGGGAGGATAAATATGGTGAAAATTTAATGAGATGAACTTTTAATATGGACATCAATATAGCAAAGGTAATCAAACAACAAATGATTTTTCAAATTATAGCAACAAAATTAAAAGAGTGTTAGATTTTGAATACAGGTAAGGTTGTAGTTATAGAAAAAGGTGATTTTGGTAAAAGAAAGATAATTTAATTAGTAAAGAGGTAAGAAATATAATGAGATGTTATCCTCTCTTGAGCTATTCAAAAATTTGATTCTATTATGAAGATTTCTAAATGGCTAAAAATAGAATCTTTTTACATAAAGTTAATCCAGCATGGACGAGGTTGGATTGCGAAACAAAAAAATATTGTCCGAAAATGAAATTAAACTTAGCAAAGTGAGGAACTCTTATGTTGGCCGTACGTAGAGGCATGTTTCTAAAAGATTAAATAAATCAAAAATAATTCAAGAAATAAATAGATTTTTATAGAATGTTGATAAATAAAATATATTTTATTGTTGAATTCTGTTTTTAAAAAAATGTTATAATATGAAGTATAATTTCAGTTTGAGAGAATAAGGCAAAAGCGATTGATGTCTGAGTACTGTGTGGAAATTCAAATTAAATAATTTTTATTTTTCTTGGAAGTTATAATTCAGCGTGGTGAAACGGATAAGAAAAATGAAATTAAAATGTTCATCTGTTTTAAGATGAAATAGTCATTAGTGGTCACGGACGAAAAAAACAATCTTGAATTATGGAATAGGGCATATTCTACAATTCTTGTGGCACAGAGCGTTGGTTCGATTTCAAGAAAAAGACATTAATATTTCTTATCATTTGAGTCAAAGAAGTTTTACAAAGGTGACGATGGATCGGGATCTGAAAAAGGCAAAAAGGGTTACTGAGTTTCTATTTATTTTCGGGACATGAGTAATCAGTGAGCAGCGATATGAGGACAGTTGCAGGTTCGAGGTCCTGCATGGTCCATTCTAGTTTGGCATATAGTCGGTATGTTAATATTGGTGGTGGCTCTGGTGACGTATTAGGTCTAAATCCAATAACGTGTCGGAAGTTAGTTCTAAATATGAATATGGGTTCGATTCCCATCTAGAAATTTATAGAATATGAGCAGCGGTAAAAGGCAATAAGGGATAGACAGGGTTCGATTCCCTTTATGACGGGCAGGTCGTTATATGAGCAAGTGGTAAGGCAAACGATCCCTATGGGGAAAAAGTGGGTTCAGGGCTCGTATTCTATTTAAAAATTTTAAATTTTTCTATTGATTTGTTAGAATTATGATATAATAGTATTGTCAATGAAGATTTTTGGAATCTAATGATTCCTTTCTGATGGGCGTTAGGTAATTGGATAGAGCACGAAAAATCTAAGCGTGCGGTTGTAGAGTTCGAGACTACACGGGTCATTGGTTGAGATCGGACAGGCATCTCATTTAATATAGGAAAAAAACATATAAAAGAAAAGATACAGTCACGAATTTTTTAAACAATTTACGAGTCTAGAATTTCAGGAACGAACAGCAATGACTTTTCTAAACAGTATTGGTAAATAACAATGATTTTTTTAAAGAAGAGTTCCTAGTTTGATTTAAGGGGTTTCTTATGAAGTTAAATTAGTTCAAGGCATAAAGTCCTATTAAACAGAGTTATCCATGAGTCGTTTTGAAAAAAATAGTAAAGAGTCCCTATTGGCAAATTTTTATTATTTTTTTCGTTTCTTTTTCATTCATTCAGAGTTGGGTAGTGGGTCCTCACTGTTGGCTAAGTACATTATTACAGGTTAGTGAAAAGGTATCACATAGGATCATTGGCTAAATTGGGGGTTCAGATCCTCAAACTTTCAATTCCGATTTGGCAACATAGGGATGGCGGTTACAATCAAAAGGATTGAAAATTAGTGGAATGGTGTATTATAAACGTGAAGAGGAACACAAATGAAATATGGTTGATCGTGGTATAATGAAGAAGATTTTTGATGAGTTTATGTGAAACAATTTGATAATTATTCTTTGATTTCAAAGTAGAGAATGGGACTGAGTAAAAAGTCCTATATGGGAAAATAAAAAGTTTTGTTCTATGAAAATGAAAAAGTAGTAGGGATACAATTCTTATTGGAAATCAGTATTCATAGAGACTATTTACATTCCTTGGGGACGTTTTTGATTATTCTAATAAAAGGGTGTTATCTATGTAACAGAGGGATTTTCGAGAAAAGTGGTAAAGAAAATAAAAGCAATTTTTGTAAAAAAAGTAGTTCAAAAACTGTGTTTAATGATGAATCTATTAGTTATGAGTTTTCAAGAATAATGGTTGGGTGAAAATATTGAAAAAAATCTTTTGATCTATTCGGAGAAACTCAAATTGGATGGCGTAATTAAAGATTTCAAAATGAGTAAAAGAATGAAGCAAGAAGAAGAACAGGCGAAAAATAAAAATGTACGTTCTGTTTATTCTAATGTGCGTGAGATCCTTTTGAAACATTATTACATGATTTTTATTCTTTGAGGTGAGTGGGAGAAAAAAAGACAAGGTATTAAATTGAAATAAAGATTATTTCAGACAATTTGGTATATGGATGGCTAGAATTCATTCATTGGCGTTTCTTATATTGATAAGGGAAAAAAACAAATTGGTAGAATTAAATGAAGAATACAATAAATCAGACAGTGAAAGAATGAAAACAAAGAAATTAGAAAAGAGTTCAAACATATTCAGGACAAAAAATATTCCGGTTTCAGGCGATCTTGGTGTAATCTATGGAGATGAGGCGGGATGGTCTGGCGGTTTTGATGATAAATTCAAATCATACAATTCAAAGACTCTTATTCTTGGGGATAATTCAATTATGAAAGCGTTTGAAATCAATCCTAATCTTAAATATGTAAATTTAGGGTGGAGTAGAAAATGATGGTCATTTGGCTGGAACAAAAAGAAATTCAAAGCTGAAATCAGGAATTCTTGTAATGAATTTGATTTGGCAATTAGTCCTTTTAGTATTTATTTAAATTAGAACTAAAACATAAGGGAATTTATTCTTAAATTTATCAAAAAAATAAAAGTGAGTTTGATATATATTATATAAAGGGAGTTAGTTGATGCTTCTTTATGTAGTTTTGTTAATAAAATAAATTCAATCTTAATGGTTGCAAAAATGAAATTATTTTTGATAGAATATTAAAAATGATATTTTATAAATTTTAGGGAGAGGTGAGTAAGTCTGGTTAAAGAGGACGGTTTGGCGGGAAAGATTGGGTCGTTAATTCGGCGCGTGGGTTCAAATCCCATTCTCTCCATATTTTTATACATTAAAGAACTTCAATAAGAAAGAGCATAGTATGAAAAGGTATTATCCTTGCAGGCGGTTCTGGTGATCGTTTATATCCATTAGTGGGAGGAATCAAAAACAGATTTGGCAAACTATTTATGATGGGCGTGATTTATTATCCTTTATCAACGTTAATGTTAGCAGGTATTAAGACATTTTAATTATTTCTAAAAAGGTTGACGTTTTAAGGAATTGTTAAAAGATGGGTGGACTGGAGATGAAAGTTTATCTTACAAGAACAGAAAAATAAAACAGTGGATTTCCACAAAGCATTTATTTTAGGGGAAGAATTTATTAGCGATGATAATGTTGCATCTAATTTTAGGAGATAATATTTATCATGGAATAGGATTGTCAAAAAGTGACAAAGGGCAGTACAAAAAGGGAGGGTCTGGCATTTTTTTGGACATAATGTAAAGGGGACTAAAACGATTTGGAGTTATCAGATTTGACGAAAATATGAATGTAATTTCCATTGAAGAAAAGGAAAAAAATCCTCAGTACTGATTATACAATTGGCGGGTTATATATTTTCGATAACAAAGTTATTGAGTGGCAAGGTCTGAAAGGAATCGTGGTGAATTAGAAATTACAGATGTTATCAAAGCATGGGTTAGACAAAGGGAATTATCTGTTGGACGTTGAGGGGTGTGGGTGGGTTTGAGATGATGGCGGATCACGAAAGTTTGTTGGGTGGCTCAATTTATATTGAGTCAGTACAACGATTACAAAAATATGCAAATAGGTAATCTTGAAGGGGTAGAAATTTCATCGTAAAAGGGATATATAGTCGTGAAAAAAAGTTTTGGAACACTGAAAAACATTAAAGAAAACAGAGTACGGACAATGGTTGGTTCGTTTAATTGGAGAAATATGATTAAATATAAGAATATTATAGTTACAGGTGGAACGGTTTTATCGGGATCGAACTTTGTTCATTATGTTTATAATAAATTTCCTAATGTACATTACAATTTTAGATAAATTAATGTGGAAAATCAAAATAATGTTAAATCAATTCTTGGTGATAGAGTTGAGATTAGTTGTTGGTGACATTATGGATAAAGGAATTGATAGATAGATTGAACTCAAAAACAGATGGCAGTGTTCATTATGCGGACGAAAGTCATAATGATAATTCTCTTAATGACATCAGTTTATCTATACAGATTTTGTGGAGTTTTATACACATTATTAGGGGAGGAGTACGTAAATATGATTTACGTTTTTCATCATGTTTCAGGCGATGAGGTTTATGAGGGATTGGTAAGAGAGATTTGAAATGGTCACGACGAGTGGGGGGAAAAATTTGGCGAAGACACAAAGTACAATCCTGGTTCAGTATTCTTCAACAAAAGGCGAACTCGGATTTCAATTGTTAGAGCATGGATTAAATCCTTTGGAATTAGGGGCTAATTTCTAATTGTTCCTATGAAATGAGGCTGGCAGCACATTGAAAAAATTTATTCCTAGACAAATTACGAATATTTTTAAGTGGGATTAAAGCAAAAATTATATGGAAATGGAAAAAAATGTTAGAGATTGGATTCACACAAACGGAGAAATCTTCTGCAGTTTGGACATCCTTAATGATGGTAAAATTGGTGGAGATCTGTTTGAGTGGTGACGTGGAGAAAAAGAACAATAAAAAGAAGTATTGGGGACTATCCTTAAAAAGAAATGCACATGCGGATCTCTATGAATATTTGGCGATAGAGCAGGTCATGATTTACGTTGAGCGTGATTCCGTAAATTATATAAAGAATTGAATTGGAGGCAAAAATATGGCGAGACGAAGAAGGTCTAAGACAGGTATTCAATGGTATATGAATGAGCAGAATGGTGGAAACACGAAAAAAAGATGAAGTTGAAGCAAAAAAATGGAAAAGGTAAAAATTATCTAAAAAGGAAAGCAGTTTATTCTGTTTTTCCTTTCTTTACATAAAACACCAGTTTGAAACGAGACAGCAAAGGGTGGCGAAATCACATATGAACATACAAGTAATATTAAAACAGATCCCAGAAACAGTGAGCGTCTGAGTGTAAAATAGAAAGGGTTTGGAACTTTATGAATGAAGTGATTATGGCGGTGAGCAATTATGAAATTAAAAATAGATTGGGACGATATAAACAGTAAAAGGAGTAAACAATGAACTATCATGTATCGTCAAAAAAAGGAAGTTTGAAGTCTATGTAAGAGTCGAGAGAAATGTCCATTGGGTGGTAAACATTTTGAAAATGGATCTGATGGAATGGAATGGGTTAGATAATCTAAATAACAAAGAGAATCAATTGAAAAAAGATTCAAAAAGTGATTACGAGGGTGGAATTGGATGAAAAAGAAATTAGATTGTTAAATAAAGCATTGGGATTTTTAGAAGAGGTGGCGTGTTCAGTGAAATCAGTATCTAAAGATCAGATTTGAAAGACAAAGACAGATTAAAGAAAAAGAAATAGAAGAGGTAAAAAAAGAAAAGAAATGGACGATGAAGTTTCAAAAGAATTTGAAAATAAAGAGTTCTTAACAATTCCTAAAAAAATATAGAGCGATTAAAGTGATTATTTATATAAAGAACATTATTTCTCAAGCAAGATATGTACAAATCAACATACAGAGGCGAACAAAAGCAAAAAGAAAATCGTGAACAATACAGGTGAAGGCATGTGGGCAGGAAGATGAGTCAGGCTGGGACAGAAAATGGGGAATCCTAAATTTGGCAGGGGTTAGAACAGTTGATTATGAGGAGCGAGCGGAAATCTATCGTTCAAAATGCAGAGTTCTTTTGAAATGTTTGAACAAGAACTGCAAAGAGAACATAACATAGATAAAAAGGCATATGTGAAAATCAAGATTTATCAGTAATTATTAAGAAAATGGGACATGATGGAATTACAATTGGGTCCAAATCGGATATGGTTATTGTTTCTTATGAGGATAAAATGAAAAAATGAGTCAAATATAAATTAAAAGTTATTTAGAATAGGTAAATAAGTTTTTATATTCTAACAAAGTCTAGGGCATTTTATATATAGGTGATAAAAGGCATCATATCTTGAAAATGGGGCGTCTTAGTGGACATTTTTGTAACGAGCTATATGATTTTTAAAGTAACATCTCTTTTTAAATATTGATAGTTTAGTATAATATAAAGTCAAAAATAAAGAATAATATAATTAAAAGAAGAATTAAAAAGGAGAATGAAATTTGAATAACAAATATGATGTAATTATTATTATTGGTGGAGACTGGCGGATTAGGGTGAAAATCTATAGACTCAGGACAATTTAAAAGTTCTTGTTATTGAAAAAAAGAATGTGGTGAACTCTCAATTATACGAAACAGAACATATTGACAATTGAGTAGGGTAGTGTTTCCATAAAGTAGACTCTGAATTAGCAGATAAAATGAGAGAAGATGGTGGTAGGGATTTGGAGCAGGATAAGGAATTTGAAAATGTAATAAAAATAAGTAAAGAAAAATGATTTATATAAAAGTAGATTTGAGGCGGGAAGTTTATGATGAAAAGTAATGGTAATGTTCTATTATGCAAGAGGCATTCTATTAGCAGGCGGAACAGAACATAATCATTTAATTCTTGAGCAACATGATGAATTGGCGGGTATGGGAATTAGTTGTTGGGAGTTTCTGTGACGAAGAACTTCTATGCAGGTAAGAATACAGCAGTTGTTGGCGGTGGAGATGGTGGTATGGAATCAGCATTATTATTATCTGGATTTGGCTACAAAGTTTATGTTTTAGTTAGAGATAAAGTTAGAGACAAAAATCACATTTGAATTTCAAAATGGTTGAAGAAACAGAAAATATTGAAATTATATATAATGAAGTTGAAGAATTGATTAGCAAAGATGGTGTTTTAAAGTGACGTTGAGGTAAAGATAATACAATTCTTGAAATATCAGGTCTATTCAGTGCAATTGGAGCAAGTCCTAATGGCAATTATATTGATTCTCTATATTTAAAAAAATGTTAGAAATTCAATGATTATCTGATAAACTATTTGGTTACACAATTTATTAAATTTATCATAATGGTAATGGATTATTTGTGGCGGTGATTTGAAGGACTAAATACAGACAAGTTGGCATCGCAGTTGGAGAGGGGCTGTGCGAACTAGAAATTTATGATTATCTAAAAAAGGGAGTATAGGATATGAATGAAAATCGTTAAAAAAATGAATATGTGAAATTCAAAAAAATATTTTGATAATTATTACAAAAGAGCAATTAGAAAAAAATATGAATCATTGAAGTATTATGACAATTATCTTTTGGCGAAGTTAAATATGGACTTTGTTGTTGGGTATTAGGGTCTGAGCCCTTTTTGGGGTTGAGCAGATTTGTTAGAGACTTGAGTATAAAGAAAGATTTGGATATATATTCTTTTTCAATTTTAGGAATTTTAATTCTGAAATCCTAATTTTAATTTTTCTTTAAATCTATATTTTTGGAATTTTGGTTTTGAAAAAGTCAAAAGGACTTTTTCAAGCATTCATACAAATCTAAAAATATTAGAATAGTAACAAAATATTTGGGAGTTAATAAATCTGATTTGGGAACTTTTAATGAAGATTATATTATAATAGGTCTGAATATTAAGATAAAAAAACAATTAAATAAGATAGAAAGAAATTAAAAATGGAAAACAAAGTTGGTGGGGTCAAGTATGATAAAAAGTAAATGAATGAACTGAAAAAAATTCAAGAAAAAAATATACAAATGATTATGAAGAAAATAAGGTGAGAGGGTAAAGATTGTTCGCAATTATTATTCATTCGTTTCAAGTTTAATAATCATCTCTATTTGTCCAGTTATTTTGAAAGCTGATTTTGGTTTGGCAGGGCATTTCTAAGAACTGAATTTTTCAAAGATTGATTTCTCAATGGATTGGCATTCTTGATTGTGGGTGTAGCATTTCTGACAAAATCTATTGTGAGACTATGAAGAGGTGGGCATGAAGTAGAAATCGAGATATGGTAAAAAGAGTGTTGGTCAAAAATTAAATCAGTTATGTTTAATGAGTTAAAAAGCAACATTAAACAATCAGATTACGGAAGATATGTTAATCTTTGATAAGTACGGTATGATAATTGGTCCAGATTTAGGGTGGTAATGAAAACAAAAAAAGTATTCAGCGAAGCAGAAAGAAAATTAGAGTTACGTTATGAAAAAAATAATATAGTAGAATTTGGGCATCCCAATTTAGAACAATTTGAACTTTAAAAATTTGTTAGAAATTCAAAATAAGAGTATGAAGTAATAAAGAAAAAAATGGAAAAATCATTTTAAAGATTTTTTTCTCTAAAGATTATTCCCATTATAATAAGCATGATTGTCGTTTCAATTTTTAAATCGAATTTAATGAACTTAGATTTTCCTAGTGACGTTAAATTGATTCTTGTTATAAGTGATGTTATAGCAGGGCATTTATGTTTTTCGTACAGCTATTTTCATCTTTCATAGCTATTCCTTGTTTCTTCATATTTTGTATTCAGGAAATATGCAAATTACAGGAGCATGAGGAAGAAAAAACGTTGGTGAGCATCAAATCTGAGTTTTAGGGCAAACAATTAGATAAATCCTATTTTGAGATTAGTCTAAAGGTTTTATAGTTGATTTGAAACGGAATAACATGAGACTTTGTCAGGGATAGAAGAACATTTAAAAACAAACAAAAAAAAAGTTATTTGGAAGCGTGAGTGAGTTTTTAATAGGCTGAGGCATTTTAGGGGCGTTTGGCGAAGAGTCGATATATTTATCGAAAAATACAATTTCAGGCATTTTTAGTGTTCCAGCGGTGACGATATAACATACATTAAAATGGATGAGTAAAATAAAGAGAGGGTAGAAAAGGTGGCAAAAAATCCAAGGTGAAACAGTTTCAGAAGAAATGAGTCAAGGTGAAATCAATATTAGAGGGCGAGACGTTGGAAAAAAATTATATATGAGATTGATTGATTCCAAAAAAAAGCAATGAGAGGGATGCGTAAAAGATAAAGAAGAAACATATAAACAGATGATTGATAGAATTATATGGCGGAGAAAACATCAGAACAAAAGCAATATTATGGGTGGAGTTCATTCATTTATGAATCTGAGATTCAAATATGGTAATGATGATGAGAGACTGAGTAACGTTTAATTGCAGAAGCAAGAACAAAACAGATTGAAGAGAAATAGCAGAAGGTTTACGATAAAAGGAGATGGTACAAAAGCTCAAAAACAAATATTTTGCTGAAAAGTCTAATGATGTAAGTGCGGGTAATGGAGTAACAGAGAGTTTTCCTAAAGAATGATGAGACATTGAGCTTTTAGATTGCGGAGATCATTACAAAATCAATTAGACAGGGCTAAAATATAAACAATTCAATCCAAATATTAAAATTATCAGTGGCGGTATTGACGGAGAAAAAGGAGATTCCTAGTAGATTTAGAGAATGGATTGCAGATGAAACAGTTGTATTTTTGATTGATAGCATTTCTTTGGCAATCGAGAAAAGAAAAAAATGGAGCAAAGTTGATGGGGAAGAGAGCGGGCAGATTTAGGTGATACAGACATTTGGGATTATTGAGTGCAAGACTGTTATCATTGATTCAAGGGATAAAAATCAAGGGAATCTTATAAATTCAATGATGATGGTTCAATCTAAGTCGAGGTAAAGAGTTCTACGTGTGGGACAAAGAATAAATCAGAATCGTTATCTTTGGGAAAAAAATATTATAGTAACATACAATTGCAGATATTGGAACTTTGTTTGCATCTCGGCGACGGAAGCCGTTTCATTCAAAGGGAGAAATTGGTGGAAATTTGGATATAAATTAGTAAATCAAGAAACAGTTGTTGGATTTCTTAGATAAGTTATATTCTCAAATTTCAGATAAAAGGATATATAGGGACATGAATTAGTAGTAAAGAGTACAAAAAGGATTGAGTGAAGTATAATAAATATAAAGAAGTTCGGTAATGTGTACAGAAATTTAGCAGGTAAAAAATAAGAATAGTCAAATTGGGATATTCTTTTTCTTTCTTGAGTTTTCTTAATGAAACAGATCGTCAAATCTAAAATTTCAATTGGTGGAACTAGGGTGAGTCCTAAGTTATATTCTATGTTATTATCAAAGCAATAATCTTCATCAATAAGTTTCTCTTAATTCAATAAGCAATTCTTCAAATTCTTTGGTTTTTATTTCTGAGGAACATCTTCACGAGCAGTACAAAAATTCTTTTTTTCTTAATAGGATAAAGTCTATCAGTTGAGACTCTAAGATTTGGGATTTTGTATCTGGGTAGGGAGCAGATTAAGGATTTTGCATTTTTTGTTTCTTCAAGGACAGCTCAATAGCAACTGGGCGTCCTTTTTGAAGATTTTCTTGTAAATATAAGGATGGCATAGCAAAGTAAATCAAGTTTTCTATTTTGATAACAAATATTCAGGAAAAAGCTAAGTTGATTCAATTTAAGTTTTTTGGTTAATTTAGTAATAGTAATTGCCCGAGTTGCATTTGGTCGAATGAAAAGATTTTGTTTTTATTATAGAATAGGGCATCTTCTTCAATGTAATAATCTTTATCTTTTTTCAAAGCTAAGATTTGATAATCAGATGGGAACATTGTTAAGTTCTGGAACTAGGATTCTTTTGTTGGCTCAAATAATGAGATTTCCTTATGAGGCAAAAAGATGAAATCAGCTCTCAGCAATAGGACGATACATAATCATCTAATAATGTAATTGTGAACTCTTCCTTTTTGAAGTCAGAGTTAACAAGATATATCGAGACTGATGCATTCACTGAGACTCCTCAGAGTAAACAAGTGGCAAATTCCTTATTAAGATTTTTCTAATTTTTCATAATTCAATGGACGTAAAATCATCATAATAGAGCGAATAAGTAAAAGAATTCTTAAGCGATCTCTATATCATCTTTAATGAATTTTTTTATGAGCTTATTTTTCTTTATTAAAAGTGAGCGATTCAATATTTGCATTTCAGACGATCTTTAGTGGCGATGAGCTCATATTTTTCAGTAGATTAGACAGGCAGTCAGTTTGTTTGAAATAGAAAAGTCCCAATGAAACAATCTCTATTAGTCATTCTGATAGAGTGTTTTAAAATCATCATTCTTTTTGAGTGAATTCTCTATATTCGAGTTTGAACTTCTTGAACTCTTCTTCTGATTTATAGTATCGTCCAACAGATTTATATGGTATTTCTTTTTCAATTTTATATTCCATATTTATGAGTGAACTTTCATTTTTATAATGGTATTTTACAAAAATTTTTCTATTTTGTCAACAAAAAGTTGAAAAAAACAGTTGATTGTGATATAAAAACAAGAGCTATGGTATTTAAAGGGTTATTAGATGAATTTGGTATTCAGTCTATTCTTCTAATTCAGAACTATTTCATCTCTGTGACATTCAGTTTTTTTGGTTCAAAGGGATGGTTGGGATATCAAATTAGAAAAGAAAGAAGAAATAATGAGGCCAGAATAAACAGGCGGGAAGAATTGAATTTATAAACAAAAATTAAACGTGAAAAGAAAGTTGAGAACAAAGGGGAGTAATAGAGATGTGAGTGGACGAATCTATGTGAGTATTCTTATTGGGCTGGTGTTTGGCATAAAAAGCAGTCGCTGGGGACGTTTATCATTTTAGCGTATGTGTTTATTGGAATTGTTCATAATATGATAGAAGTGCAGGATTGGAGCGAGATGGAAAGTTTATCTCGTGGCGTGTGATTTTTAAACGTTCTAAAATGGATCAATTGACAACAAAGCAAGTATCATGGATTATGGTGAAGAATTTATTATTTTTTGAAAATGAGCTGGAAGATAGAGAAATCTAAAATTAGATTATTCTTGGAGATTGAGACAGGGGCGTTACAGGGCATGGTTTCTATCTGATTTTTCTGAGTCAATTCAGTGAGGTCGTCCATTTGAAATTGATTACGAAGATAAAAAGAATAGGACGGGACGACAAAGTGTGTGGTATCTCATTAGGAGTCGAGATTTCCTGGTATGGAAATGGGATAAACATTATTTAGAGGGCTAATAGTTCAATGGAGTTTTATTCAAAGTAGGGATTATCTTCTAGGGGTGGACTCAATTAAAAAGTCAGGGGCGGTGAAATTGAACACGTTGTTGGATTTTGGAGTTAGACGGGATCAAAAGAAATATTGTGATAAAAAAATGGTATTCATATTGGTGAAAAATATTGTCGAGATCAGCGCAGTGTATGTGCAGGAGTTACAGGTGGGGAGTAAATCTGTTGCGTAATGGAATATATGGATCATGTCTGAGCGGACAGATAAATGGTTATTATTTGGTATAGACATGAAAAAAAGTGGAACGAGTCAAATTTAGACAATATGGGGTTGTGGATGGTATGGAAGGTGGCTGTGACATTTCTTGGGACTCGTTCAAAAAAAGTCATGATGGATAGATATGGATCATGGAAAGGACTTTGGTATCAATAGTGGGAAGATATTCCGAAAGAGAATATGACGAGCTAGCAATTCTAGTAGACTATTGACAGAAAGCAGGGGTGGTGCGAAAATCAAAGGAAAAGATGAAATTTCAAGGGCATCAAGAATGGAGATAAAAAGTGGGAGAACTTTTTGAAAGTATTGAGTCGTCTTGGTCGTGCAGATCGTGTATTCTTAGTTTAGTGCGGCTAGGAGATCATCTGATGTTATGCTATGCAAGTTCGACAAAATATGAGCAATAAATTGAACTTTGGGTTCATTGGCAGTATTTCTCAAATGTTGTTTAGAAAATAACGAAAGGTCAAAAAGTTAAAAGGTAATCCTAAGGGTAGAATTGGATTAAAAGTTCAAAGGTAAGTGATGTTATTCGTAAAGGATTTTTATTCTCAGGCGATTGGATTGACGGTTACATTAAAAGAGAAGGACAGAGGGAGACATGAGAGTCATCATTTATCAATGATTTAAATGAAAAGTAAAGGAATCAAATGCTCTAGTGGAAGAGGCATGTCAGAAGAAGATTTCGATTTATTAGAATCAGTTAAATAAAAAAAGTTGGTATTTAAAAATAGCAAACTTTTTAAAAGCATTTTTTCAATTGAGCGATCTTGATTTCAATTCTTTGATTGTGTTATTTACATCTCTTTTTAGAGCATTGTTATATGTTTCATAGAACTCTATAAGTATTTTTCTTTGTATAAAATCCTAATTTCAGGCAAGGAATTTGAGTTCTGTTGAAAAATTCAGAACTTTACATAGGGATTAAGAGGCGAGAATCTAAATTTAAATTCTGTATAAAATTAAGTACATCATCTCTTACATAAAAATTTGGTGAAACGAACTTTCCATTCAAAAGGGCAGAGGAAAAAAATTAGATTTGTCAATTTTTTTGGAATAATTATCAAGATCGTTGAATTTTTTTGTTCTATTGAGGGACTCGATTTTGATTGGCAAAAATTTTTTTCAGATGTTAATTTTTCAATTGTTTTTAAATCCATTGTTTTCAGGTACTTAATCATTTTAAGCATTCTTTCTGAGTCAGATAATCCTATCGTAAATACAGAATAATTGTATTTTTTTCAAAAGTAAAATTGAAGTTTCCCACAATTCAGAATAATTAAGAGCAATTTTGTTTGTAATTAAATCCATGAATTTTTTTATCTTCTGCGTTTTAGTCATAGTCCAAATGAAGTATTTAAATCTAGAGTATATTTGTGAAAAGATAAATCAAAGCATTATCAATTGAAGCGAATTTAGGAGTTATATAGAGTTTATTATCTTGTGCAAACAATTCCAATCTTTGTGTAAGAATGGTTTTAGTAATTTTAACATTATTTCTTGGTGTGAACTAAGTTTTGCATAGTAATAATAATCTTTTAATTCAAAAGTGAGCTCAAGCAAAGGCGAACAATTATGTAATGATTACATCTATTAAATCCATTTTTATCAAATTCTTTTTTTGATAGAGGTTTGGCAGTGACATCTTCAACAATTCCTTTATAAAGAATAGTTAATCCATTATTTAAAATAGCATGTTCAAACATTGAATGGAAAGTGATTTGTTTGTATTCTTCTAATGAACAAAGTTATTGGGATGATTGTCATATATTCATTTAAGTCTTTTAAGTATGATAATGCTTTTTTTGTAATATAAGATGAACTCTTTATTATCTTTGTGTCGAGAATTTCGAAGTTTTCATCTTTAACAAGAGCTCGAAAAATATGATTGCGTTATCTAGGGGCATTACAAATAATGGCATTTATGAAGCATATTGATTGATAAAAGAGCAAAAATGGTACTTTTTCTATATTATTGTATCATAAAAGTTGGACTAAGTCAATGTTTATAACGTTTTCATAAGATATTTTTGGACATTAAAATTAGGTAAGTCAAGGACTTTGGCGTTCAAATGAATTGGTTTTCTATCATATTCTGAGTCATTAAATTTATAGGGGCGCATTCAGTGCAAAACTCTATATTTAATAATTATTTCATAGCGAATTCCGTAGAAAAATATTTTTTTAATGATAAGGAGCAAATTCTTTTTAGTGCTTTTTGGTTCTTTATATCTGAACTCAAATTCATCTGTCTTAATTTCATCTAATGGAATTTCATCATAATCATAGTAAGTTTTGTCCTTTGTGTCTTGTTATGAACTCAATCGTCCAATCATAATGAGTCAAATTTTGAATTTCTTCATCAGTCATTTGTGAAATGAATTTATTATGAGAACTAGGGTCCCTACAGTCACTTTTGAGTCAGTATATTATCGGTTTGTCAAAAACTCTAATCATTTTGAATAAAGAGTGCATTATAAAGAACATGAATCCTTTTGTCATTCCTATTGTTTTGAAATAGAGACTCATAGTTGGCTTGGTAATCATTTCATAATTATAAATATAAGGATGTGGGTCAGCATGGGAAGTGTTATTTCTTGGATTTCTTCTGTATAGATGAGATTCATCATCAATTAAAGGTGCTGAGTCAAAATCATTAGTTAAAAATATAAATATGATTGTATTTTTTTGAGTGCTTTTGGAGCGTCTAACGAGCTCTTTAATTAAATCATCAGAGCTCGTAGTTAAATTTTTTTGATTGCGGGTTGTTTATATTGTTTTTAATAATTTGGTAATTGATTCTTTTAGTAATTTAGAATCATCATTTCTTTTTATTTCTATTGTCTTTATATCCATTAGGGAAATGTTCTTCAAAGTATTTATTACGAGAAAGTGGTGGTATCTTCAAAAGATTATCATTTTGGCTCAAATTGGGCATCTTATCAATAAAAAGAAAAAAATCTTCCTATACATTCAAGCATCTAAAATTTCAGACGATTATCTTCATATTCATAATCGGTCATCTTCAAATCGATTGTATAATAGTATCTGCAAATCACATGAATTTCAAATCAATTAGAAATAAATTCTGTTTATCTGTCATATTTCTTTGAAAATCTTAGTTATATTATTCAATTTTTACAACAGTAGAAAAAGGCGTTCTGGGGCATTTTTCTTAATCTTTGATGGTTTATCGAAAGTCAGTTTTGAGGCATTCTAGCGTTTCAAAGCGTGACGATATAACGATATTTGAAATCAGTTTTGGAACAAAAAAACAGCATTTTTCATGGTGGTTCTTTTTATTTGTTTCAGTTATTTTTTTATTTTTAAATTTATGGGGAGGCATCAAATCTTTATTATCTGAGTACTCTCAAAACATATAAAGTTCATCAATTGAGCATTTGTATTGTTCAACGGTCATTGAGTAAAGCTGAATATTTTGTTATCATATATAATTCTTTCCATTTCTTAGTTAATCTAATATTTTTCTTTTTTTAGTAGTTTTTGTAGTAGTATTTTTTTCTTACAGTGGTGAAATTTTCTTCTTCTTGCAGAAAAAGTCCTTTATTTTATTATATTTTTATATCAATTTCAAACAAGGCGTTTTTATGTAAACAAATCTTCAAAAAGTTTCAGAACTTATTCAAAATATTCTTCTTTGATTTCAGTTGGAATATCTTCTCCATGGAGAGAACTGTAGAAGTCCTGAGAGTTTGGTTTTGAAGTTCTTTGAGTTTGTCTCTTTCGAACTTTTTGATTTCTTCAAATCTGTTTCTTATTTCAGTTTGAGCGTCTTTATTATCTTTCTCTTTTTGAATTTCAATGTAGATTCTCGAATTTTGTCATAAGGTTCATAAGTAATAAATTTATTCTTTAATTCAGTGCAATTTCAAATTTCAAGTAAATTCTTTTAATTTGTTCAAGGGTGAACTCAAAAAGCAAATTCCTTATCATAGAATTTGGTAAAATATTATAAAGAGATTCTATTTAGATAGAAATTTTCTGTAGGGCAGTAATTGTTTGAATAGCTCTGAGCACGAAATATGTTTGGCGAATCTAAGGACTGATTATAAGGTTTTGGATTTTGGCAAGATTTGAGTCAGTTTGATGTTGTAAGATTTAGAATGTCATCGTTTTCCTAAAAAGTGGCGAAATTTATGGTGTCTGAAAATATCAAAGTATAAATATATTCCTCTGGCAAGGAAGTCAATATCTTTATATTGTTGTTTGAGTTCATCTAAAAACAGGGAAATATCATCTTTGCGGTATATAAATTCAGACTCCATAAAAAGCATGTTGAAAAGTCTCTTTCTATCTAGTAATTTTTCAGTTCTATTCTATCACATGGTAAAAAAAGTTCGAGCGAAACGATTGAGTTTTTATTTTATGTTTATTGTTCTTTTCTCTTTCTGATAAGAGTGGCGATACTAGAAAGCAATAGGGTGATTAACATTGTTAATGTAATAGAATTTTTCAGGCTGTTTTTTGGTAATTGTTTTTCTGCGTTTTTTTAGGAGTTTCCTTTTTAGGTTCTTCCTTAGTTACAGTAGTTTTATAAGCAGTTGTTTTAACATCTTCTACAACAGGTTTTTCTGTTGAAATGACAATGTTTTTCAAGACTCTCTGCTTTAACAGGTTTTAGGTTCTTTGGGTTTTTCAGAGTTTCAAAAGGGGTTTCAAAGGTGTTGGTTCTAATTCATCTATTTTTTTCATCTTTGACAGATGATAAATCTTTTGGATTTGGTTGACTATCTCTGACGATTTCTTCTTTGGCGTTTACAGTAAAGTAGAGATTGGTTTCAGAGCTTGTTCAGGAACAAAATCATGGTCAACAGTGTAATCAGCTTTTCTGTCAATTCAGAGACAGAACAGTGCATTCTTTTCAATTTTCAAATCTTGTTTTTGAGAACTGGTGAAATAAGTTTAACAGAAGTTAATTTTGTGTTTTCATTAGCAGTAATATTGATTAAAAAGCACTGAAGTGATTTTTCTTTTAGATTTAAATGTTTCAATAGCAGTATTTTTGAATTGTTCCAAAATTTCTTTCATAGCTGAATTTCTTTATCTTTTCCTGTTGAATCATAAATATTAGGGTGAATATTGTTGCATTGATTTAATAGAAAATTCTCCATTATTATCTTCAGAAGATGGTTGATTTCTATTAGTTGGCGACATGAAAGTTTTAGCATTTTTCTTGAGCACAATCTGCAAATGTTGGGTCCATTTCTTCTCTGTCAGCTCATCCATCAGTAAATTGAATTACAGGGCATTTTATTTTTGCTTTTGTGAGTATAAGATCTCTTCAAATGGAATTCTTAACAGATTTTTTTGATCAGTTCATCAGTCTTATGAGCTACAATCATGGCATTGAGCAACAGCATTAAAGTATTCAGAATAATTTGGCGATTAGGGATGTAGGTGGGTTTATATGGAAGAGTTTATCAATAATAGACAGTGAACTCTTCTTTAGTAATTAGTTTTTGTTGAGGAAACTGTTTCCCAATCTGGATTGGTTAATTTAGAAAAAAATCTAATTGGCGTCCATGGACATAAGATTCTCTTTTTGTTGTAAATATGAAGCCAGAGCATAAAGTATCGCGTGTTAAGTTCTTTTCAATTAAAGTTTTTTAATTGTCTAAGAACTCAGGTCGTTTGGGCTGTAATGATGAATGAAAAGTCAACAATAGCGATTAAATCCATTGAACTTCTTTGAACAGTTTCAGATGGAAACTCATCTAACAATGATTTGACTAAGGATTTGATGATAAGCTATTATCATAGCAGTAGATTTAGAAGTCAATTTAGATTTAAGATTTTTTTATTTTTCTTCAGCAATCTTTTCAGAATTTGATTTGGCGTTTGAATAATCTTTTAGTGAACTTTTGATAGAGGGTTTCTTGAATGAACTATTTTCTACAGGTGAACTTTTTCAATCTTTGGCAGTTCATTCTGGTGGAACTCATCTGAATCTTTAGAGATACAGATTTCATCGAAAGCAGTAGTGAGATTCAACATTATCTTTCTTTTTTTGTAATGAACTCAGTTAAAGATTTAGAAATAGTTTCTTGTTTAGAAATAGAATCTTTTAAATTCTTTTCGGGACGTGAGATTTCTTTCTTAAATTCATCTTCTTTGGGTGTCAAAGTTAATTTAATTTCTTTGTCTAATTTGAGAACTGGGTGAACCAGAAACGAGGAACAGATAAGTCATTAGCATTTGATGGCGCAATTCTATGGACGTTAATAGTCTTGATTTGTTTTCGATGTCAGTCTTTGGGGACTCGTTTGCAGTTTTATAGTTGACATCTTTAGATTAATTCAACAATAATATGATTTTCTTTTGAGAACTTGGTGGGAACTCTAACAATTTAGCATTTAAATCATCTTTGTTGAGCTCAGTATTGTCTTTGTTTCTTGTTTAACGAAATTTCTGTTCTGTTTTGGAATTCTGTTTTTGCAGTAGTTTCTTGTTGACGTCTAGCGGTGATTTAACATCAAAGTTGTTCCTAAAACAATACAGTAGAAAGAGATGAACTGGATTTGCGAAAATATCCGTGAGGCACTAGTGAGGCGTTATTATCTCCTATTTATAAAGATTTTTGTTATATTCTTATATATCGTTTGTTTTGATTTTAGTTTTTGGAATAGTAGTAGATATATATATTGGTATCAATCATAAATTGTGGTTGATAAAAACAAATAGGAGTGGCTGGCAGAACAGATTTTTATTATTAGAGCAGGAACAGAAAGGGGAACAGTTGGTGAAATCTTATCTCGAATTGAGAAAAAAAGGATTGAAAAGTGGCTAGAATTAGAATTAGTAAAATTAAATCCTAATAAATTGAAGATCATTACAATCATATTGTTAATGAAGCATTTTGGCTAGAATTAGAAAGAATACATGAGGCGAAAATTCTATTATTGGTATCTTGGAGATGGAATGGCATCTCGAGTTGGAGAAAGATGATGGGTGCAGGCAATCCTGAGAAGCAGATTTAGGGTTCTATTAGAGGGTGATTTGGGAATGTAACAGTAATGGAGTAATGAAGGATAGCCCATGAATTACAGTGAGTGTAGAATGGGCTAGTGAAATCAATATTTGGTTTTAGTATACATAGGGGATGGTAGTGTCTTTATGATCTATATAAAGGTGCAGGTATATATATGGTAGGTACAAAAATAAAGCTTTTACGATATTATTTCTATCTTTATTAAATAAATAAAAATTTAGGAGAAAATTTAGATGAATAAATTCAAAAATTAGTATGGACGCTTTCGGTATGTTGTAACAGTTGGGTAGCGAGAGGCGTTTTCGGGCGACAGGTGCAGGTGGCGTAGATAATAGCACATGTCAGGGCGGAAGCTACAGGAATGTTGGACGAGGTTAATTACATTTACAAAGTAAAAGGTGGCGACGGGAAATTGGTAAAGGTTATAAAGAAGGTGTTATTGGAGAGATTACGTTATCGAGGCTGGAGGTGGTTGAGGCTACAAATATTCTGGTGTGGAGGGTGAAACAACAGGTAAATTCAGTAATGAGCAGCTCTGATCACATTCTGGTATGGATCAACAACAGCAGGGAGTGCATCTGGTGCGAGACAATCAAAAGAAGAGAAGGCGAGATAAAAAGATGGCGATGAGAAAAAGATGATGTTGGACGGTGGTGGTGGGTTTCAACAACAAGCTCAACAGATAAGAAAGATGATGTGAGTGGCTGGCGAAAGGGCATAAGAAGAAGGAAGAAGAAGAATGTTGAGTAAAGACTACAGTTGAAAAGCGGTTGAAACAAATGGCGGAACAAAAATTGTTGGTGGCGATAAAGGACAAATGATGTTGGCGTGACAAAAGGTGGGGCGGCGTTGTTGAAAACAGAAAAAGTTGGTGGAGAAGTTAAATCAGATGGTTCAATTCAAGTAAAAAGATAAATCTAGTGGAACATGTTAAAATCCCTGAGGCGGTGTGGGGGGCATTGGTATCAATCGGTGGGCGGTGGTTCGAGGCTCGGGCGGTATCGCATCATTCCTAAGACTAAACGTAACAAATAAAGAATCAATTAAAAAGTTAAATTAAAGGGTAGCAGAAGTGCTTTTTATTTTATTTCAAATATATTGGTTCGTTTATTAAATTTGTTTGATTTGATTTAAGAACTTTTATTGTAGAATAATATTATTACGGTCTTATATAAGGGATAGGGCAGAAAGAGGTATATAATGGTATGAAAATGAATAAAAAAATTTGAGGGCGGGCACGTTGTATCAATCGTAACATTAGCGAACAGAGTCATAAATCAGATGTGGTTGTTTCTATGAAAACAGGCGACATTACAAGTGAAATTTTTTTGCAGAAATTAAATCAAATCCTACAGTTCAGATTTTGAACTTTCTAATGAAGTTATTTCTGGTGCATTAGAAGATAAATATAGTGATAAAAGTTGAGTTCTGATGATGTAGAAAAAGAATACGAAAAAAATGAAAGAACAATATGGGACGATTCAATCAGCATTTATTTCGTGGATTAACAGAAAAATGAATTTCTAAAAAGCACAATTACGTTTCTGGTCTATTGATTTGATTGAATTAAGGGCTGCAGACGAACAAAAATTAAAGACTGAGGTATGAAGGAACTTTTAAATCTTACAGTATGACAGTTAAATTCGTTAAGACAAAAAAACAAAGATGAAACAAGGCATTGTAGATGAATTTCAAAAAAAACGAGACGTTGATGAAAAGTGTTTGGTAAATATGGTACATTATCAAGGGACGGGCGGTGGATGAGATTTTGGTCAGTGGCAAGATGTGGGAGAATGGTTGGGTGGGTGGATTCAATGGAAGTTAATAAAAGTATCAGGACTGTTGCAATCAGAAATAAGAGCTATGGGGCATTTATTACATTGTAAATGGTAAAAGAGGTGGTAAAAAGAATCTTGGAAAGATTATGAAGCAATCCTAAAGATTACATCATCAATAAAAGAACTCTGATAGGGAGTACATAAAACAAGTTGTAGCAGGGGTGAGTTCAAAAGAGTATAAAGTAGAAGTTAAAGATGAAGCATTTAAAAATGTTATTGAACAATGAATTGAGATCACAAAAAAATACAGAAACAGGCGGAGACTCTGAAACAAGTTCTGTGCAGAAGCAAAATAAACATAAAGGAGGCATGAAATATGAGTACTTTTTTTCTTTTTTTTTCGGACGTAAAAATAAAGCGTTTCTAGGGCATTTTTTTATTAAAAGTCGATACATTTATCGAAATCCAGTTTAGGCGTTTTTAGCGTTGGGCATATGACGATATAACAATTAAAATCAGTGGTAGAAAAAAAGAGTAAATGAAAATTTGAGTCTTTTTCGTTCTTTCTTCATAAATGAGGAGAAGAGGCTAATAACAGCAAATAAAGTTGAGTGCAGAGTAATAATAAAATATTTTTTTACTTTCGTTGGGCATGAGATTCTTCTTTGTTTTTTTAAGTTCTCTGGTTCATCATTGATTAAAAGTTTTATTTCTTTTATTCTATCTCTTGGCTAATTAATTGTAAGTTAGTATCAATCATAAAGCTAAAATGAAGTAATTTTCGGTTGCTAATAAAAGCAAGTGAAATAATAATTGTGGCAATAATCTTTTTCATCTTAAATAAAGTTCCTATAATAATTTGACGGGACTCAGGCGTTGAATATTTGTTGGGTTTCAATCTCAATTACGATTTTTAATTTTTTTCTCCAATGTGTTAGAGTTAAATCAATGAGGATTTTTCTAAATTCTTTTTCATGGTGAACTTTCTCTTGGTTCAAAATCGTAATGTTAATCTCTAGGGAAGTAGTCATGGCATTATAAAGTGTTTCTTCTTTGATAAAGAATAAATCAATGAAGTGCTTGTATAGTATGTTTCAAATAATTCTAATCAAGCGTAATAAAGATTTCTTTTTCTGTATCATTTTTTAAAAGCAGGCGTGGATTAGGATAAACATTTACATTTTATAATTTTTGAGGGGATTAGATTTCGAGATACTTCTCATATGGCGTAAAGTCTATATTCTGTCTTTTTATATTTCTTTGTAGTGGTAAATAAGTTTCTTTATCAAAGTATTGGTATATTATTCTTGAGTAATTTTTTTCAAAAAATATTATAAACAGAATTTCATTATATGTTCCGTATTTGTCAACATTATCTAAACAAAAGATTTCATCAATACAGGGCAGAAGTTGATTCTTTCTTTTTTTATTTTTTTAATTGATTTGTTATAGGAGTACTGTGTGAGAACATCAATTCAAATACTGGTATATCTTTATTTTTTGTTTTCATGTTTGAGTTCGTTTATAGGATATAAATAGATTTGAAAACAATTTCTTTGAAGTCTACATCATCAGAGCTAAGATTTGTTCTGGGTTTTGATTTTGAAATAAAATCTCAGAAAATATTCAGAACTCTTTTTTTCTTCATACAAAAGTGATCTGCATCATAAATGGGATGAATTTAAAGTTAATTTTTATCATAATTCATTTTTCCTATTTTTGTTCTTTATTTTTTTATTATTCCTTTCTTGGTAAAAAAAGTCAAGTAGTTAATGAAAACAGTTTCATTTTATCTAGAGCTTTAACATAGAAATTGGTGGGCGAAAAAAGTCAAGTAGATACTATGATACAGTCCCTAGGCTAAAATTAGATTCAGGAAATTAAGATGGGAATCAGGTCTTACATCTTCAACGAAAGCAACGTGACAATATTCGAAAAAGCGGGTGAATGGGACAGAATGATGCAGCAATTTCAGGTTTGTTTGGGGCGTATATCGAACTAAATCTCAATCATGGCATATATGGGTCAAATGAGCAGCGTGGAGATACTATTATATCATGGCAGTACTGAACAGGATATGTTGGATATAGTAGATGTATCAATAATTTGGGTAATTTGAAAAGCATTTGGGACGGATTGATGTAGTTCAAAACAGATATATAAATTCTAGCATAATATTGAGGGGCTCTTGTTTTGCATCTTCTGAAGAACTGTGTAGATCTTTTTCAATTTATCTGGGTTTTCTTGTTTTTTTGCACTATTTGTAACGATCTCATCTAAACGAGTAGATTATCAACATCTGTTGTAGATTTCTCTAGATTGAACTACAAATAGCGAGACTCTAATTTATAGTTAGTGGCATTGAATCTTCATTAGCTCAAAAGATTTCCAGTATGTTGTATTTTTCAAACAATTTGGCAGTATCTTTGTTAATTTCTTCTTCATGACAATCCAACGAACTTTCAACTTTTCTTGTTCAATCTTTGTTTTGTCATGTGCGTTTTTGGACTGAATCTTTTGTTTGGTCAGAATCAGTATTAAGTTTGTTATGGGACTCTTGAAGTGATTTAGATTCTTTAGTTAATTTATCTAAATCAGATTTGCGAAGTCAATTGAATTTCAATTGGTTTAAATAATTCGGGCATTTGGTTCAGGAGACTCGAGATTTCAAACGTTGTGAGCTCGTTATAGGTGGATTTAAAAGTCATAAGAGTTGTGAGCATTGCTGTTGGTAGATGTAAAAGTTTGTTTTTTCTTCATTTGGAGTCCCTTTATTAAAAATTTTTTTATAGTGTCTATATCAATAAGGTATAATATTTTTCTTTATTTTTTTCTTCTTTTTGGTAATAAAAAGAAAAAGATAGGAATTAGAAATAACTATCTTTGTTATTATCTTAATGATTAAGCAGTTTTGGGTAAGTGTGTTGGTGGATGATGATTTGTAGAATAAATTGGCATTCATGTGATGTTTAAATTCTTTTTCATCAATCAAAAATTATGTCCCTAATGTACGGAATTCATATTGAGTTCAGTTTCAGTTTGTTTTTGTTTTTCGAGTAAAAATCATTTTATTTATATTCCTTTCTATTTTTTTAAGCATTTTACGGATGACGATAGAACTATCTTCAACACGTTCTAAATCTTTTCAAGTTTAATTCCGTGTTTCTTTGAATAAGCAACAATGAACTTTATTTTTCTGAAATAAGAATGGGAAAAGTCATTAGTATCTAGTACATCATCTTTGGTGGTACATAACGTTTTTCGGGCATGTTGTTTGGTTAAATGATTAAAATTTCTAATGAACTTAAAATCTTTCATAAGGTTCAGCTTTCTATTTTATTTTTAATTATTTTTATCAAATTTTTCAAATTTTATTGTCAATCGTTTTTCTTAATTTCAGAAAAGGATTAAATCATTATCTGATAAAATATCTTCAGTAAAATTAAATTGAAATCTTTATATTCCAAATAAGTTGTTTCAAAAGTTGGGTGATTAAAGTGACTCTTTATTTGGTGAGATAATCTCGATTTAAAAGATTTTCAATTTGGGTCTCTTTTGAAATATCAATTGAATAGTAATTCCATTAAGTTCAAAAAGCATTTCTAATTCATTAGGAAAGCGATCTGTAATAAGTGTCATTTCCTAATTTATTTATTTCTAAAAATTTTATTGAAGCGTTTTTTTGGATCAATAATTTTTCATTATTCTTTCTTCTTACATCAGTGAGCAATATTGAAGCATGAAACGGATAGTTGAATTTTTCTTTTTTTAACAGTTGAGTCATTCACATTATCAAATTGTGGTAGGTCATACATTGGTAGCATTTCATCTTTAGTAACATTCATTTCTTTGTAATATTTTTCTAGAGCATAATTTGATTTTTGGTAAATTGATAATATGTTCGAGTTCTTCTTTTTAAAAGCGTCAGCAAATGAAATTTTTCTATATTAAAAATTTATCTTTAATTAAATTGAAACATAATCCTTTCCATAGGCATTTGGCAATAACAATTTGGCGCTGAGTCTGAATCAATTTTATCTTCCATTTTTGGTTTTGAAACTTTTTTTGAAATCTTGTAAGCAAAAATTGTATCTTGATGGAACAGGTAAAGTTTTAATAAAACGAATATTCATGAGATATTCAGCATCAATGATTTCAAATGTTTTATTTTCTTCAGTAATAATTCAATTTGGGACTCATTTCTGGTACATAATTTATTAGGGTTAATTGATTCTGTAAAAGGAGCGTGGATCTCTTTTGGTTTTGTAGTATATTCCTTCTACAGAATATTTTTTTGAGCATTTTATATTTGTCATTTAAGTTATCAGCAATCTTATCTAATTTTGATAGACTTGTGACAATTAGTTCAATGTATTCAGTATTTTTCCATAAATCCTTTCCTTATATTTTCTTTTTTTCTTTTTAGGTTGGTACAGAATTTATAACAATAAGTTCGTATAGTTATATTATTCCATTTTTGAGCGTTTGGTGAGAGTTTTCATGAAATATTTATTTTTATTGGCTTTTATTGAACTTTTTAATATTGGTAAATATTGGTATATCAACGATAGATGCTGTTTTTGATATACGATTTTTGATTTATGAATTTTTACAAAAAGGAGAATAACATTGAGCAAAAAAATTTCTATTATCTCAATCTGCAGTACAAAAAGTTGCAATGGGATTTGGCTGATTGGTGGGATTGGAACAGTCGGACATCATGTTATCAATCAAGCGATTGATTCTCAAGCAGAAGCGAAAAGAACAATCAATAACAAAGATGTAACAGGATTAAATTCTTTTTCAGAAGTTTTGTTGACTAAAAGGTCTCAAGTATATTAGATTTAAAAATATTGGAGTTGATTCTAATATTTTTGAGTCTGACAAAAAAAGTAGAATTAGAGTAACTGAAATTAGAAAAATTCTACAAGAGTAGAAGATGAGGCATGAGCACTGAAACAGAAATTAAATATAATGATGATGAAAATCTAATTATGTAAAATCTAATTCAAGAGGAGTAACGGTTCACGTGGTACATTCATTGATTCATTTGATGAAAATGGTGAGACTATCAATCTGTAAAAACAGTTTGAAGAGAAAATGAAGGGAGAAAAACAAATTATTGAGATTGGTACAAAAAAATATAGAAAGGGCGTGAAGTTAATGAGTCAACAGAAATAATTTCTAATGGGATAATTCAATATGAAATTGAATCTAAAAACAGTAGTGAGGGGCTATCCTAAAGAAACAATCTATGGCAGTGATGAGAAACTTTAAGTAAAGATGAATCTTATGGCGTTAAGGGGAAAGATGGTCAAAAAAAAAGTGGTGGCAATGGTATCAGTCAATGGTGTTGATGTTCACAAAGAAGTTGTTCATGAGGAAGTAGTTAATCCAGCAGTTCATGATGTTGGGTTATATTTCAGAAGGAACTATAATGAAAAGGATTGAATTTCACAAGATTTAAAAGAAATCAAAAGTAGAAGAAATTGGTGAAAACAACGACAAAAAGTGAAAAAGTAACAGAGATGGTGTAGAAACAGCGGACAGACAACAGTCGATTGGTTCTGCAACAACAGGTGGCAGGGAGAGTGTGGCGGATAATGGGAAATGGGTAACAACAGAGCGGGTGGGAAGAAGCAACAACAACGGGGCAGAGAAGAAAAGTAACAACAAAGAAAGAAATGGAACTAAAATATTACAATTCAGGAAAAGTTATTGAAGATGAGGAGCAGGATGGTCAAGTTGTTGTGAGCAATTAGGTGTGAACAGTTCAGAATATGATGTTTGGCAGATGGTTTTGTTGATGATAATCTTGTTTCTTCTGGTATTATTAGAACAATAACAGGCGGATATAAATCAAATCGAAAGACACGGTACAAAGAAAGATGAAACAAAAAGGACGAAATGAAGAAGTTAGAGGAAACTACATGAAGATAAAAAAAGGATCCTGGGGCAGAATCAGTCAAAAAAATAGTAAAAAAAACAGTGGTAAAGATTTAAAGATAGATGTTGTTTATGATGGAAGTTTGGAGGGACAGGAAGTATTAGAAGAAGGTAAAAGCAGAAACAGGCAGGTGAGTTTATAAAATTACATCTGTTAATGACAAGTTATTTCTAAAGAAAAAAATAAATGAAGAAATAACACAACAGAGCTGTCGTGTTGTTAAAAGAGGTGGCGTGGGATGGTAAATCTTATGACAATGGTATAACAAAAATTCCATTTGAAACAGAAACAATTCAAGATGATGGTTTATTTGAGAAAGGGGCATAGTAAACAAGAGGATTTGGCGGTTCAGAAGTAACAGAATATGAATTAACATACATGAATAGTAATCTTGTTTCAAAAAAAGTGAGATTCTGATCATAGAATTAAGGGCAACAAAAAAATTAAAGTTGTTGGTGGTAAAAAGTTAGTACAAGGCTGAGTTCAAATAATTATCAAAGTGGTGGGCATTAAGAATGGAAATGTGGTTGATTTAGGAAAAAGTAGAGACATTAGTAAAAACAAGGTTTGAGCATGATGATGTGAAAACAATGGAATTAAAGTACGATTGGTTTGGTATAGACGTGACGTCCTTTAGAAAAAAATTGTAACATTGAAGATGAACGTTATCAAAAATCAGATAAAAGAATATTACAATAGTATGGTTGTAAGTCATAATGGTTCATATATTGAGTCTGGTATTCCATTATCTCAAGGTGGAGCAGATTATATTAACGAACATTTAGATAGTAATCTTCTGAGCATGTATATGGAACAACACATCAATGAGTTAAGAATTTCATTAGGGTAAGAAAAATTACGATATAAAGTGGGAACTCAACAAGGAACACAACAACGGCGATGAACAAGCAAAGATTGGTTCATTAAGAAGTGGTGGAAGGATATGGTGGACAGATGGACGAGATTTAGAACGAACTTTACATATTTAAATAAGGGTGGATTAAAAGATAAAGAACAAGAATTAGGTGAAAAGATGGTAATTTTTCTTCAAATAATCCATACATTGAAGTTTCTGAAAAGAGCATTGGCGAAACATTATTTAATTATTGGAAAGAGTAGAAAAGGTCATTGGCGATATGATTTCAGACAATTACAAATATTTCTCATTTGAAGAACTCTGTTGGTGGAAACAGGGTGGAACATGGAAGAATATTCAGGAACATCCAATTGTTATGGGAGTACAAGTCTTTCAATAAAAAAATAAAAAGTGGTAGAAATCTGGTGACTTTTTATTCATCTTCATCTAAGTAATCTTCAAGTGGAAGTTGATTTAGCAAATCTTTTAGAGCAATCAATTCTTGAGCAGAAAATGTGATGGCAGGCGAACTTTCTCGTAATCCTCAGATCCATGTACGGATGTCAGATTTGAGGTGAATATAAGCTGAGACTGTAAGTGTGGTGGGACTTTTAGAAAAGTCTTGGTCTTCAAGGGAGGCGAAATGGGCTGTTTGGATTCTTTTTTACAATTTTGAAACATATGGATCGTATTGGTTTTATATTTATATTATACAATAAATTGGTAGAAAAAAACAAGAATAATCAATATTGAGTGTGTTTTTCTTTAGTTTTAATTTAATGAGTTTTTGAGTGAAGATGGAACTAGATTTCAAAGCACGTGATCTGGAATTTCAATTTGTTTTAGCAGTTTGAGGATTATGTCCTTTACGAGCAGGTCTTACAATTTGTTCAAAATATCCTAAAAGGAACGAGACATCAAACAGTTTAGATTTTTTTCAAGTGGCAGTCAAAACAAATCTTCAATTGTTTCTAAGAGACTCTTTTTGAGTAGTTTCACGTTTTCTCAGCAAGAACGTGAAAATCTTAACGTGGTGTCATAATTTATCTTCTCCATTTTAGGGTGTATATATTTTTATTTTTGTATTTTTAGAAATATTATTTTTCTAGGGAAAAGCTTTCTTAATTTTCAGAAAATACAGATTTTTATTAGTTTCTATATCAAAAATAAGTCTAAGTAAGTAATGTTTTCAAGTTTTTTTCGTAGAATGAGTGAAGCGTTCCTTTAATCAAAATCAAATCGAGAAATTTCAGGTGGGCATTTTTCTACATAAGATTCAGATTCAAATTTATATTTTAACAATACAGTTTCTAATTCTTCTTCAGTTAGATTTGGTATGAGCGAAATCCTTTAAAGAATTTTTTTCTTTATTTGTTAATGAATGAATCAATTTATCGAGATTCTTCTTTATCAGAAGTTCGTTAATATGTACAGAATTTCATCTTTAGGGTACAATAATTTCAGTAGTGATTTTTCAATTCATCTTGATAATAGGGGCGCATTTGAAATTAAAGAATATTCTGGGTATTCATTGATTCTAACGTAAAAATAATTTATGTAGTTCAGTACATTATCAAAATGAAAGTCCCTAAATCGACTGGGCGAAATTTAATCAAATTTTTTTATTCATCTTTTTGAGTACTCCTTTATTTCCTAAAAAAATATTGTACAACAAATTTTTGTAATTTGTCAAATATCTTTTGTTTGTAATATTTTTAGTTTTTATTGAACGATTAGTTGTTGAAATCCCTATTTCCGATTTTTTTGGAATGTTACAAGAATGGAAGCATCTGTATAGTCCCAAACAGTTTCAGTTTTATCTTTTTGTGATTATATAGAGATGTGGATTATGGTCAGAGATTCTTGGTAGAAATTTTACTAGGGTGGTTACGTGAATATCGGAATATCTTATATTCATGAGCATTTCTATCAAGATAGTCTATTGTATCTTTTTAATGATGATTTTTCAAAAAAATAAAATAAGAATTGCAGGGAGTCGAGAGAATGATTTGTCTGAAATATTCTTTTCATTTTGAAGATAGAAATTTTACGAGCTGGGTTCTATATTCAATAATTTTATTAAATTCTTTGTAAGAACTTTTTTTCTGTTTTTTTGAAAAGGACTATAAAATGGGTCATTCTCTTGAAAGTTTGGCATAAAAGATTCTTTAGATGGGCATTCCTTAGGATTCTTTCCATGAACTTTTTAATTTTTATATATTGTTCTTCGAGACTTTGTTTCAATATATTTTCTTCTTTTTTTCTTTATATTTTTTTCAGAGATTTTCCATATCTTGGAACTTTCAATAATTTCATCTATTTTACAGTGGTAGATAATTCAGTTTCAGTTGTTATATTTTTTTAGAAATAAAGGCATTCAGATTATCAGAGATATAATTGGCTTTTTCTGGTGTATCAAAATGAGGTGAAATGAATTTCATAAGGACAATTGGGACAAATTTGAGACACAAAGTGGGTCTGGTTTGAGGCTAATATGATAAGTCATTGGTATCCCTCTTGGTGATTTTTTTAAGTATGTTTCAAAAGATAAAATATAATTTTTATATTCATTTTGGGTGAGTGCTTTGATTTGTTCTAGTTCGTAAACATATGGTGTATATCTTACAGGTAATCTTTTGGTAAGATAATTCGTTGGTCATAAAACGTATCTTTTGGCAGAATCTTCATCAAGATTTGAACATGAATAGTATAAATTGAAAACTCAAAAACAGCATTATATTTTTTTATTCATTTGAACTTCTCCTTATTTATTTTTCAAAAAAATATCGTTCTTTTTATTGATATAAAAAAATTAAAAAGAGGTTATCAAACAGTGATATTTTTTTATGTATTAGGTGCAGTGAGCAGTACATTATATTGATTTCCATATTCAAATTTTTTTATGGAGAGTTGAGATATTTTTTCACAAAAATTAGAGATTTGAACTGGCAAATCATTTCTTGAACTTTGGTTTAATCATGAACTTTTGTTGTTAGTATGGTTTATATGAACAATTAAGTTGTGAGCTATTTGCTAAAACTTTTTCTTTCGATAAAGTAAAAAGAGCATTTGTAAATGTAGCATTGAAAGCAGGGGAAGTTAAAAAAATGTAGAGCATTTATTCGTCATAGCTTATTCTAAAGATAAACGTTTAGAACACAATTTGGAGGCATGCAGGGGGGCGGATTAAGAACAGGTATGAGTTTAAAATTAAATCTATTCTACAAGGATAAAGGCGGGTGATAAGTATTATGAAGAAACAGAAAGAGATTATCAAGATTTAAATATTGTAAAGAAGAAGTTAAAAAAATATAGTTGGTAATAGGCTGGTATGAACAGACATTATAGAAGTTTTATGTAATTTGGTGGTGATGAAATTGGTAATCAATTAGCACATCAAAAGGAATAGTAAAATGAGTTTCAAGGATAATAATAGGTCTTTTCTTTTTAAATAATTTTGACGAAGTAGAAGCAGAGGCATTTCAGATGTTAGTAGAATTATGGATAGTACAGAATCATTCAGGGACTAACAAAAAAATAGTACTGTTTATTATGATGAAGTGCAAAGAAGAATAGAAATGGTAAAGAAATGATTGAAGCATGAATTAGGGTATTAGTATTGATACATATGAACTTTGAATATGTTGTTGGTGACGATCCATTTGAATTTTTTTCAATTCTGTTGGTGATGATGAAAATGGTGAAATCAATAATTTGTATTGAATTTCGGGATTAGAGGACAGAAATTTTCCATGGGAGAAAAATCTAAAGTGAGTAAAGATTGAAAACAATTTATTATATACAGAAAGGCTGAAAGGTTTGTTCTTGAAAAAGTGTGTGGAAAAAAACAGACAGTTCAAGATGGTACAAGAGCAATTTTTCTTTAGAGATAAAAATGGTAGGGATCCATGTAGATTTTGCGTAATAATAAGTTTTGGAATGGCAAATCCTATTGAATGGGATTCAGAAGTTGATGATACAGATTGAGATTTAAAATGGGGAATTGATAAAATTATGATTATCATGGTCGAATCAATTAAAAAGGATTTCTCAGGTATATGAAAAGAAAAAGATATGCAAAGGTAAAAGATAGTTTCAGTTTTGTAAATCATTTTGCTCAAAATGGGGTAGGGTAGGCGTGAAGATGGCATGGGAGTTAAAGGGATTACGTGAAGAATGAGGCTACAAAAACAAAAGGGCGCTATATTGTTGAACTTCTTTTTCTAAACTCTATTTAAAAATATTTCCATAAATGGATAGCAATTTCAAATCCTATCAGATATATTTGAAGAGTTATATCGTGAGTTTTGGAATAATAAAAAAATAAAAAGAAAAGGTTTGGTAAAAATGAAATTTTGGTATCACGAATTTCAAAGATTTAGAGGAGCTTTTATTAAATATTTTGGTAATGGAACGATTTTTAAAATAGAAGAAGTCTTTGGTATCTCACATAAAAATGTTTTAAGGGTTTTCATACATCAAAGCAAACAAGAAAAGAATTTTATAAAAGTATTAAATGGTTCATTACATTTAATTTGGTGTAAATGAAGATACAAAAGAAAGTGAGTCATTATGACATGAATGTTGATTCTGGAACTATCTTTATTCCATTGAATGGTTGGGTGGGTTATGTTATCAAAGAAGATAATACAATTGTTAATTATATTTGTTCTGGTAAATTCTCAAAAACAGAAACAGATTTGGTGTACTCTAAATCATTCTCAAATGAATGGGTATGAACTATTTCTTATTCAGATGTTATCATTTCTGAAAAAGACGACGAGCAGAAAGTGGGAACTATAAAGAAAAGGATTTTTAATCCTTTTCTTTTTTGAAACAAAAAGACTAAAAATGAGTAAAAAGAACTAAAAGTGGTCAAAATCAGAGTAAAATGAGTAATTTCGAGCTAAAAATGGCGATAAAAGGGTAAAATGGCGTTTTTTTCAGCATTGAAAAAAATTTTCCAGTTGGTATGGAAAAGATTAAGTAACAGGGGTTGAGCGTTTTCTTAAAACAGATACTTTTTTTCGGGACATAGTATAAATAGTGGTAAACAACAAAATAAATAGAATTTCAATAAATAGAAGAACAGTGAGATGCTTACGAGGTCTCGTGTGAATAAAAGTAAGTAAAAGGAACAAAAGGTATTTTTTTATTTTTGTAGTGAGTACTAATTAAATATGAGGGACGTTATATCGTCATATAGTTAATGTAAAACAGTAAAATTATAATTTCGATAAATGTATCGATTTTAGAAAAAAACAATTTAAAAAAGTCATTTTTACAGTTTAAGACAAAAAGAAAAAGGAGGCATATTTTATGAGTGCTTTTTATAATTATGATTGAAAATTCTTCAAAATTCATAATTGGAATATTTAATGAGGTAGAACTTTTTTCATTTTGGGTGACATTTTCGTTTTATCTTCAGTTAATAAAAACATTAGTATCTTTATTGATTGATTTAGTAAAAATCCAAGCTTGTTTTTCAAGTTCTGAAATCAATTCATCTCTATTTTTTTAAAAGTTTTGAGAGTTTTGAAAATATGCAATAATGAAGCTAACAGTAATATTATCAGATTTTATACATAACACAGGCGTATTATTTAATTCATTGAATGTTGATTTTGCAATTTCAAAAAATATTCTTCAAAGATGTAACAAAAGCATTGGCTCAGAAAGTTGATTGATTTAATCTTTTCAATGGATTTATTTTTGTCAGAGAATAGTGCTTCAGTGAATAAAATTCTTTAAAAATTTTTCTTAGCAGTAACATTCCTAGTGTTGGAATGAAAGACAATAAAGCGATAAGGGTTGAGTATCATTTTTGAGATTTTTGAATGTTATCATAAATAAGTTTGAGATGTGAAACGAAGATTGAGTCAAAGTTGAGATTCTTCTAATTCTTTCAAATCTAAGTTCATTAAATCAGTACAGATTTCAATTTCAGTGAACAGGAACAAAACGATAATCCATCAATATCAAACATTGTTTAGCAACAATATTGGTCATCATATAAAGTTTTCTTGATTCACAATTAGGATTTAAACAGAATAAATCTTTGACTTTCTTGTCCTTGTTCATTGTATTTGTAATCAAAGTGAAAAGATTACAATAAGAGACGGAACTTTAGGAAATTCAAGTTCTTCATCTGATTCTTTAGTCGTCATTACAATGAGCGGAATAACATCATTAGCACGTTTAAGAAAGGTCTGAGCGCAAGATTTTTCTTTTCTTGTAAGCATTTTGAAGTTATTGCAGTAATGTTAGTAATTGTTGCATCAATTGTAATAGGGTGAAATCTTGAAAGTCTAGGATGAAGCTTTCAGTATTGGCGGTGTGAATGAAATATCTTCTGGTTTTGTTGGTTTTGTTCATTCGGATATTTAAAAAAGCAATGTGAGTACTTTAGGGTGGTGATTGTTTCTCCAATTTTGATTTGATCATTTGGTTTTTAATTACGATAGCATCTGTTGGAGCAGAGCAGTCCATTCTACAGAAATTTTGAGCTGTTCAATATTTTTCTGTTAATTCTTCAAAAAGTTGAAGCAGTATTTTTTTAGGAATAAATCTTTAGTAGAAAAATACATTAGTAGGAATTTCTGTAAATTCATCATTTTGGTCAGGCACAAAATATGTAGCAAAAGATAATTTAGCATTGAAATCTAATCCTAATTTTTCCTTTTGAAACAATTCCAACAGTGAGTTCGTTCATTTGAATATTTATCATTGAAGTTTATTTTTGATTGTTAATAATCAAATCAGATTTGGTGAGTATATAATTCAAACGTAATTCTTTAATATTTGCATTAGGTCGTTGTAGTGGTAAATTTTTTTCAATAGTAAGGTATCTGAGTAATAAGGTAAGTCACGTTCTCAGATTCTCCATTTCCACGAGTTGATAAGATAGATTCATTATCAGAAATATAATGGACAAGGCGGAAAAAGTCTAATTTTGGTTCGATTGAATAAGTTTTGAGTCCATAAGATTTAGTTTCATCATAGTATTTATTTGGTTCTTGGATTGGATTGAACTTTTTTTCAATGATTTCATTGAATTTTAGTATGATGAGATTCATTATTAACATCAATTTCAATGCATCATTGATTTCAGTATCTTGGATTAAGAAACATTTTCTTCATGCAGTGTGTTAATGAGTCATATTCTTCATCAGTTAAAAGTAATTCTTGATTATTGTAATAGAACTCAGAAGCATTTTTTTAATAGTTCTAGCAATTCTTCTTTTTTTGCATATGTATTCGCTTTCGTTTGTAGTAATATTATAACAAAATATTCCTATAAAGTCAAAAAGATAACAACAAAAGTTGGCATTTGTTGTTATCTTCAAAATCTATAGTTTTTTAGTCAAGCTACGGTTGTAGAGTTTCATCATTTCTTTCTATTTCTAAGAAAGTATAATTATCATGTAAATCAGATCTTTTTTTCAGAATTTCTTGTAGTTAAAGATTTTTCTAAATCCAGCATAATCAATTACATCGAACTTTTTCATTGTAGAAAAATCCAACAGAACTTTATAAAGTTTATTATCATCATTAAATAAACATTATCAATTTCATTATTTTTTTCATTTTTGGATTAAGTTTTTAAATCATAATCAAACTGTTGATGGTAAATCTGTTGAATTGATACGTTTAACAAATTTTGGGTACTTCTTCAATGTATTTAGAAGTTATTTCTGATGAGCATTTCTCTATTTAATTTAGCAAAAATTTCTTTTCTAGCATTATTAGAGTCTCTCAATTCAATTTTATTAGCACGTTTCAATTGAACAGTTGGTTTGGCAGTTTGTTTCAACATTTCAAATCTTGTTTTGAGCTGTTGTTCTAAATGATTGTTGAGTACTTCATCAGTAATAGTTGGTAATTTATATTTTTTTCTACGTTTTTATCAATTTCCTTTTTTTATAAATAGTCTGAACTCTTTAAAAATTTTGTGCATATCGTGAAGTTAGAACTATTATAAAATCTATCATGTAAATGAGTTCTATTATTTAAATCTATCTGATTATTTTCATCAGAAATGAGTCATCACAAAAGAGTTTTGGTATTTTATTGTTAGTAACATTTTTCAATCAGGCACTTTGGTACATTATTCTTCCACGGACGAAAATCAAAAGTTTTTTTCTTGCAGTGGTAGTTGATTTACATAATCTTGATTTTCGTAATATTTCATTTTGGAATGCTTTCATATAATTCTTGTAATTCTTCTTTGGATAAGAACTCATTAACAGGTTTTGATTGGTTTCAATAGCATTGGCATACTTTATTTAGTTCATCTAAAACAATTCTTCTATAAATTCTTGAAGTGCTTTTGATTTCAAATTTTTTCGTATGGATGGTATTCCATGAACTTTATTTAGGTCGAGTTCTGGTTGCATTTTAAAATCAGACATATATTGGCGATTCAAAATTATCAAATGTTCATCTTCTGAAACAAAAGGACAACAGACAGTTTGAAAGCACATTCAGTAGGAACATTCTTATTTATATGGTATTTAGTCATAGTTTGAAACTCTATTTATTTTTTTAGTTTTTTTATATCGATTATATAAAGAATATATAATATAGTTTTTAAACTAACAATTCCTCTTATGGATATATTTCTGTGAAGTTGAGTCAACAAGTCGGCGGGATGTGGCAAACAGGTGATTAATAAGTTATTTATTTTGTTGTTTATTAGTTATTTATAGTTATTGAACGAAAAAGGGCATTTTTATCAGAACGGTATTGTTGGTCAACGGATCTCAGCAGTACAAAACAACGTAATGTCAAAAAAACAGTATTTTGCTTTTTCATCAGTATTTTATGGTGCTTTTTTGAGTATTTTTTTGGGACGAAATTGAGTGTTGGGTGATTTTGGTATTTTTAGGTATTTTTCAAAAAAATAAAGGCTGGACGAAGTCTAGGGCGAATCTGGAAGATACAATGAGATAAACGGTTTTGGAGCATTTTTCTCATGTACAATTTATATTCTATAATAAAAAAATCAGTTTGTCAAGAAAAAAATTTTAATTTTTTTAACAAAAAAATAAATGGAATAATAAAGGTAGAAAATCTAAAAAAATAAAAAAAGAGTAATCATCTTAAAAAGAAATAGTGGGAAGTGAATAATTTTTTTATGAGCAAAATTAAAATTTGGAAGAGGTAGAACTAAATGATACATTATTAGTCGGAGTTAAATTTTCTGAACTAATCAATTCTTGGTTTACAAATGAAGAGAGCTTTGGTAAAACTGATGTCATATTTTAATGATGTTGATGAAATGAGACTTTAATGACGGACGAGATATTTTTTTGATTCAAGGCTCTAGATAGAGCATATTGTAAAGACATTAAAATTTTTAAAAAGAAAATAGGAGTAATGTTAATAACATGATTAACAAGATTAAAAAAATAATCTTTATAGTGGCATGAGTGGAGATAAAGTTGAGTACTTTTTGACGGACTGAAGTAGTTTGGAATCGTCCATTAAGAAGGCATCTTAAAGTTAGAGTTAATGAAGGGGAGAGAATATTTGCATTATGAAGATTCACAATACATTAAAAGTAGGGACATTAAAGATTTAAAATCGAGTTTGGTTTACAAAGAGCATTTGTTCTTTTTTGAGCGTGGACAGATTAGAGGGTGAAAAATTCTTTTTCGTAAATAGCAATTTTATTGAATCTATTTATGGTGATAAAGAAAATTGAGTGGTGATTTATAAAAAAATACAAAAGTCATTATTTAGACAAAAATGATTCAGAATACTAGGATTATGTTTCCCTAATGTTGAGTTCAGATTAGACAATAAAGATAATATTTTTATATAAAAAAATGTTATGAAATTCAAAGTTAGGGGCTAGAGATAAAGAGTTCTTTGATAAATGAGTACTATATAAACGATTAGAGTTAATGAAAAATAGAGATTTAGAATTTTTAGAGGATGTATAATTTTTGAAGATGAATTAAAAAAATTTAAGTTCTATAATATGACAGAAGAAAGTATTTGGCGAGATCGGACGTGAACTTTCCAACAGACAAGTGAAGGACGGGCGAAATTTCAGAAGAAGATTTCTATAATACAGAAGAAGTTGAATACGAAACAGAATCAGTTGAAGAGGGCGTGAAGAATTAGAAGAATTTGGGAGTGAGAAAGGGGCGTGAGTTCAGATGAAAATATTCTTAAATCAGAAGAATTGGTTAATAAATATGAAAATGATAATTATGTTATTGATACATTAAGAAAAGAATTAGTAGATAATCTTGAACTAAAATCTGAATTAGTACAATATGAGTTTCAGATGAAAAAAATTCACAAATATTATGAGATGAAGTTTTGAAGAAATGGAAAGGTTATCCTAACAAGAAAAATTATGAATTTTTCAGTGGAGTAATTTCAGGTAATCCTAAATTAGTAAATGACATGGATTTCTGAAGAAGATGCAACAACATTAAATATTAAATACGGTGATAGTAGAGTTTTGGACTAGATGAAATTAAGGGCGATGATGGTGAAAACAAATATTATAAATTGTTTAAAGGAACTACAAAGATCGTTGGTTTGAAAGAAACAGTATTTAATGAGAAAAGATTATCTAAAAAAATATGAATAGCGTAAAGGGGGCGATTCTGAGTTTTATTTGATGTATTAGCAAATCTTCAAGATCGAGTTTAGCAGAAATAGTAGAAAATCATGATTTTAATTTATTCAGTACTATTTGAAATATTTGGTATTAAATTAGGATATGGAAAGCAAATGAGAACATTTAAAATTGTTAATATTGTTAAGAATATGAATTGGCAGTAGCATTATATGAAGAGTTAAAGATTTCGAAACAGAATCTATTGAAGAAACAAAAAGTGAGCGATTCAAATGGGCATGGAGTGATTTGTTCAATATGAAAAAAAGAATCGTGAAGAAGAAATAAAGAAGGGTAAAAAGAAATTATTAAGGGAAGAGTAAGGGCGGAAGCAAAAAGTGGGGAGTTAATAGGATGTTAAGTAAAGAAAAAAACAAAGGGCATTGCAAATGAGTTTCTAATGAAATAGAAAAAGATTATGAACTTTTTGAAACAGGAAACAAATTGGGATGACGTAAATCTTAAATGAAGATGAGGGCAGAATTAAATAATTATAAAGATAATTATAAGATTTGAGATATGAACTGAAGATGGGAGCGTTGAAAGTAGCAAAGCGTTGTTTGCAGATTAGAAAATAGAAGTCTTAATAATCTAAAATGGTTTCATTCAAAATAAAGTTGTTGATGATTATAGCGAGATGGTCAGAATACTAGTAAAGGGAGTGCATTAGAAGTTATCAAACGTTTTTGAAGATGAAAATAATTTCTCGGTGGCAAAAATGTTTAATCAATTCATTTCTAATTCAGAAAGAGTAGACATTAAAAAAATAGATTAGACAAAATGTGGTTAGGGGGAAAGAAAAAAAGTTTACAAAGGGACGAACATGATGGTTTATTAAATCAAAAGAGCAGAAAGTGAGCTGGTATTCCTAATTTTTTTATGAAGAAATTTTGTGACATTAACAATGAAGATTCTTATAGAATTATGTATGAATGGGTGTTTATGGACATTTGAGTAAAAAGTATCTAATAAAAAGAAATCTATCTTGTTATTTATTGAAAGCATGGTAGAGTTGTCAAGAAAACATTGATAAATGTGGGCAGATTTGAGGGTGTTTATAATGAAAATGTTATCAAAAAAATCCAAACAATAGCGAACTGAAAAAAAATTTAAAATAATGGTTGACAAGTTGTTGATATTGTGATAGCATGTTTTTTTAACAACATTAAAAAAATAAAAGGAAAAGGTGAGTAAAAATGTCTTTTTATGGATAATCTTAAAAACGAAAAACAGAAAGGGCATTACAACAAATGGTGATTTAGCATATGGTGAGAAATCTAAAGTGCGATTGAGATTTTCTTCAGTGGGACGGTTCTATTCAGTAAGTAGAAATATGATCTCTGATGGTTATGAATTTTGATTCAAATAGATTTCGAAGAAGATTCAGGGAGGTAAAAAGCGTGCTTTGGTGATATTCGTGGTGGTTTGGGATTGAAAAATGAAGGTTTCAAATCAAATCTTGAGTTTAGCTAACAAAAATGTTGAAGATTTCAAACATTTTAGTAGTTCTTGGGCATGTATGGTCGTTATGATGATTTGGTATGATTGAGCTGGGATTTGTGAAACGAAGCGCAAGCATTTGTTGTAGAATTTATTTCTGCGTATTTAATGAAGATATGGATAAAGTTTGAAATCAGGTAATGTTACATTGTCGGTAAATGGTTGATCATGCATACAAAAAGTTAAAAAAATAGTCGTAAATTAGGGTCTTTTCTGGAACTCTCGTCTTGATTTGTCTGAACGTGAATAGTAAGGATCTATCACAGTGCGGTAAATCAACATTAGTGGGGCAGTAGTGAGAAAGTGATTATGAACGGTGCTACAAAATTCTGAGGCATGATGAAATATACACAAGCATTCATTCGTAATGATGGAGATCGTTATAATGAGTTCAAAAGAACAAATGGTGATGAGCATCAGTTGTTGGCAGAAAGTTGGTGAACTTTATCCATGACAAGTATTCGTAAGTTGGATGGCGATGGACAAATGGACGAGCTTTGGAGAGCTATCCACAGGACGAATTTGACGGTAACATTATTGTTGTCCGTGACGGAAGTGGAAAGCATGTACGGTGGTTGGGGTCTTGAAGTAAAACCTATTGAAATCGCTGATTCTATGGCAATTTATACTTCTGAACGTTTGACAGGTAAATTCAAAGACCATTTCATTACATTCAGTCGCCGTCCACAATTGGTTGATTTATCAAAGATTAATACTTTGAAAGACAAACTTGATGTATTGTATCGTAATGGAGAAGTAGCAAACACTAACATGAATGCTAGTATGCAACTAATCTATGATTCATCATTAGGTTTGCCAGTAGAAGAACAATTAGATACAATCTTAATCATTTCAGATATGCAATTCGATTATGGAGTAGACAATTGCTCTAAATCAGTAATGGATTCATGGAAAGATAAGTTTGGTGGCGCTGGACTTAAATGGCCAGAAATTGTTTATTGGAATGTTAATCAATCAAAAGTTACATTCCCAACTTCTGAGTATGATAATGTTAAACTTGTTTCAGGTTTCTCAAAATCTGTACTAGAAGATGTTATGGCAAATAGAAACGAGACTCGGGCGAGATACATGATGAAAGTGTTATCTCGTTATGAAGCTTAAAATCGGTAAAATTGAGCATGATTGGGTCTTTTTGGTTTTGGAATAATATGAGTATGAAGGAACAATATTTTTTTGAAATATTGAATATTTCTCATTTAGAGATTAAACATTCAGATGTATTGAGCTGTATTTGATAATAAAGAAAGTCACAATCTAAAAGATGACTTTCTTAAAGGAATTTATTTATGAAGTTGGGAGAACAAATATTGATTTAAATTTGAACTTTTAGATGATAGTTATAGTATTAAAAGAGAATAGGCATTCAAAAGGGAACTGTTGATTTGGTATATCCTATAAACATAAAGAGTATTATAGTAATAGAAAACAAAATCCAATCTAAAGAAAGAGATAATCAATTAAAAAAATATAAAGGAACATTTTAAAGATAAAGGTTGGATATAAATTAGTATTTATTTATCTTGGTATGAATGATGAAAAGGATTTCTGATGATGAATATATTTCAGTGGTATACGGAGCGTAATTAAGGGCACTAGATGAGAATATTACGATATAACAATTATTCAGAAAAAGATTAAATATTTTTTTAGAGGATTATTTGTCAGTCTTGGGTAAAAAATATAAATTGAAATCTTCTGCGGTTGAGCTAATTTTAGAAAGGTAATAAATATAGAAAAGAGGTAAAAATGGGTAATAAAGGGGACAGTGAGCTAAAACATATTACGAACTATCTCCACATGAAGATTTGATTAAGAGATTGAAACTTTAACATTCTCCCAAGGGCTAGGGTGATGAGAGCATCCATTCTCAAGTCAAAAATCCATGAGTATTCGTGAATATTTAGAATAGACTGTTGGCGGAGCAATCCGTAAATTCGGTGACTATGAGAATCAGATTCTATAAAGATGAGCATTTCTGTTCAAGATAATGGTCGTGGACTTTCCAGGTAGTGCTAAAAAAATGCACATGGGGAAGAAGTTAGTGGATTTATCATTACATTAGGAACATTACAATCTGGTGAGCAATTAGGTAAATCAGATGATGATAGTAAAACAAGATTTCTGGTAACGGTTTTGGGAGCAGAGAGCTCTACAATGTTAAAGTAAACGTGTTGACATTATTGTTTATAAAAAAATAAAAAGAAATATACTTTATCATTCAAAGACGGTGAGACTGGTTTGAACTTTGATGGTGATAGTGTAGATTCTAATTTTACAGAATTAAAGATTTGAAATTTACATTAAAGAAGAAAAAAAGACGATGAGACTAGAGAAAAGAAATTATTTTGAGTCAAAGGAACAGGCTGTAAAATCTTGGCTAAAATAATGAAGTCTTTTCATCATATCCAGTTGATGTGGACGATTTAATTCTTCGTATGAAAGGTGTAGCATTCCTATTGGGTGTTGTCGAAATCGTAAACGAACATAGAGTAATGGAAGATGGATGCTTATCAGCATGAAGTTTTTCCATTTTGAAGATGGTATTCCTCAATTAGTAGAATATAATCAAAAAGATTGGTGGTCCTATCTATAAATTTGGAAACAAAAGGTGCATTGAAAAAAGAACATAGCAGTCAGGACTCAGGTAAAAAAATGGTTTCAAAAGATGTAGAAAAAGGCGACATTGAATTAGCATTTGGAGCATGATGTGGTATGATTATTCTATTGATTCATATGTAAATACAATTAGGGAATCGTTTGGGTGGGGTTCATGTTGAAGCATTTGAAGAAACAATTGGTGCAGACTTTTAATGAGAACTTTCTTCTATGAAAGGTATGTTGAGGGCGGGGACTGGTGGCTCGATTGATGATTATAAAGAAGGTTTGAGCTGATCTCTTTATATATTTCAGGACTAATGTGACTTTCACAAATTAAGGAAGAATTAGGTGGTCGTGTGAGTAAAACGTTGACGTAAAACAGAATACTATGAAGCAATCAAAGATTTCGTAGAAGATAAGAAAAAAATGTTGATGTAGTAAAACGTATTGGTGAGTTATTGCGAGGGCTAGGGGTGAGTCAATCAAGAAAAGAACAATTAGAATTAAAACGTGAAAAAAACAAGAAACTTTACAAGTAATGAATTCTTTGGCAATTAAATTAGTAGATTGTGAATATGTATGAAGCAGATTCAGGACTGAGTATTGTAGAGGAGATTCAGTATCTGGTGTTAAAAAAGGGGTCGTGATTACGATTCCAAAGCATTATTGGCGATTAGAGGTAAGATTGTTAATGAGTTCTAAAGAAAATATTAAAAAGTTTTATGAGCAGAAGTACAAGATATTGGTAAATGTTTAAGTGACGGTATTGGTGATGATTTTGATTTAGATGGTGATCGTTATCAAAAGAGTTATTAATGGGCTGGATGAGGCTGGATGGTGGGCAAATCAGCTCATTGGGCTGTATTGTTATTCTATAATTTGTTAAAAGATTTCAATTCAGAGGCAGATTATACAAGATGAATAAAAGCTATATATTTATAGAGAGGGTAAAAGGTAAAGAAAGCAATTGATGTGAACTCAATGACAATGACTGAAATCGATGATTTGAAGGAAATAAAAATTTGGGAGCAATTCGTGTTAAAGGTTTGGGTGGGAGCGGTTCTGGTGATATGAGAGCAACAGGTTTAGACTGAGGGAAGTCGTGTGTTGAGTCAAATCGTATTGGAGATGAAGAATCTGCTAAAGCATTGGATTTGATGTAGCAATGGGTAGGATGTGAGATCCACGGAAAAAAAGTGGATTGAAGATAAGCTAATTGATTATGTTGAAGATTAAAAAGAAGAAGATGGTTTTTGGCTATCTTTTTTTATTTTTATCATTTTAATAATTTCAATTCTATTCACAAAGTTGTGCTTTATTTTTTTAATAAATCAGCAACAAAAAAATCTATAAAAAAATAAAAAAAATGGATTTTTAGGGTATTTCTGATATATTTTAATATGAATTTTTAAAAAAATAGTGAAAATTATGAAAAATTTGTGAAAACAAATAGCTATTTTTTAGAATAATATTGGTATAAATTTTTTTATTTATTAAAAGGAGCAAAAAAATGCTAACAAAAAGTGAAACAAAAAGTTACGGTTCAATCCGTAAGTTCAAAAGTTATGGAGCATGTGGAGTAATTATTGGTATGGGCATTGTCATTATCAATGAATGACGGTGTGGCACGTGCGATGAAAAAGGTTAATCAGAGCTGGCTACAAATGCAGTTCCATTGCAAGATAATCCAACAGCAAAGTGGCAAAAGATAGTCAAGCAAAGGCGGGACGAAAAGGGGTCTTTAGATGTTGCAGTTAATAATGACGTTTAAAGAACAGAAGTTAACAAAGCAAAAAGAGGGCGGAGTGAGTTGTTGAAGAAAAAAACTAAGGAAGTAACAGTTGAGCTCTGATAAAGTTGATGAAGCAAGAGCTTCTATTGAACAAGATTACAAAACACAGGCTACTAAAAGTCAAAAGGGGCTACAGACAAATACAAAGAAGATATGAGCTAATCATGGAGACAAGTTACAATCGTTGAAAAGAAAAAAACAGAGGGCGAGGCTAAATATAAAAGCAAAATTAGCAGAAATCAAAAAAACAAGAAGAAGCTCGTAAAAGCAAAAGGGTGTTTTGCGATAATGAGCATTTACAATTTATGGAAGAATTGACGAGATCTAAAAAAAGGTTCATTAGATTATTACTCAGGTTTTGAGTGTTGTATTCAAAAAAAATAAAGAGAACAAGCCAGAAACAGTAAACGGTGGATTAGGTGCAACAGTAATGGTACTTTAGAATTAGTAGACAAAATCAATGTAGATACTGAAAGAGAAAATGTGTTTAAAAGTAGAAAAAGATTCAGAAGGGACGGGGACAGCTATGCGGACACGTTTTGAGCGACATTCAAAAAGGTTCAACTTTCATTCTACATAATGTTGGTCAAACTAAAAGTCAGGTAAAACAATTTCAGCAAAAATTTGACTTCAAGAAATACTCCTAAAGCTAAATTCCCATTAGGGGCAGTAAACAGAGGAAGTAAAACAAGTCTTTGGTTATGGTGGGATAAAAGCAAAATCCAAAACGGTGGAAAGAGTGAAGTAGGATTCCTTCCTCATAGTATTTAGATTTTTGAATGGGATATTGAATATTTTGATGAAGAGAGCTAAGAAAGCTTTAAATCTAGGGTACAATCTCATGCTTATTCAGATATTGAGTACACTCAATCAATTAGACATACTTATAATTCAAAAGATAATGTAGGTACAGTAATCAACGCACCTGGTTCTAAAGTTATTGAAACTACTGTTAACGGTGAAAGAGTTTGGGAAGGTATTAAATCAGATGGTACTTGGACACATGATGATGAAACTGGAGTACACGATTACAAAACTGGTGACCCAATTTATACTAATGTACATGATGTATCAGCAGTGCCAGAAGGTTCAATCTTAAGTGTGGGTTCAGGTAAAGTTCATCATTTAAGTTACTATTCTGACCCAGAATTGAGAAGCAGAACAGATGCAGAAATGGCTGCTTATCGTAGATATTACGATAACGAAAGAGATTCTAAAGGTCTACGACGTTATACTGATGAAGCATTATATAGAGCAGATTATGCTTTCCAATTATGGGGTGCTAAATCAGTAGTTAATACTATTGTAGTTCCACCAAAACCAGAATATGATGCAATCGGCTGGTAAAAGTGAGACTCCTAGCGTTAATGTTCAATATACAAATCTTAAAAACAAATGTAAAAATTGAAAAAAACACGTTAAAAAAACAGCAAAAGGTGAAGATGTAAATAATCATTCTGTGCAAAACTGGCTGAAGTTGTATGGGAGTGGAAGCAAAAGCTCTTGCAGCGGGCGTGAAGAAAGCAATATTTTACAATATGCGATGATTTGCAAAGGTTATCAATTAGATGTGAGCTAAAACACAATCTCAAAGGCTGGGAATTTGATGTTAAATATAGTCTTCTACTCATTCAATTGTAGGTGACTTTAAAAACAGAAGGTTTAGTAAAAGGTAATAAGAGACTAATGTTGGTATACAGTTCAACATTGAAATTGTATGAGTACAGTTATGAATGACGCTGCAACTTTACACAAATAATTATCAGTTGAATGTTAATAACAAATTTGATGTTTATTCAAATAGTGTTGGTGTAACAACATGGTGAGCTAAATCGTCAAGAGATAGTAAAATCAAACTGTTAAAGTTGAAAGTATAACAAGGACGTTAAAATTGATGGTAAACAAGTTCTTGGCGGTTCAACAAGTAGCATTGAACTTAGATTTCGAGGCAATACAAAAGGTATCAAGAGTGGACAGATGCAATTCAAAAAGGATTTGGTGCAGTTGATGATTAGCCAGAACAAGCATTAGATTTACTTCCAAACGAAATCAAATATGTAGAAACAGAAAGTGGTAAAAGAGTAAAAAGGAATTGCTGACAATTCAAATCTATTGAAGATGTAAAGACTCTAAATTAAAGGCATCTTAGAATCAAGCAAAAATCAGAGCAAAAGGTGCTTTCCAAGTATTCATGGCGGATAAGCTACAGAGTTCTATGATAAGTATGTTTCTAAAGGTATTTCTATAACAATCATTGAGGCAATGAAAGTTAAATCTGCATTTGGCAAATTACGAAAACAAAGGCAAATTGATTTTTGGAAATGGCTACAGAGCGATTTAGTTAAAAAAATAATGTTGTAACACGGGAACTTTCACAAGAAAAAAACTTGAACAGTAAAGGTGTTGACATCAACAGCAAACTGTTGTGAGCTGGTTCAGTGACACTATCATGTGATGCGACTTTAGTAAATACAAAGGAATAGTTGTTGAAAAAAAGGACGCTGCTAAAAGGATTATTCGTTGTAGATGATTGGCTAGAACAAGCGGTTGACATTGGGAAAGGAAACATCAAGATTGTTGATTCTAAAAGGTAAAGGGCATTGAAGGTGTGAACTTTCTAAAGTTTACAAATCATTAGAAGAGCTCAGGAAACAGTTCAAGACGATCTAAAGAACAAGGATTCAGAGCAAAAGGAGCATTCAAGTATTTGGTCAAATGATGTGAATGATTGCTTCAATAAGTACGTTGTTGGTGGAAAGAACTTACTTACATTGTTCCTATGAAAGTTAAGGGACGAAATGAGCTAAAGGGCGGTGGAAAATATGAAAATGCTGCATATCAATTAGATTTTGGTTCAGCTAAAGTGACCAAGACTGTAGTAAATAATGTTCCTACTCCAAAACCAAACAAAGCGAACTTCAACAAAGCTCATGTTAATATTAACGGCAAACAAGTACTTGCAGGTTCTAGAGTATTACGAATTGACAGTTCGTTACGAGGCATCTAAAAGGTATTGAAGCTGACGATGATAAGATTCAAAATGGTTTCTTCATTGCAGATGATTTCCCTGAAGAAGCGGTATCTATCAATGAAAAAGATGTGAAAGTCCTTGACTCTAAAGGCAAAGAAGTAGAAGGTTTGAAACAAACTATCTACAAATCTCATGAGTGGCCCTGAAAAAGGTTCAAAAGAGCTTTGGGAGAAAACTAGCAAAGGTGCGATTCAAGTATTTGAAAGCAGTTGAGCTGAGTAGCTTACTAACAAGTATGTAAGAACAGGTGAAACATTAGCATTAAGAATCCTATGACGTCTTTTCCTAATTTGTATAAGACAGGGGCTAAGTACCAAAATACTGCTTATCAACTTGACTTTGGTTTGATTTCTGAAACTGAGACTGTAGTGAACAATGTTCCTAAAACAAATCCTCACAAACAGAACTTAAACAAAGGGCTGGTGTAAGCATCAATGGTAAAGCTGTAGTAGAGGAACAGTTGGTGCTACACTGATGGGACTATAGCTCATACAAAGGGTATTGAGGCAGATGCGATAGAATTGCAAATGGTTTCCATATGTGACGACTTCCCTGAAGAAGCAGTTGAAAGTTAATGAGAAAAGAAATTGTTGTAAAAAGATTCTAAAGGTAATGTTGTTGGCTGGTTTGAAATCAAAAAGTTTACAAGTCATCATGGGATGATCCTAAAGGAGTTCAAGAGTCATTAAATCTGCTGGTTACACTCCTAAAGGTGCGATTCAAGTATTGACTGCTGAAAATCCAACTGAGTTCTACAACAAATATGTTCGTACAGGTGAAGTTCTTACAATTAGCAACCCTATGACAGTTCGTAAAGAAATGTTAGGTAAAATTGCAGAGTACAAGAATGATGACAACTTTGATTTTGGTTTGAGCAGGTAACAGAGGGCATTGTGAACAAGGTTGTAAAAGGCAGACTCCTAAGAAAGCAGAGACTTCAACAAGGGGCTGGAGTAAATATTGATGGTAAGCAAGTATTTGCAGGTTCTATCAATTAGGCATGTAACTGCTAGTGACTACAATACAAAGGGTATCAGGGCGATAAATCTCGTATTGCACAAGGTTTCTTCATTGCTGATGATTACCCAGAAGATGTGTTAGATGTACTTTCTGATGGTATTAAACTTTCTGACTCTAAGGGTCAAGATGTAAAAGGTTTGAAATACCATGTTTATGAAAGTGATTGAAAAAAAGCATGGGGTGCTCGTAATGCTCAGCTGAACGTGGATTTAAGCAAAAGGAGCATTCCAAGTTTGGGAGCAGAAAATCCTGCAGAGTTTTTGCGTAAATATGTTCAAACAGGTGATACAATTACAATTGTTAGCTGATGAAAGTAAAAAGAAAAAAATTCAGTAGAGCGGTGGTAAGTATGAAAAGTACTGCATATCAAGTAGACTTTGGTGTTGCTGAAGTAACTGTAACAGTAGTAAACAATATTCCTAAGTTTGAAACTAAGAAAGATGTTGTGGTGTCTCTTAAAGACAAAGAATCTAAAGATGGTAAAGAAATTGTTCTAGGACAAAAATTCTTCTACTCATTCGATGGTTCTCTAATTAGTGCTAATAGAGCTGAAGATTTGTTTGAATACAAATTCGTTGATGATTACCAAGAAGTACGATAGATTCGATGGTGTTTACAAAGTAATCGCTAGAAAGATTTCAAGAACTTCTGATGGAAAAACATTCAAGAAAGGTGACGACTTAACTTCATATTCATTCTTGAAAGAAGATAGGACTAAAAAGGTAGACTTGAAGTTGGACTTAAAGAAGAGTTCTTACGCTCAATCACAAATGATTCAGAGTTCAGAGCGAGTATTTGTTGAAATGAGTCGTATCAGAGCAGGGTGAAGTTGAAAACAAACAAGTCACGTGGTTAACAGGGTTGAAGTTGAATCTAAGCTGTTAAGACAGTACGGGAACAAAACAGAAATTACTGGTAGGGAAGCACAAGCAGGGCAGAAAGTATTGGCTGATGGTGGCGATGCAAGTGTGTTAGGAGTGTGATGTGCAGGTATCAGTGCTCTGTGGAGCAATCGGTCTTAAACGTAAAGAGATTAGGCATTTAAAGATTAAAAGGTATGCGAAAAGTAGTAGTCTTTTTCTTTGATGCAAGTCGTTTTGAATGTCGTTATATCGTCATATAGCAAACGTAGGAGCAGTAAAAATGAAGATTCGATAAATGTATCGAATCTTCATAAAGCTCAACTAGAGTCATGAAACGTTTTAAAATAAAAATGAAAAAAATGGAATAATATAGTATATTAAAGATTAGAAAGTTGAATTTTTAAAAATGAGAACGAAACAAAAAGAGTATACAACATATTGTTGTTGGCGATGTTGAGGGGATTGGTCTGAACTGATAAAGACAGCAAAGTATTAAAAATGATTTAATTGAAATTTCTTATATTCTTTCAGATGAGAAACTTTGTTCCAAATGAAAAGTAATACATATATTAATCTTTTGCTAGTATGATTATAAAAATATGGTTGATAGAGTTAAGAAAATGCACAAAAAAATAAAGTTTGATTTGGCGATTCTAAAAAAATCAAAATTATCAGTTTCAGAAATTGATAATAAAATGTATGAAGAATTAAAGAGATATTGACTAATAAATGTCGATTGATTCTGAGGAAATAGCTATTCAATATGAGTATGAAATCATTAGAAGATGTCTAGCTAAAAACATTTTCATTGAATTCATTATAGAACATTTGATGTTTCAGCAGTAAGAGGGCTAATTAAAATTGTAAATCCTAATTAGGTAAGCAAAAGACAAAAAAAGAAAAAAATTATAATCATGGGAGCTAAAGACGATATATTAGGGAAACTTTTCAATGAATTAAGGGAACTATAGAAAAAAATTGTTGGAAAAGTGCAGGAGTTAAAAATGTTTTATGTAATTTTAGAAAAGAATAATTTGAAATAGTTTCAAATTCATTGAGCGATGATTCTTTTGTAGAATTGAAAAAAATAATATAATTGGTAATAATTGATTGCTTTAGTATATTCTAAAAAAAGATTATCTTTCAAAATCTATGAAATTTTTAAAAAGAAATAAATGTAGAGGATTGAACTATATCCTTATATTTCAAAATTAGTTTTTGAAAAACATTTGTCGAAAAGAATTGGAAAAGAAATTATCAGTTGAAAAAATTAAATCATTCCCTATTTGATTTATTTATAGCAAGTTATGGCTAACGAAATATTCTTTTGATGATGAATATTGACTTCTTGCAGATATTCAGCAACATTAAATCAAGAAAAGATTAAATTTCAATATTAAACGATTTAATGAGATGTTGGACTTTTATGAAAATTTGCTTATAAATAAAGATGATGTAATGACATCATTAAAAAGCATCTTCGGGCGATTCAGTTAAGAAAAATATTAGAGACGAAGCGAATGAAGAAAGCGATTAGATTAAAAGATACAGAAATATATAACAGAAATTTTTCATTGTTTAGTAATAGCGGATTTGTAATTAACTCGTTTGTTTATAAACGAAAAGATATGAAAATTTCTTAATCAATGAAATAGGGACGGAAAGAGATTAAATGACTAAGATTACAGAACTTAAATGATTTAAAAACACAAATCAAAAATGATGTAGATTTAAAGAACATTTAGAAAAAGAAGGTATTATATTTAGAAAGAAGAGCGGGATTACAATTGGCAGGATATTTGTCCTTTCCATAATGAAAAAAACGCTCTTTTACAGTAAGTGATACAAAGCAGAAGTTATCATTGCACTGGTTGTGGAAAACATGGAGATATTTTCAGTTATATCCAGAAACAGAGTCAGTATCATGGAAAGAATCTGTAATCTATTTAGCAAGAGGTATATTCAGTATGAATTTAACAAAGACGATTCAAGATAGCTACAATGGCTAGAGCTATGATTTGCTAGATGATTTGAGCTGAGTATTATAAAATGAAATTTAATGAATTAGCAGATTCTCAGCGAGCTAAAAATGATTGACGACAGAAATCTTGATTATAATTCTGGCGAATATGGTTGTACAGAATCACAAAAGACGAATTAGATTATATGATCAAAAGGGTTGTAGTCATGATGAATTAAAAGCATTGGGACGATGTATGACAAAGGTTATTTACAACAAGTCAATCATTTGATTTTTCATTATTAGAAATTACATGGGTAAAAGTAATTGGATTTGGCGGAAGACATTGAGTAAAAAAGATATAGAGAGCAGAAAATATATAAATTCAGGCGATCTATTGTATTCCATAAGAAAATGTAGTTTATAATAGTGACAGTAAAAAAACAGAGCTAATAAGATAGAATTATTTGATTTTAGTAGAGGGCATTTGATGTGGGTACAATGGTGATACGGATATACAAATACAGTTGCAATCCTGGTGAGTTTGGTATGAACAATTAAGAGATATTTTGAAAGCAGACGGAGAAAAATGGTAATATAGTATTGTGATGATGATGGAGACGGACAAGGGACGTAAAATATTTGAGAACATGAGCCTATTCAAACAAGACTATCAAATTGAGATTTGATTGAGGAGGACTGTGATTGTTACAGGTCGTGATGGAACTCCCAAAATGGAGTTTTGTAGAAAAAGCATGTTTAAAAATTAGAAATGGTTTTAATTGGTCATCTATTTCTGATAAAACAGAAGTTATCGGGATACTAAAACAGAGATGAATTGATACATTAAGGTTCTATTTTAAGAGGCAATATTTAAAGAGGCAGTGTATGTAGGGATTGGTGGGCAGAAATTCAGTTATTATTGACAATAAGGTGATAAAGATGCAATTGAGTCAACAAATTCAAAAACAGTAGTATTCTAAAAATAATGATGTATTGATTTGACATTTTGGTCTCAAATATTCTGTTTTCTTGCTTGAGATATTTCAAGGGAGATTAAAAGAAAGCAATTTCAAGATAGATTTAATAGGGATATGAGAATATTAGCAAAGAGATGTGTTTCAATTAAATAAAAATTGGTGAAAGATTATGAAGATAATTCAGGGAGCAAAAATGGTGGAAGCAATATTGAGTAGGCGATTTGACAATTTAGATGAAAGGATATAAAAACACAGTAGCGTATTTATTAGATAAAGGCAGTGGGATTAAGAATAAAGAAAGAAGCAGAAAGAAAAGAAAGAATGGTGGAGCGGAGGGTCTGGGGCTGAAGTAATTAAAATCTTTTTATCTGGATTATCAGATAAATGATATAAGTATTAAAGGCAAAAGGAAAGATTTAATGCAGAAGAATTATATAATGTGCTGAAAACAAATAGTTTGTTGAAAAGGTATTTATTCTCAAAGTATGGCAGTTCTGACTGGTTTTATGAATCTCTTATAACATATTATATTTTGTTTGGGAGTAAAACAAGAGCAGTGTAATATATTCATTCCTTGACGTTGTATCATTTTTCATTTTATTTGGAATTGGTGGTAAGCATTGAGTAGCATGAATATTTCAAATCACACAGAACATGACAGCGTGTTGTAGTTTTATGTTCTGTGGTTTATGTGATTTTGAACTTTTTCATTGTTTTTCATCAGAGCTGAACAATTGAGATCTATCCAGAGTTAAAAAAGTTATGAAAGGACGGATTATAATTTTTGAATACAAAAGGATCATATAGATTATACAAAAGAAAACAAAATATTAAATCATTAAAGAGGGAAATGAGTGATTTATGATGCAAAAACTCTAGGAATATTAGTTGATAAAGTTTTCATGGAAAAGTAATGACGCGTGATGTTAAATATTTTGATAAAGAAAGAATTGTAAAGAAGTTATTATGGCGAAAGATGTGGTCATACAGGGCTGGGTCAAACAGGTTGGTAAAGAAGTTATACAGTGACTTCAGTTAATGCGAAAATGACATTGAAACAGGCAATCCAGTATTGGCGTAGATTCAAAAGAACAGAATATCCATATTGCTTAGCTAAAATGGGCTAGGAACATAGTGAACAATTTTATCATTTCAGGGCGGAAGGGATTATAACAATCCATTTTGTGATAATCAAACTCTTATGAGGCATTGGCAGGCGGTAGCAGTTCAAGGGGAGCGATATGATGGCAAATTTAAGACAATGGGATGGGGACTCCGAGGTCTACAAGAAAAGAACAAAAAGATATTTTGGAATCAATTTTCTATCTATTGGAAAAATGTGGATGAGAAAAGACAAAACAATATATTGAGCGCACTGAAGGTGGATTATCTCAATTTGTATCGTACTACAATTAAAAAAAATTTATGAACTGATTGAACAATTTAAGATTGAAGTTGGCGACAAAGAAAGCAGGTATAAAAAGTATCAGGTGGGGATAAACGAAGATTGAGTGCTGAACTTGGATTGTACGAAGAATTAAACAGTCCTCAAGGTAAGGAACATTAGAGACAAATCAATGGGATCGTTTCAAAGTGTCGTACATTGATTATGTCAAGTTATGGTGATTGGTTAGCAAAGGAGAGTCCTTATCACTTAAAGTATTTGAGTGCGAACTTTCAGAAGAAGCATGTTGTGTTATTCTCATTTAATCCACAAGAAGAAAGTGATTTTAGTAAATATATGGGACTCAATTATCTTATCGAATTTAAGTAGAATCAAATGTATAAAAATGTCAGAAACAAAGATTTAGTAGGAGTATGTTAGACGAGGTTCAAATTTTAGACTCAGCAACAGTTGGCGATTTGCTAGAAAGCTCGTTCTTCTAAAATGTATATTCTTTTATCTTTACAATCATTAGAACAAATTGTAAAAATCTAGTTCAGCAAATGGGACGTTAGAGATAGTATTGTCGATGCTATTCAAGACTCATTATTCATAAAGGTTCAGGTCAAAATAGGGCTGAAGAGTTAGCAAAAAAATTATTGGGCAAAGCAAATATGAAAAAAATATGTAGAATCTGGGCAACATAATTCTAGAACTGTTCAATTGGACTGGAGGGAATAAGAAATTCAAAGTAAATACACAAGTGGGAGCGATTGGATTGTTTCGAAAAAGTAAATTCAAAAATCTATCAGCAGTTAAAAGAAAATAATTGTGACTCAGACTGCTTATTATATTACAGAGAAAGAATTTGTGAGGGCTCTATGGAAAGAGCTGTTGCTAGAAAAGTTCAAATCATTGTTGATGAAGAATTATTACAGCAGTAGAAGATTTTTATTAGAAAATTCAATAAGTCATTTTAAGCGACAAAAATGAACAAAAATACTTAAAAAGAATATTCAAGTCAAAACAGAACAAATAGAGCATTAGAAGATTTGAGTTTACAAAGTTTATGACTTTGAAGATGTCAAAGAAGAAGATTTTGCTGAACTAATTCTTTAATGGACGGATTGGAAGAGTTAAATATTCAAGTAAGAACACTACAAAGATTTAATAAAACAAAATAGAAAAGAATCATTAGAAACTAAAAAGAAAAAAAGTTTCCTTTGATGATTTTTATATAAAAAGGCAGAACTCAGCCTTTTTGATATATAAAGAAAAAAATAAATAATACGAGGGTGCTTCGTGCCTTTGACAAAGAAAAGTACAAATAGAAATGCTTCATTAGCAAGTTTAGATGAAGATTTTTCAATCAGTACAAATCGAAACAGTAGCAGATGAAGAACCGTCATATACTAACTCGTTACCGGTTCAAGAAAGTATGGAAGATGATAGCCATCTTTAGCTGCTCATGAAGAACCTATCTATGAAAATAGCAAAGAAGAAAAGAAAAAGAAAAAAATTCATAGATAAAAAGAAAAAAAGAAATTAAAGCTTTCGGTAACAAAGTTTCTAAATATGATGAACGAAAAAGATGTTGCTGTAGCAAAGAAAGTTCAAAGAGGTTTAGTTCTCGGTGGAATATTGATTATTATTGCTTTAGGAGTTAAAAACACTTTCTTCCCATCAAATTCTTATACTACTGATGAAATAGCACAAATTGCTAAAACAACTGCAGGCCAAACTAATTTCCCTATTGATAAAGGTCAAGCTTTTGCTGAACAATTTATTACTTATTATGTGAATTTAGATAGTAATGATGCTGTATCTCGAAATATGTTATCTTATTTCTATACTGGAACAATGCCTGAAACAAACTCGGAAACGGTCATGCACGGGCTAATCAACAGTAGAAGCAAAGAATAATAAACAACGTATCATTGGAGTTCAGTTGCTTACGAAAAAGGAACGACAGATTTTTTTCAGCAAATTATAAAATTTCTGTTTTAGTTACTGACGAAAACGGACAAGCACATGCTGCTAATCAAAATCCAACAAGTCATTGGTTAAGCTTCTCTGTAAATGTTTATTATGATGCTAAAACTGGAGCAATGAGTATTCATAAGGGTGACGCAGTAATCATGCCTACTTATCCAATCACAAATTCAGACGCTGCTAAAGAAGAAGGTAAGATTGGAACAGGTGATGAAGATACTAATATGAAACAAGCATTGAAATCTACTATCCAAGGTTATTGGAAAGCTTTTTCTACTTCATCTGTAACATCTCATGATGAAATTAACCAGTATATCTCTGATAAAGAGGATAAAGATTTGTATTCAGGTTTCAATAAGACTATGAAACTTGCAACAGATGACCCAAATACAGACATCACATACAAAGTTTATACTTCAACAAATGCTGATGAATGGAAAGTTGATGTTACTGTCAAATGGGCAGATAATACTTCATCTGATTCTAAGAAAGATGCTATCTATGGCTGGTAGATATATTATGACAATTAAGAAAAATTGGCGAAGATAAGTATGTAGTAACAAGGATGCTCATACTTATACGTTTAATTTAATTGATTTTTGATATTAGAACCTGAACAATATAAAGTTTTATCGTAATATTGATATAGCTTTAAAGAATGATAGAATTGGTCATTTCTAAGCAAGACTTTGCTTCAACCATAAGATAATATTCTATCTTTGGAGAGATACAATTCAACAATCTATATATAATACATGGAGGCTAATAAATTGTTTAATTATTTAATTTTAGCAGGTCTTGACACATTAAGAAGTACATTAGTACAACAATGGATTGGACCAGCGGCTCTTCTGTAATTGCTGCATTGTCAATTAAATTCTTGATTGACAGAGAACTTCCATGTCGTGCTTCATTCGTAATTATTGGAGCAATCGTTGCAGTATTGATTTATGGTACTGATTTGTTCTTCGGCCAAAACGGAACATTCAAGAAAGCAGTTGAAGAAGGTGCTAAACAAGTACAAGTTATTTCACCTACCTACTTTTCCGATTGATAATATAGCTATTAAATTAAAATAGAAAATAGAAGTTATAAAACTTGATTCTAAATAAAGTAGGAAAGTGTAAAGCAGGTTCGATAGGAATTTAATATAAAGAAACCTGCAAAAGTAATGCTAAATCTTAGTATTGCTTTTTGAAAAAAATATAGCGAGGTTAACGGTGTAGTGAGTAAAAAGCTAAAAAGAAAAAAAGCTAAACAAACTGACAAAACAATAAAGTTCACCCTAAGAGCAATCGAGTCATGGAAATATTATTGTATCTGATGAAAAGTATGGAACATTATATATTAGCAGAGAAATATGATTTCTTATCAGATAATTCTAAGATTATCTTAGCAAATGCAGTCAATCAGCACTTTCAAGCTTTTAGGTATTAGTGCAAAAGACCATTGGATTGTCATATTCAAATTTCTAACGTCCTTTCAGGCTGAGATTCATGGGAAGAACAAGTAAGAGTGGAATATGCAAAATGGACTGATTATAAATCACAAAGCATTTGAGAAACTTTATAAAGTGCTCAAGAAGAGAACTTTATATGGGGAATTATATGAAACAGGTTGGGCTATTTCGGTGTTAAATTATTCAATGAGGGCTCTTTTGATGTAAATAATTTGAATATTTTTAGAATATTCATTAAAAAGATAGTAAAAGCTCTTAAAAAAATCTATTGATAATGTGAAACTTCGACCAAGAAGAAATTACTGAAGAAGAAGAAACAAGAGCCAATGCAATGGAAGAAGATTTATATAGAGTCTTACATAATTCAAATTTGATGGCTATTCGTCCAAATAAAGAAGATATGCTTATCAATATTAAACGAAGATTCTATCCAGCAATGGCAACACCATATTTAGAAGCAGATTATGATAATAGAATTGGACCAGCAGACATTGTTATTGAAACAGGTGGTACTGTTGATGTTAAACCAAGATGGCTTCATATTACTCAATTCCAAAATGGTGACATCAGAGAAGGCTATAGAGCAACTTTAACTTTCTCTAAATTCCCAATGGGGATTCAATATCCATTCAATTTCCAAACATTTATGTACAGAAAAGAAGTGCTTCCTTTCACAATGAATGCTAGATTTACTTTAATTCCAGCAGAAAGCATGAAAAAAGAAGTAAATAAAAAGAAATTGGAAGCAGATGATGAAATTGAGAAACTAGCAGGGAAGTGGGACAAAGGTGTAAACGTCAGTTAAAAATAGCTTTTAGAGTTTACAAACAATTGAGACTGAACTTGAAAATAGTAAGGAACTGGATTGAGGGTTCATATAGAATTTGGTATCAAGCAACAGAAGAAATCCTAAAAGATGAGGCAACTAACTTAAAACAACTTTTCAATGAAGAAGATATAGTCTTAACTTGGACTTCTGGTGACCAATTACAAATGTTTAGAGAAGAGTTCCCTGGTGGACACTTGGAAATCAATTCATTTCAACAAACAACAAACTTGGCATTAGTTGGAGTTGCTGGAATTAACTTTGGAACAAAAGTTGGCGACCCAGTAAGACAACAAGCTCTTTATAGGAGATGAAAATAAATGGCTGATAAAAAGAAATCATCAAAAGGAGAAAATCCCGGTTCACTTCTTTGGGCAATCCTTGTAATAGCTGCGGTGTTAGCAATATTTGTTTATTCAAGTGGAATTAACATGGGTAATCTATTCAACACTGTACGTTATCATGCAACAGATTTAGGGCCAAGATTAGTGGAATGTGTTACTTCACCTAGTAATTGCAAACTTTCAAATAATTATAATGTTACTCCTAACGGATTTGAAAACCAAAACTCAAATTCGTCAACTTCAAATAGCAATTCAAGTCAAAGCGATACTAATTCAGATTCTAAACAAAATTCAGAATCAAATGACAGTAAATCAGCAAACAATAATAATCAAAGCAATAATTCAAGTTCAGAAAGTGGAATCAATAATCTAGTTTCTGCTAAAATGAACAAGAATGATGCTTTGAATGAATTAAATTCTATTCCAGTTGTAAATTCTTATAATAAAGTTAAATATAAACGTACAGAATGGAAACATTGGATTAGTTATGAAAATCCTTGTTGGTCTACTCGTGAAGAAGTATTAGATAGACAAGCAGAAAAAGGTAGTGTTACTTATTTAGATAAGAATGATAAAGAAACAAAAGACAAATCAAAAGCTTGCTCTATTAAATCAGGTATTGGCATGACCCATATAGCAAAGAAGTTGTCAATGAGCTAGCAAAATTGAGACAGTGACCATACAGGTGCACTTAGCTGGACAGCAAAAGCGGGTGGACAAGAATGGGATAAACAAAAGAAACAAGATTATGCTAATGATTTTGACCATTTAGTTGCTACAACTGCAAAAGAAAATAGAACAAAAGGAGATAAAGGGCCATCTGAGTGGATGCCAGAATCATCTAAGATGTGAATATGCTAAAGTCTATAGTCATATTGTTAGAAATATAATTTAAATCTTAACAAAAGCAGATAAAAGACAGTAAAAAGCATAATTCTTGGTCAAATTGATGGTCAGTGTAATTTATGAAAGGCTATAACAAGAGATGTAGATAACATTCTTTCAATTAAAGAAGAAAAATACTTGAAGAAATCCAGAAAGATTTAATTGATTTATTCAAGAAAGGGACTTTGAAAACCTCAATACAAACGTGTTGAAAGTAAAAACAATACTGGACCAACAAATAAGTATTGCTATTGATACAGACGATATGATTGCTTTAGAATTAAATGAAATCAGAAAAAGTAGCAAATAAAACTTCTTTGAGCTTCTTTTTATTCGTAGTCGTTCTTTAGCAACATTTGACATTGCTGAATGGTACCAACAAGCTTTAGAAGGTTTGGAAGAATTAAGTTCTGATAGTTGGAATCAAAGAAACTTTACAAAACAGAAAAGCAATATATTAAATTACTAGATGATTTAGAAGATTCCGAAGATGATAGTAGAGATGAAGATATGCTTTTCTACAAGACTCGACTAGATGAGGGCGAGACAAAAAAATAAACTCTTTAAAAGAAACAAAATAGAAAAAAAGAGGATATAGGTTTCAGTCGTGTTGGTATGAAGAAAGCAAATAGCTGATGAGATGGAGCAGCTAGATTAAGCATTACAGTTTCCCGATTATATGAGATATGTTATTTTTGGTTGTTACCATTGCTGATGCAGATTATAATTTATCATTAGAAGCTCGTAAAAGATTTTTATGTATCAATTATTGATGTTTACAAAAAAACAGTTGGGGTGAAATTCCCGAAGTTAATGAATGTCCTAATTGGCAGATATAAACACGAAATTGAAGTCTTACGAGATAAAGTAGCAAGATATGAATTGGCTAGAAAAGCAACAAGCTTTAATGATATATATTTTATTAAAACTAAAGAACATAGGAGCTATAATGATAAAACATTTTAAAGTTACATTGTTAACTTCTTTTGCTAGTATATTCTTTGTTCTTTCATTTTTGAGTATGTTTAATGTATCTTTTGCTGGATTTGAGAATGGTGTTGGTTTCTCTATGGAACCTAATACTGTATCATTACCTGCAAAAGATATGATTAACTCTAATGTTGGGTCTAGGACTTATACAATTGATGAATTATTTTCAAGGTCAGCAGGTTTTGCTATCCCTTATGGTACATTAGAGGAAGATAATACTTGGATTCTCGGACATCCAGCTAATAAAATAGTTGAAGAAAAAAATAAAAATCTTTCAGAAGAAGCTAAGGAAAGACTCAAGAAACAAGGTGGAGGATTCTTTAGTGGTTCTATTAGATTGTGGGGTATACCATCATCTTTAGCTATTATGGGTTCAGATATTGCAACAAGTGTAGCTTTCCTTTGTGCTAATATAATTTCATGGTTAGTTAAAATGTTATTTGACCCACCACTTGTAAAAGCTCTTGTAGAGCTTATTGGTGGAACTGATGCTAAAGCTGGTTTAATCTCAAATCTAGGAAAAAATGTATTTTATCCATTATCAACAGTTGCTTTCTTAACTGTTGCAGTGTATTTGATTTGGGAAGGTTTAATTAAGAGAAAATTTAGAGCAAGTTTCGGTGCATTAGGTTGGTCATTACTTGCATTTGCTTTAGGAGTATTTACTGTTGTTAACGGTCAATTAGTTGCTAAGGCTTCAACAGAAATCAATGCTACAATTGCAAATTGTGTATTGTCAGCTGCTTCAGGTAAATCATGTCTAAACTCAACAGGTACTAATCCTAAAGAAAGCACAAACAGTATGTGTGATGCAGATACTTCTCAATCCGTTTCGGCTGCAGAAGCTGCTTCAATCAATGCTGGTAGATTCTCATGTATTGTAAACAAAGCTATTGTTTATGACAGATGGGCTGAACAACAATTCGGATATTCATTAGATGAATTATGGACTGTAAATCCGCCTGATGGTTATAAAGTTTGGCCACAAGATAAATTATCTGGTGCTCGAACTGATTATTGTGTGAATTTCTATACTGCTGATTCACCAAATCAAATGTCAAGTGCAACTAAATTTACTTCTAATTCAAAATGTAATATTGCATTAGCATTTATGGCATCAAGAACTGACGCTGACTTTGGAGAAAAAATAGGATTCCCTACTATAACAGGTACAGCTGCTATGGATAGTCAAATGTGGAATGCTTATTCAGGTAATGGTAGAGCTTCTGTTCCAATCTTACTATTGATTGCTTCATTTATTATCGTAGCAACATTCGTTCCAGTTGTAGTATATGCACTTGTATATAACATAACTGCAACAATATTAACAGTGTTTGCACCAATCTTCTTATTGATTGGTATTCACCCTGGTCGTGGTAGAAAAATCTTCCTTGGCTGGTTAGAGTCAATTGTTTCAAATATTTTGAAATATATGGCAAGCTGTTTCATGGTTATTGTTATGATTTTCATTTATGGAGCTACTTTCTCTAAAATGAATCAAGCACAAGTATTTGTTGCTTCAGTAATTCTAGGTGTTACTTTTGTATCTTATAGAAAAGAATTAGTAAACTTAATGGGCGCTGTTAATATGGGCGGTGCAGGTTTCTAATATTGCTGGAGAAAAACTTAGCAAAGCTGGCCAAAAAGCGAAATACATGGGTATGGCTGCAGCCGGTGGTGCAATTGGTGGTACTCTTGCTGGTATCAATGACGCTAGAGAATCAGGTAAACTTATGTCTAAAGATGATAAGATTGCTAAATACGGTAAGTACAAACGTTGGCTTAACCCTGGTAACTATGCTGATACTCGTAATAATGCAAGAAAAGCTATGTCAGAAGGCTCAAAAGGTGCAGTACAAGGTTTACGTGCTGGTACAAGTATGGAACTTAAACGTGGTCGTGGACTTGTTGCGAATGCAGCTAGACAAGCGGGTCAAGTTGGTAATGAATTAGCACAACAACGTAAAGAAGCGGCTAGAGAAATTCGTGAAAACGAAGCAAGAGAGCAAATGAATGAAAGCATGCGTAAAGGTTATGAACATATTGCTGAAGTACAAAGAAAAGACTTGCAAGAACGAGAAGTAACGAACTCTAAACAAACTGCTTCAGAAAACTTGAACATACCTAAACTTGCACAAGAATTAAATAGTGCTGGTTTGGCAAGAGCTGCTCAACAAATGACAGAGAAAAACGAAGCTCTTAATAGTGCAGAATCTAAAGAAGATATTATTAGAATTGAAGCAGATATTAAAGAACATAAACAAATTTCTACTGAGTTAATGACTGACATTAAGAAGAACGGTGGAGATGTGGTTTTAGGTGCTGATAAATTTGCTGATAAGAAAGTAAGAGATTATGAAGATGAGCACTAGCAGAAACACAAGGGACTAATGGAGTTTCAAAAGGTGAAACCTATGGAGGCAGAGTTAGCCAGCTAATCAATGAAAGATTAAATGAAATAAACTCTAAGGGCAGAGAAAGCTTGCTGAAGATATGAGAATGATTGGCGAGAAGATAAGGGTATAGATATTGAGAAAGTGAGCTACAGTCAAAGACTTAGATAATCAATTCTCTAAAGATTATCAATCTATGCAACAAGAATTTGAATCTATTATCAATGCTCATAATGAAGTAACTAAACCTAAAGAAGTAAATCCTAAAGAGAAATTTCTAAAGAAATCAACAGAGATGATGAATAAAGAGGAACTTAAAAACTCTCTTTTATTTTTGAAAAATTTTTTTAAATTTTATGGTAGTTAAGTTTTTATTTTGGAATAATATAACTATAAAGAAATGCAAATTGCGCAGTCTAAAATAACTATATAGAGAGGTAAAGAAATTATGCAAGCATTCGTAACTTTTGAAGCAGGTTTGGTTCGCAAAGGTGAACTACGCCAAGTAAATACAGCAAACGGTAGCACAAATGTTATCAATCTTACAGTAGCACGTAACTACCAAAAGAAAGATGGTAATGATTGGATAGATGATGGTACATATTACATTAACTGTACTGCATGGGGTAAGATTGCAGAATCAATCGCTAACTCAGACATTCCTACTGGCTTCCGTCTTATTATTTCAGGTGTTTTAACATCAAGCTTAAAACCAGAATATACTGCAAAAAGTGGAGAAGTTATCCCAGAACATTATGAAGAAGAAGTTAGAGTAGATTCAATTGGTGTTGCTCTTGCATTTAACCAAACTGTTGTAGCAAGACGTACAAAATCTGAAAACGGTGGAACTACTTCTACAGCTTCAGCAAAACAAACTGCTAAAGCAAGTACTGCAAAACAAACAACAACAACTACGACTCAATCAACTGATAATTCATCATTATTCGGTGATGATGATGATACTGGTGATGAAGATTTCGATTCACTATTCGGTGATTTGTAAATCTTAAAAAGAAGCTTCAATCAAGCTTCTTTTTTTATTCTTATTTTAAATGATATAGATATATAAAAGCTATTATTGAAAAAAATAAAGGAGATTATTGTATAATGAATTTAGATAATACAGATTATCAAAAAATGAAATCAAATCCCCCTAATCAAGAAGTTCCCGAAACTGCTCCTCAATCAAAAGGAATGATTGATAAAGCAATGGAAACTAATGAAAAGATTAAAGAAACTAGAGAGAATATAAATAGATTTAGACAACTTTCCCAAAAACACAATGAGATGCTGTGGGAGCTGGGCAATTCATTGTTAAGATTGTAAGTTTTGTATTCTCACCACACGGCTTAATTGCAATTGGTGTGGTATTAGCATTATGGTTAGTTTTCATGGGCTTTGCTGTTACGGGTTCTCAAACATTTGGTTCTGATTGCTATTCTTATCGTTACAGAGATGGTGTAGCAGAAGCTAAAGAAGGTGAATCAGGTACTAAATGTGAGAAATTAGGTGATGGTTCTAAAGAGGGTCGTCTTGGTAACGGTGGTTCTGCTGGCGGAGGTGGAAGTACTGTACCTGCAGGTGGTAAAATCGAAGCTATAGAACAAGTTCTATCATAACCCATTGATATGGATGGTGCTTATGGAGCTCAATGTTGGGATTTCGCAAATTGGTATGCACAAAAATTAGGTGCTCCAGGTATTTCTGGTGCTTCAGGTAGAGCTGGTTATATCGGTCATGAATTTCCATGGGATAGTTGGGGACTGATGTAATTAAGAGCTGGATGAGCTGATTTGAGAGCAGGTGACATTGTTGTTGGTAGCCCAGGTGGTTCCGTTGGGGCATTTACTCTTGACAATGAATACGGTCATGTTGGAGTTATTGCAGAAGTAAAAGAAAACGGTGTAATCGAAACTTACGAACAAAATGGCGAAAAAGGACAAATTGTTGCTCGTTATACAAGACAATTTGTTAAAGGTAGTGTAAGTAGTGTAATTAGAAAGAAGGTGATAAAATGAATTATAAACTTTAAGATTATTTTTAGGTGTTGTTGTCATGATATTTGTTCTAGTTGGTTCTGGTGTTGTTGCAAATTAAACAAGAAGAAGCAAAACAAACATTAAATGGAACTAAGACAGCAGACGCAAAAAGAAAGACAAAGGCTGTGTAGAGGTGATTCACAAAATCAAGAAGTTTATGTGAGCAATGCGTAACTA
>BNJU01000846.1_pt1 | contig 78069 bp, 110 predicted proteins | sample 8539281 | NCBI WGS metagenome assembly BNJU01 (sample SAMD00202456, study PRJDB9452) | human saliva metagenome | isolation source: human saliva | place: Japan
AATATAAGGAAGATCAAGATACAGTACACTATCAACAAGCTTCAGAATGTTTGAAAAGATTGAGAGCAATAGAGAAAAAGGTAGAGAATATTTCAAAAGAAGAGCTTGAAAAAGAAAATCTTTGAAATGAGTGACAATACTCTATATGAAGATTTGGGTGGAGTATGGAAGCCAGAGACTAAATGACTTAGGTTTAAAGAAGAAAAATGCAAAACTTATGCAGTTAGTATTTGAAGTAACTTATGATGAAGCTAGTAAAATCTATACTGACTATGGATATTGATAGATATAGAAAAGTGGAGAAACATCTATACAGCTAACTATAGACCTTTCTGCTTTTACATATATTGCAAGACGACTCTAATTTTTCTTAGTTACAGCAATTTACTTAACTTATTATCCAGGTGGATTGAATAAAAGAATAAGATGGCTAGGTAGCAAACTTTGAAGAAAAGATAAAACTTTTTAAGAAAAGAAAACTATGTTAGAATATAGAAGGACAAAGATTACAAAAATGAATTAAAAGAATATTCTAACAGACAACATGTAGCTTTGCTTTTTAGAGTTTGAAAAGATTATGTTTTGTAGAAGAAGAAGGAAGTAAAAATATATTTTAGTGGATAAAAATCAAAAGATGATAGAGCTTTAGAAATAATGGTTCTAAAAGAATTAACAAAAAGCTTTCATGAACTTTACCAAATGAATGTTTAGAAAATCAGCAGTTTGTGAAATTATTCCAAAAGACAGAACTATCTATGCAGAAGCACATAGTATCATAACAGACGATAAAATTGTTCGTTTTAGGACTTTTAGGAGGAGAGAAATGAATTTTGAACCTTTATATGAATTAAAAATAGACTTGAAAATGTGCGCTGTTGGAATTAACTTTAGCTAAAGATGACTTCCGTCTAAAAAGAGCTGCATTGAACAACTTAAAGAATATAGTACTGCACAAAAAGTATTTAAACCAAATATATGATATGGGAAATGAACTGATAAGCACAGATGATGAAGATAAATGATTTATTCTAGATTTTACTTAGCTTTTACTTGGATGCTGTTCTTTGTACTCAAGTCTACAACTTATTCAGGTGATGAGCCCTCAAGAAATAAATACTATTACCAAGAATAAAGATTTCTATAAGGAACTCATTACAGTGAGTTGGGAGTCCTCTGTCTCTGCCTCTACTAGAGAAGGTGGAGGAAGATTAAATATAATAATGGATACCATTGAAAAGTAATCCTGAAATAATGAATGATTTTAGAGTAAAAGCCTGTATGATACACGGCTTTTCTGATAACACTCTGAAATTGCTGATAGAATGGTAGACGAGCTAAAAAACAAGGAAAAGATATAGGTCCCTCATATTAAAAAGATGGTTTTGATCCACAAGGTAGAGAGAAATATGGTCTCTAGACTTGAAATTATTGCCTCTATTTGCAAGGAAGAAGAAAATGACTCTATAAATACTGTATAGAAAATGGCTCTAAAGAAGTGAAAGAAGATGCATAGATATTTAAGTTTTGACCAAAGCAATATTGATTATCTTTTAGATTTAACTAAAACAGAAAAAGGTAAACTTAAAAATAAAGCTTTTGAAGCACTTTCACATATGAGTGATAATAGAGCTGTTGAAGAATGGCAAAATCCTTTAAAAAGAAAAACTTTGGATAATCTTGAATATTTAAGAGGAACAGATCAACAATGGCATTAGATTACATAAATGACTTTACAGAAAATTATGTAACAGAAACAAAAATAAAAACATTAAAACAGCAGAAGAAAGAAAAACTGTTGAATATGATATTCTTGAAAGTATTCCATTTATTTTAAAAATAGAAATGAGAAAAGTTATTATTCTGTAAAGAGCTATACCTTTCAATAACATATGAAATAAAAAAGAATTTTTAAATTTCTACATAGCAAAAAGACTTAGATAAAGTTGTTATTGATGTAGTTAAAGAATTAGCTAAAGAATATGAAGGGAATTTTGCAACAAGAATTTTAATTTCACTTATTAAAGATAAGGCTGAAACTGTTTATGTACTTCTCTAAGTATGCAGGAGCAGGAAAAGAAAGAGAAGAAATAAGAGAATTGTTTATACTTTCATCAGAGGAAAATTACCTAAAAAGAAAGAAGAACGTAAGGTTCAAGAAGACTTTAGAGATATGTTCCGCACTTTACGTATACATTATGATGAAGAAAACAAGGAATATATTTTCTAGAATGGCCAGATACTATCGTTGGCTATCCTATACAAATAAAAGTTAGATGGTCGATAAGAAGTGGACGATATCATCTTAGGTACTAGCACAGAGATAACAGGAAATTGGGATTATTATGTTCATCTCATGGAGATTTTAGATATTTGTATAATCCAAATATAAAGGGATTGAAAGAAAAGTTTGGAGAATTTTACTATAATATAACACTTCTTCGTACACTTTATTTTTCTGATATAGAATTTTTAAATAAATTGATTGGACAAATTATAAAGACTTTCTGTAGGTAAGATGGATGTAGAAAAACATATATTTAATCTTATAGATTAAATTATATTTCTGATTCTATAAATAAAATTCCTATATCAGAGGAAGATTTAAAAAGCTCAAATTGAAGAATTATTAGAAAAATATAAAAACTATTCAAAAATCAACAAGAGATTTATGCCAAACTTGGTTAGATAAATTAAATAGTGAGTAAAAGTAAAGGACTTATAAGGTTTTAAGGAGAAGGGTAAGATGAATTTTGAACCTTTATATGAATTATAGACTTGAAAAATGTAGCAGTTGTTGGAATTAACTTAGCTAAAGATGACTTCCGCCCAAAAAGAGCTGTTGAGCATCTTAAAGAATATAGTATCTATTACAAAGTATTTAAACAAATATATGATATGGGAAATGAACTGATAGCACAAATGATGAGGATAAATGTGATCTATTTTTAGACTTAGTTGCTTTTAGTTGATGCTGTTCTTTGCACTCAAGCTACAACTTATTCAGGTAATGAGCCTCAAGAAATAAAAACTATTGCTAAGAGTAAAGATCTACTGACAAGGAACTTCATTATAGTGAATTAAGTCCTCTTGTCTATGCTTTCACTGAAGGAAATTTATTTATTATACAAGATGCTATTAACAATAATGCTGATATATTTAATGATTTTCGTCTAAAAAGCTATATGATAAAAGGTCTTTCTAATAAATATTCAAAGGTTATTAATCTCAGTAACAAAAATTAAAAACAAAGAAAGGAAATAGTTCCATTGCAAAAAGATGAATTTTTCCCTGAGTAGAAAAAGAAAAGCTTTACTAGATTGGATATTATTTCCAGTATTGCTAAAGAAGATAAAAATGATTTTTACAAATATTGCATTGAAAATGGGTCTCAAGGAAATGAAAAATTGCAATAGAATCTTTTAAAAATATAGCCAAGATAATATTGAGATTATATTTTAGATTCAACTAAAAGACTTTTTAAAAACACTTTCATATATGAGTGATGATAGATTAGATAGGTTATGGAGTAAAAGTAAAGGAGTTATAAAAATGAGTAAAAAGAAGAAGTTCAAAGACTGATAGCAGAGCAACTATTCCAAGAAGAAATAGATGCTTAATCAAGGCAGAAAAATCCTATACCTACTGGTTGGAAGATGTCTCCAAAGTCGGTATTAACATATATTTGTGGTGGAAAAGTTGGTAAAAACTATAGTTCCTAAGATATTGAAATAAAAGATTAGTTGAAATAGCTATTTCAACTTTAGTAACAGATAGAGCTTTTACTTTTTAATTGGAGAACCAGGAACAGCAAAAATCTTGGTTATCTGAGCATTTGACTGCTGCAATAAATGGAAATTCAACAAGAGTTATTCAAGGTACAGCAGGAACAACAGAAGAACAAATAAGATATTCTGGAACTATGCAATGCTTATTGCTGAAGCGACCCACTGAAGGAAGCCTTAATTCCAAGTCCCTATATAGAGCTATGGAAGATGGAGCTATTGCAAGAGTGGAAGAAATATCTCGTTGTGCCTCAGAGGTACAAGATGCTTTAACTCTTTATTATCAGAAAAAGATTATCCGTACCTGAACTTAATTTAGAAATTCCTACAAAAAGGTTTCTACAATTGCAACTGCTAACACAAGAGATAAAGGAGTTAACGAAATGTCAGCTGCCTTAAAACGTCGTTTTAACATTGTGGTTTTTACCAAGTCCCTAATCTCTTGAAGCTGAAATAGATATATAGAACAAGAGTTGAGCAACTTGTTAGCAACCTAGACTTAAATGCAAAATTACCAGAAGATGAAGTTATAGAAAAGTTTGTACAGTGTTTAGAGAACTTAGACAAGGTCTTACTTTAGATGGAAAACAAAAATAAAACTACTACTAATGTTCTTTTCAACAGCAGAAGCTTATATCTCTACTTGCAAAATAGTATGGCTTAGCTGGAAGTTTTGAGATGGAGAAACATCTGACTATGATTTAGCTGCTGGTCTACAAGGGCTATTGTTAAAGAAGATAGTAAAGATGGACAAATCTGGACAGAATATTTAGAAAAATATTATGAGAGGTTCTGAATGACAAAACTCTTTACAAAGAATGTAAAGAACTTAATAAAACTAGCAACAAAGGTGGGAAAAATATGAAAAACAAAAATGAGAATAAACCCTCATATTTTTGGAGTTAGGCATTTTTCACCAGCAGGAGAGCATATTATGTAAGAAAATACCTAGATGAAGTGCAACCCAAAGTTGTTTTAATAGAAGCACCTCTGATTTTTACTGATTTAATGGATAAAATTACAGCTAAAGAAGTTGTTCTCCCATTGCTATAATGGCTCATACTTTGGAAGCACCTATACAGACTATTATATATCCTTTTGCAGAATTCTCACCTGAATATCAAGCTATTCTATGGGCAAAAGAAAATAAGGTTGAATGTAGATTTTGTGACCTACTTCATCTGTTTTCATCTACAAAAATAAAGGAGAGAAACTTTCGAAGAAAGTTTAAATAGCTATATTCATAGAAAGATTGATGAGTTTTCAGAAGATAGTGACAGTGAAGTCTTTGGGAAAGAGTTATGGAACAGGCAGTCGATTATCAGGCACATCGTAGTGGAGCCAGAGACTATGGAACAAAATCTAAGAGAACTTACTTTAGCAAATACTAAATCAGATGCTGAAAATATTATAAGAGAAGCTTCATATGTGTAAGCAAGTTGCTAAACCATGTGAAGAAGGCTTCTAAGATAAATGAACAGCTTATGGTTGTTGAGCTTTCCATATAGAAGGGATAGAAAAAGGCAATTTCCTAAGTGATGAGGAATTTAATCTATTAGTGGAAACAAAAAGACTTTAATGCCTTTATTCTACTATAAGTTATCAACTTATTCTAACTATGGAGCTGGAAATAAAGCACCTGGCTATTATGAACTACTATGGAAGGGCTTAAATAAGGAAGATATATATTATGCAGTTTATGGATATTTAAGCAGATTAGCTGATTTTCAAAGAACAAGTGGAAATATGGTATCATCTGCACAAATTATTGAAGCAGCACAGCTTACACTCTTTAGCTAATATACATATAGTAAAATTCCTACTCTAAAGATATGCAAGATGCTGCTATAACTCTGTAGTGGCTCAGGGTAGTCACCAGAAATAATCTTTAGCTATGGCAAACACAGAAGTTGGAAAGAAGATTGAAAAATACCACAAGACTCTATACAAACTTCTATACAATCTGATTTCTATTCTATATTAAAAGAATTGAAACTTGAAAAATATCAAACATTGACTGCTACAGAATTGAGATTAGATTTAAGAGAAAACATAAGAGTAAAATCTGAGAAGCTTGCTTTTAGACTTAGAACGTTCTTTATCCATAGATTAAGAGTTCTCAAAAATTTTTGTTAGCTTTCTTGATAAGGTACAAGATAATAAAACTTGGGCAGAGGATTGATTTTACAATGGACTCCTGAAGCCGAAACAGAAATAGTAGAAGCTATTTTTAAAAGGAGATACTATAGAATTTGCAACTGCTTTTGAATTAAAATCAAAGAATAGAAAATTCAAGTCTCTATATCTCAGATTGCAGAAATTGCAAAAAGATGCTTTTATTGTGGACTGCCTAAGAGTTTGAAACAAGGCATTTCAGGGCTTTTACAAAGTTGTGTGGCTGACGATATTCCTATCAATGAAATTTCTAAAAACTTCAACTACTCTTTCTATAATGTTACGTTATGGAGATATTAGAAAAATTAGATAGAGATGTACTTATACCAATACTTGAGCAACTATTTTTAAGAGCTTGTTTAATCTTACCCACTGAGGCATTCTAGGATGCTAATGCAGCTATTGAACTTGGTTGAAGCTATACTAGCCTTTACATAATGTGGTTGAAAATCATGACTTTTAGATAGAGAAAGATGGCATGCACCTCTTACCGAAGTTGCAAAAGAGAATAATTTAAAACACTAAATATCAGGACTCTGGCGTAGGCAATCTTGCTTGAAACTCGGAAAATTTCTAATGATGAGCTTTGGTTTAGAGGTTGAAAGAAGATTATCAAAAGCTATACCTGCTGATTTAGGACAGTTGGTTTGAAGGACTCATCAATGAAAAATCACTATACTTAATTGCAAGACTTGGGCTTTGGGAAAAACTTCAAGACTATATCTCAGCCTTAGATGAAGATGAGTTTAAGAGAGCCTTAGTATTTTTAAGAAGAGCCTTTTGCTGATTTTTCTCTCAATGAAAAACATGATATAGTTGGAAAATATGGCTGAAAATATGGGGCTAAATAAGATTGCGTTGCAAGTGATGCTATGAATAAAGATTTAAAAGAAGAAGAAGCTGAACAATTTCATGCTTTTGATGACTTTTGATTTTGATGATATTTAGGGAAATGATGGACTATAAAGAAGATATAAAACGTTGGAGATTAATATTAGGAAAAGATACTCAAGATACCTTCTCCTCTATGAACTTGAAGCTATTTCTCTCTTTAGCGAAGAAGATTGGCTTATGGATAGAGGCTTTAGACAGCCACTTTATAATCCCAACAGGAAATTTATGGGTGAAGCTGCTCTTAGGTGCTGGAAGACGACCTTCAAACTCTCAAACTAAGTAAAATGGCTTTGGAGATGTTAGACGATTTATTTGATAAAAGAATTAGTTAAGATTATTCAAACCGATGCTGCGCGGATAGATGTGGTTTGAAAAGCAATTAATTTTTTGAGCCTGAAATATTGGAACAGGTTGAACCTGATATAGTCTTGCATCTACAATTATGCTTAAAGGATCAAATTCTAAAACATAGTAAAAGAAAGTGTAGAGCTCTTTATCATTGTAGAAGAAATAAAATAAATTATTAGAAAAGGATATAAGAAGAGCTGTTAGAGCTGCACTTAATAAGAGACAACATTCTCCATACCTTCAGCCTCAGCACTTGACTTCTAAGAGAACTATCCAAAGAGGAATAAAGAATTATAATAAAAGAATTGATTATTCCCTGAACATTACTATTTCTTTTGAGAGAGCTAGTACTAATCCTTCAAGTAAATTTACAGTTATTTTTAGATATAGATCAGAGTGGTTCTATGGGAGAATCTGTTACATACCTTTCAGCAATGGCTTGTATCTTAGCAAGCATGGCAGCACCAAAGACTCCGTATTGTTGCTTTTGATACTAACATTGTAGATTTAACAGAAAAATCTGATGATCCTGTTGGATTTACTATGATGGTTTCCAATTGGGTGGTGGTACTGATATCAATAAGTTTCATCACCTATTGGTATCGAACTATATTGAAAACTCCTAAAAAGACTATATTTTTCTTAATTTCTGACCCATGGAAGGTGGAAATCGTGAGGAATGTTACATTTACAAGAAATGAAAGATTCAGGAGTAATAGTTGTCTGTCTTTCTGCAATTTCAGGTGATGGACAAATCCATTATGATCTCACAAATGGCAGGAAAAATCTCTTCAATGGGTATTCCTTGCTTTTGCTTGTAATCCTGAAAATTACCTCTTTACTTGAAAGAGTATGAAAAGGATTAGATTTAAATTTTCCAAGAAGACTTTAAGAAAAATAAAATATTTTTATTTTTATTATACTCTTGACTTTCTAAAATATTTTATACTATATAATAGACTTAGATATAGTAGCTAGAAATAGAGGTGAAGAATATGGAAACTTATAGAAACTATAATAGAGAGGATTTCAACAAAAATTCTTTCAGCTAAAATTACAAGAAAATTACTCAGAACAGCTACTGTACCAGCTGTTTTAGGTATATTAAACAAAACATTTTTAAATTGAGTAAAAATAATGGTGTTGAAAAACTCTCAACACCATTTTATTTTATTATTTAGTTTTTCCTATATTTGCCAAAAATACCATTTACATAAATCTCATAAGACTTTTCTATTACTCATATTCTTTAGCTAACTCAACTCTTTCATTAGCAACAACTTCAATCAGGAGTATTTTGCCTTTCAAAAACTCTATAAGTTGCTATGATTAATAAAAGTTCTTTCCACAAGTCCTATTCTTTCATAAGTTCTAATTTTGAGTATTAGCTTTGATAGTATCTTTGATATTATCATAATTTCACTTATTCCTTTAACAGAAGTTTGTACTTTAATTGACTCTCTCACTTAAAGTTGAAACAAAATCTTTCATTGTTAGATAAGCAAATATCAAAAGCTTTTTCTAATTCAGAAGTTGATTCAGTTGTTTCAACTCCAAAACTATTTTAAAAAGTTCTTCTTTACAAGTCTTATTCCAGCTCAGTTTTTCCAAAAATTTCTTTCTATTTGATTAATCCTCTTTAATCTGTTTATAATCGTCATCTTTTGTAAATGAAGAATCTCCTAGTTTATAGCCTATAAAAAGCAAATGCAAAAGATTACAATAGCTTTTTAATATACCATAATTGACCACAGTTTAGCCCCAACCATGAAGCCTAAAAATAGACCTGTAGACTTTTTCTCCAATTATTACTAATCTTTTTCTAGTAAAAACTTAAAATATTATCTGGCAACATTAATTATTCACCTCACATTATCTCCTCAACGATTACAGCAGGAACTTCATTAGAAGCTTCATCATTTGTCTTTTTCTCTGCTTCAATTTTTGCTATATTAACTACAACCTTTATTAACATCTCACACCTCAGATTTTTCCATTAAGTCTGTTTTTATTAAATTTTGAAGATATGAAATCTTATTAGCTATATTCATTTTTAGCTATTAGTTCACATTTTATATTAATAAAAACTTATTACCCTTTAGTTCACTAACTGTTTTTTATCTCTCGTAATCAGGATCTCTTCTCAATAAATCCATAAATACAATTATTGATAGTAGCCTTGATATAATAATCCATTTTCAGTTTTTCTTTCATAATCTTTCTTTCAAATAGACTATTTGATAATATACATAAAAAGATATAGAGCAGCTATAACCAAAATAATCATCTTATATTGAAAGATGTTATTGCTTTTCCACAAAAGGTTATCATATACAATTTGACCTGGTAAAAGCATGTAGTTTAAAGCAACCAGAGATATTAAAAATATTCCTATCCAAGCAAAGAAAAATATTAATCAACATAATATATACCACCTTAAAAATTAGTCTTCGTATTCTTCAGCTGCTTCTTCTTCACTTTAATATTTTGAACGTAAACATTAACTTCAACAACTTTTAGCCCACTTAATTTAGATACTTCTTCTAAAAACTGCTTTTTGAACTGCTTCAGCAACTTTAGGAATTTGATAACCATATTTTATAACCAAGTAAACTTCTATACTACATTCTACTTCTCCAACTTCAACTCTCAACTCCATTAGTAGGTTCTTTTACTAAGCATTTTACTCAACTTCATCAACAACTCCACCAGCTAGTTTGTAAACACCTTCAACATCTACTGCTGCTTTTGCTGCTATCGTTTTTACCACTTCATCTGCTATTTTATATTTCCTAATTCTGACATAAAAACACCTCCATAGTTCTTCTCAGTATTAATTTTAAATACTTTTAAAAATTAAAACTTTATATGTTTTTATTTTTAACATAAAAATGAACAGTTTTATTAATAGAAAAAGAGAACCTTTTTAGTTTTTAATCAAAAAGTCCTCTAAATCTTAATTAAATATTACTTTTGCATACTCCACTGTTCTTGTTTCTCTTGAAAATAGTAACTTTTAATTTGTCCTGGATACTGCATAGTATCTTCTATTTTCTTAGCCACTTTCTTGACATTAAAGTTGCTTCATCATCACTAACTTTATCTGATTAGATTACTATTCTTAGTCTCTTCCTGCTTGAATAGCATAAGAAGATTCTACATCCATCAAAATGAGTTTAGCTACTTTCTTCAAGATTTTCTAATCTCTTTAATAGTAGGCTGTTAAAGTTCTCTTTCTAGCACCAGGTCTTGATGCAGATACAGCATCAGCAGCTTGAACAAGAATAGCTTCAACAGTTTCAAATCAACTCATTATGGTGAGCTCATTACAGCATTTACAACATCTTGCTTTTTCACCAAATTTCTTTACAAATTCTCCACCAACAATAGCATGTGAAGTTTCTATTTCATTGACATAGAACCTTACCTATGTCATGAAGTAGACCTCTTTTTTGCAAGTTCAACATTAGCACCTCATTTCAGCAGCCATTGTTGAAGCAATTTTTGCAACTTCTATTGAGTGAGTCAATACATTTTGACCATAGCTTGTTCTATATTTTCAATCTTCCTAAAGTTTTTATAATTTCAGGATGTGCATATGGTATAGAAAGTTCTATTAAAGCTTCTTCACCAGCAGCAATTATTTCTTTTTCTACTTTCTTTTCTGCATTTATTTACAATTTCTTCTATCTTACCTGGATGTATTCTACCATCAGTAATTAATTTTTCTATTGTAAGTCTTGCAATTTCTTTTAACTCCATCAAACATGATAGCACAACAGCTTCTGAGTATCATCTATAATAACGTCAACACCTGTTAGAGCTTCAATTGTTCTTATATTTCTTCCTTCTCACCAATTATTCTACCTTTCATTTCATCATTTAGGTAGATTGATAACAGATACTGCTGCATCAGCTACATAGTCAGCAGCTGCTTTTCCAATAGCAGCTGATAGAATTTTGGCTGATTTTTCTTTTTCTTCATCAAGTTTAGTTTTCAAACTCTCTAATAGTTACTAGCCATATCATGAGTCAGTTCTTCTCTATTTTATGTAGTAAAGATCTCTCTGCATCTGCCTTAGTAAGTTCACTCACTCTTGAAAGTTCTTCTTCTTGTTTTAACTTTTTAATTCATCAATTTCTTTTCTTTCTTTTCTTCAAGTTCATTATTAATCTAATTCTAAACTTTTTGTTTTCAGCTTTTTCAATTTTTCCATCTAAAAATTTCTTCTTTACTATTCTAGCTTTCTTTGAGCTATTTCATTTTTAAATTCTCTAGCTTCTTTTCAACCTCTTCTCTTTATTTGGTAGCTTTTTCTTAGTCTTTAATTCGATTTCTTTAGCTTTTAGAACCAGCATCTCTTTCTGCTTCTTCTACAATTTCTTTTGCTTTTTAATTTAGCTTTTTTCATACTTCATCTTCTAAATCATTTAGCTTTTCAATTTGTCTATCTCATAACAGATTTTGAAAGAAGACTGTAAAGATCTAAAGCTAATGCACACATAGCTAGTCTAAAAATATCAGTAAATCCATACATCTACCCCTTCAGACCACTTTTTATTTGAAACTTTTAATGCTTTCTTCCTCATTTTTGTATATTTCAAATATTTCTGTCTAGATCAATTGTTTTCGAATATGGTTTGATATGTTTATTAAGATTTACTATCTTAATATCTCCACCCATTTCTCTAACTGCTTTGTAACTTTCCTCTCAAAATTCCCATAGCTAGACTGTTTGATATGGATAAGTCCTTTAAAATCAACAATATACTTATTGATATCTTTTCAATAAGTTTATTAAAAGTCTCTTTTAATTTAGGGCAACAAAAGCATCCAGTTCTCCGTTAATTTCATAATTTGTACATCATCTTTAATTCTTTCTAAAAATTTCAAAAGTTATTTTTCCATTTTATACTGCCTCCTTAATTTTTTCTCAACTTTAAATAAACTAGTACCTTTTGTTTTCTTTTCAATTTTCAAAAACATCCACTAACTTTCTAGCAATTGATAAACCAACTCCACTGTCTTCTTTACTGTCTAAACTTTCATCGATAACCTCTACCAAAAGTCTTCAACAGTTAAGAAAATAGTGTTTTTATAATAATTTAGCACTACTTTCTATCTCACCTTGACTATCACTATAAGCATGTCTCTACTGCATTAGTAGTCAGTTCATCATACTGATAGTAGTTGTATCTCATCCAACTCACTTATATGATGTTCTCTGGAGATAAACTCTGACCATAGCTCTAACTGTGGATAAAGCTACTTAAAAAGATGGAATAAATATTTTAATTTTATTTATTTCTTTCATCAAAATTGTTCATAGGCTCACCCTTTTTCTTTTAAAGTCAAAATCAACCACTTTTTATTTTGTTTGTCATGATAAAGATCAAATCAAAATATAAGTATCTTCGTTCATATTCAGAGCTAATAATCGAACTAGGATACTCAGTTGTATAAGATGGCTGAGACACAAATATATTCAATTTTGTAAAGTCGATATTTTGTAATCTTTCTCAAAATATACTCTGTTTCTATAACTATCTTTTGTGTTCTCTTTAATGTAAGCAAGATTATTTTTCACTTAAATTATTCTTTATCTTGTCTTTAAATAAAATCAATGCTTGTTTTTCATTTTGAGAAAAACCTTTTGTAATATAGTTATTATTAGAGCATGATATTAATAAAAACCATTGCAATTAATAATATAATCATAATAGACACCTCTACTTTTTTATCATATCACATAAAACAATTAAATCAAGACTTGATATTAAACAATGTGTGTACTCTTTAACAAACTTTCCTCTTCTGAAAACCTCTGAAAGATTAAACCACACATATTCTTTATCAGCCTTTAAACCATGTGAATTGTCTCTTTAGCATAATGTCTTGAATTTAATTTAATTTCTATAATTTGCTTCTTCAAGACTACTAAGTCCATTAAAATAATCTATAAGTTCATTATAGCCAATTATATTTAAACCATATAATTTTTCTCCATATATTTTGATAAAGATTTTCACCTCTTAACTAAGCTTTTCTTCAAAACATTATGTCAACTTTTATTAATTCTATCATAAAGTTCTTCTATTTCTTTCCAAGGCTATCTTTTAAAAATTTAAAATTATTGTTCTTATTATTCTTTTTGAAAGCTCTGAAAAATATTAGTCAACATAAAAACTTCGACAACTCTTTTCAAGTCTAACTCTATTGTTAGGGTGAATTTCTGTTGTTGCTCTCATCATATTTTTAAAGCTAGTTCAAGCAAAGTTTGATTATCTAAACTTGCTAAATATTTCTAGTTTTTATCTGCTTCTGGTAAAACAGATAGTCCATTAGTTACTGAATTTATATATAATCCTGTTCTCCAACCAACATGAAATTTCTCAGGATTTTGATTTAATATCCTATTTACATCTTTTTCAAAAATTCCCAACACTGTATTTTTGCTATTGGCTCAACTATATCTATTAAATGATGTTCTACTCCTTGCTTTTCTTTTTCACTTATCTTAGCAGTTCCAATATTTAAGCCTTTATAGACTTGAGCAGAGTCGGAAGAAATTATCTCAGCATTCAATAATTTTGCTAAATCTATTGAGATTTTAGTCTTTTCCAACTCCAGTAGATCCTGCTATAACAATAGCCTTATTCAAAAGTATTCAAACTCTACATCTGCTATTTTTTACTGTATTCCATCTTGTACACCAAATTCTTGTAGAGCTCTCCATTCCTAAATTTCTCATCATATGTAGAAAGTAATAATGATTCATCGTCCATACCTATTACATATTTTGCTAAAAACATCATCTACTATTCTTCCACCAACAACTATTGCGTCTTTCTTCATCTCTTGTGATTTCGAAGTCTTTTTTTCTATCTTCAATTCTTTTAATAATTTTGTAGATATCTACTTTTTCTTCTAAAGGTTCTCTTTCAATTTTAGATAACATATCATATGTTTTTATAAAAATTTCTTTTAGACCTTCATTTAAAAGCACTGATACAGGATAGACTTCAATTCCTTTTTTTCTGCTAAATAGCTTTTTAAATTTTTCAAATTTTTCCATATCCCAAATTAAATCCATTTTATTAGCAATAACTATTTGCTTTTTATTTGCTAATTTTTCACTGAATTTTCTTATCTCTCATTGATTTTTTTCAAAATCTTCAATACAATCTCTACCTTCTATCTCAGCAGCATCAACTATATGATAGATCATTTTACATCTTTCAATATGTCTTAAGAATTTATCTCCTAGTCCCTACACCTTCATGAGCAATCTTCAATAAGCCCTGGTATATCTCGCTATAACAAAAGATTTTTCCTTCTTCTAGTCTAACAACTCCAAGTTTTTGGCTCAAGAGTTGTAAAGTGGTAGCTTCCTACCTTAGAATTTGCAGCTGAAACCTTATTTATAAAACTTGATTTTTCCAACTGATGGATATCCAACAAGAGCTACATCAGCTAAAAGTTTTAATTCTAACTTAACTTTATTTTCTGCTCCTTCTCCACCTTTTTTCTGCAATCTTTGGAGCTTTTTCTTACAGAGTTTTTAAAGTGCACATTTCATATCCACCTTTTTCCACCTTTTTAGTAAAAACTCTTTGCTCTACCGTTTACATTCATATCAAGAATTAATTTTCCTGTTGTGAAGTCTCTAACTTGTGTCCCAACTGGAACTTTAATAATTAAATCTTCACCTTTTTTCCATACATTTGTTTCTTTTTGTCCATTTTTTCCATTTTGAGCTTTTAAATAATTTCTTAAATTTAAAAGTCAATAAGAGTGTTGATATTGGAATCAGCCACGAAGACTACATCTCCACCTTTTTCTCCATCTCCACCATCTGGACCTCCAAATTGAATAAATTTTTCTCTTCTAAAAGCTGCTGAACCGTCTCCACCATTCCCAGCTTTAACTGTTATAATAACTTCATCTATAAACATTATTTACCTCACTTTTTAAATTTTATAATAAAAGAATATTTCTAAACAGGTTATTAGGATGTCCATTAATATTGAAAGAGCCTTTGTGGAGCTCTTGAAATATTAATGGCTAAGCAGCTAATTAAAAATTTAAGTTAATTATAAATTTTTTCATTCTTTTTATTATACCAAATTTTTATACATCTGCTATTTTATTTTTCAACAAACTTCAATTCTGATGACAACAAATTATCATTTTCATAATTAAGAATCAAATGAAAAAGGAGCATCTTTTTTTCTAACAATTCTATTCTATCCCCTCCCAAAGATTTAACTTATATATTTCAGATTTATCTATCCATTTTTAAATCCCCTCTGAACATTCTTGGATTTCTCCAGAAAAAAATTTTTAGAAGTATATAAATACATATCTAGTGGCTCATCTTCATTATAATTAAAAATTACTATGCCTCTATGAACATAATCTATTAAATCTAGTCCTGTTTCTTCTTTTTACTCTCTTATTAGGCATTGCTCAGGAGTTTCACCTTTTTCTAATTTTCCTCCCACTCCCTAACCATTTATTTTTATTTATATCATTTTCTGTTCTATGTAACATAAGATATTTATTTTTCTTTTTCCAAATAACATAGGGTTGTTATCATATATTTCCTCCCTTACAAAAACACTTCAAATTCTTCCTGCCAATTATTAGAAATATGCTCAAAGTAAAATTCAAAAGTTTTTCTAAATTTTCTTCAACAAATTTTATAATTTCATTGTAGTTATTATTTGCTTGAGCCTCATTTAAACTATTGTAATATTCTAATCTATCTTCATTTTTATTATACAGATAGGATATCCTGCTTTCACAAGCTCAAAGTTCATTATCAATCTACCTGTTCTTCCATTTCCATCAGAAAAAGGATGTATTTTTCAAAATTAGCATGAAATTTAGCTATCTTTTCAATAGCATTTTCAGTTGAAGAAAAATAATCTTTAAAATTTTTTTCTAAATCTTCTTCCACAAAAATAGGATCAGAGGTCTCAAAAAAGTTGAACCCACTATCTTGTTTTTTTAAATTTTTAAATTGCCCAGCAATCTCAGGATCAACTCATCTCCAAAATAAGACTATGAAATTCTTTAATAAGTCTAGAGATAAAACTCATTTTCTTTAATTATATTATTTAAAAAGTTAATAGCATATTCTGTCCTTTTACTTCAAGATGATCTTTTAGAGGTTCTCTTTACAGTTACTCCGTATTCTAATATAACTTGTTTCCTGTCTTGTAAGTGAATTCCTCTCAATAGCATTAGTATTATATATAAAATCATTTCTTAAAGTATTTTCTATTCTGGAAAGTATAGATTTTTGAATAGGTCTTTTTGAGTTTAAAAACTTTTATAAAGTTCTATTTTTCATTTTTCTCCTTATTTTCAAATATTATTTTTATTATATCACATAATTTAAGAATTTCCCCATACTTCTCAAGACGAATCTTTTTAGTTATTAGGAAGTGAAAGCAAATATATAGTATTGTAAATACTATTAAAATCTGTTATTATTAGGAGTATCTATGTATTAAAAAGGGAGAGATAAAAATGATTTTAGAGGATTAGCACATTATTTGGATTAGCTTTTATTATCAGGGAGTGATAAAGAGGAGAGAGAAATTAATAGAAAAGAAATTGCCCAAAAATGATAGGCTTTATTAAAAATTGCTTAGAAGAAAAATGGAAAAAGAGGGAGAGTATTTTGAAAAGAACTTAAAAGAGCAATATAATAATATAAAAATAAAATTGATAATTTACTAAAAGAAAAAGAAAAATATAAAGGATTAAAATTTATATAAATAATTTTAAATATAAAAATATATTTCAAAATTTGAAAAATTAAAAGATGATTTTAAAGTTTTTAATGAATATTTTGATATTATAGAGGACTATCAAGAATATGTGAAAAATTAAATAATCTTTTTCTATCTGAAGAAGAACTTAAAATTTTAAATCAAGAATATGTAGAAAAAGAATTAAATAAAAAATAAAAGAATCTAATATAGATGAAAAATCTTTAGATGAACAGCAAAGAAAAAGCAATAGTTATAGATGAAGATAATAACCTTATAGTAGCAGGAGCTGGTTCAGGGAAAGACATTAACAATTTCTGAAAAGTTAAATATTTAGTTGAAAAAGAATATAGATCCTAAAGATATTCTTTTAATAACATTTACAAAAAGTGCAGCCAAAGAAATGACAGAAAGAGTAAATAAAGTAGGATTGAAGTAGAGGCTACTACATTTTCATCTCATTGGGGCTAAAAATTTCAGGTTATCTAGAAAATAAAGATATATGAAGTTTTAGCAAAATCTTTATAAAATTTTTGAGTGATAAAACAATAAAAAAATATATTGTCTAATAGCGATGAAACAATAGATGCTTTTACTGGAATATAGTAGTTACTATGTGAAAGATAATGAAACTATTTTAGATGAAAAATTTAAAAACCAAGAGTGATTACTTATATACATTAAATGACTTATATACATTAAGAGAAAAACTAAAAATAATCTATATGAATGTATTCTAAAATTTAAAGCATTGTTCTACATTTAAAAACTGAGGGTTTTTCAAAAGAATATTGTCTTAATTTACTAAATACTATTGCAAACACAAAATGATAATTGAGTTATTTAATGAATTAAAGAGCAATATTTCAATTTTAATGAAAAAGAACTAAATGATATTAAAGTTTTTAGATACTATGAAGAATGAATACAAAAATCCAAAAGATTTTTTGAATATTTATTTTTAAATGAAAAATTAAAAAGTTACAATGGGATTGAAGTAAAAAGTCAAGAAGAAAGAAGTATTTCAAATTTTTTATTTTTAAATGGAATAAAAATTTAAATATGAACATTATACAAAATGGTGAATATATAAAACCTGAAAAATAGTTATAAAACAATAAGAGGCTATACTCCAGATTTCTACCTTCCAGAATATGATATTTATATAGAACATTTTGGTGTAGATAGTGATATGAAAGCACATCAATATACAGAAAGTGAAAAATAAAAATTATGAAAAAGCAATAAAGTGAAAAGAGAAACTCACAAATTAAATGGAACAGATTTATAGAAACTTATTCTTTTATCAAAAAGAAGGTATTTTAAATATTGGAAGAAGAGTTAAAGAAAAGAGGTGTCAAAATTTAATCCTTTATCAAAAAGAAGATTATTGTTGATGATAACAGCAATGATGAAGAGTTTTCAGCATTTTGTAGTTAGTAAATACATTTTTAACTCTTTTTAAAGCTAAAAATTTCAAAAAAGGTGATTTGTTAAAATTTAAAGATGAAGCAATGAAAGAAAATTTTTATACAAGTCGAAAGCATTTACTATTTTAAAAATGTTTGAACCACTATATGATTATTATAATGAGAAATTAAAAGAAAATAAACAAATTGACTTTAATGATATGATAAATAAAGCTATTGATAATTTAAATAATAATTCAATAGAAATTATTAAGAAAAACAGTCTAAACTATAAATATATTATTATTGATGAATCAAGATACTTCAATATCAAAATTTAAATTAGTAAAAAGTCCATACGCGATAAAAATGAAAGAATGTAAAATTTTTACAGTTGGTGATGATTGGCAGTCTATTTATAGATTTGCAGGTTCAGATATATCAATTTTTACTGAATTTGAAAAATATTTTGGAAAACAGAAGTAAGTTTTTATAGAAAAAGACTTATAGAAATTCTCAAGAACTAATTGATGTCGCTCAAAATTTTATTATGAAAATGAAAATCAATTAAAGAAAAATCTAAAATCAGATAAGAGTTTGGCTAATCCTTTATTGTTAAAAGAAAAATCGATAAAAAGATAAAGATAAAATAGTATTCGATATCTTAAAAACTATAGCCAAAAGAGAATCTAAATAAGAAAAGAGAGGTGTTAATTTTAGCAAGAAATAAATATAGTTTTTCAACAGCTGGATGGAAAATATTTTTGTAAATAATGAAGATATAAAAATAGAAGCAAGTAATTTTATAAATGATAAAGAATTAAAAAAACTTAAATATTTAAAAATATAAAATTAAGCATAAAAACAGTACATTCATCTAAGAGGGCTGGAAGTTGATGAGGTAATCCTTATAGATGTAGATGATGATATAATTGATTTCCAAATAAAATAACTGATGATAGTGTTCTTAGCATGTTTTATCAAAAGCTGATAGTTTCTATTTGGAGAAGAAAGAAGACTATTTTATGTAGCACTAACTAGAACAAGAAATAGATGTTTTATTTTGTTTGATGAAAAACTCCTTCTTATTTTTGTAAAAGAATTGTATGAAATTAAAAATAAAAATTTGGCTTTGTTAAAAAGATATTTGTAAAAATGTGGTTCTTATATGGTTAAAAAGAATTAATTCAAAAACTAATGAAGAATTTTTGGTTGTTTTCATTATCCAAAAATGCAAGTATACAGAGTCTTCTAAATAGTAAATATAGTGAATTATAAAATAAAAGTATAAACTAAGAGAGTTAGTAGCTGAAAAACTCTCTTTTAAAAATTTTATGGTAAAAATAAAAGAAAACTTTTGGGAAGTGAAAAAGTGGAAAATATTTTTACTAGAAGCATTGAAAAACAAGTAGTATAGATTTTAATATAGATTCAGATGAGAAATATCAATATGAGTTAATAGCCAATGGAGAAGAAAAAATTGTTACAAGACTTAGAAAAATACTTTTGAGGATTGTGATGAGTTGTAATCTCTGTTGCTTTTATAACTATGGGAGGTATTTCTCTTTTTGGAAGAATTAAAAATCTTGAAAATAAAGGAATTAAAAGGAAAAATTTTTAACAGGAGATTATTTGACTTTCACAGAGCCAAAAGCCTTAAAGAAACTTCTATCATATAAAAATATAGATTTAAAAGTTGCAACCAATAGAAAAACATCATACTAAGGCATATTTTCTTTTAGAAAGGAAATATTTGGACTTTAATTGTAGGAAGTAGTAACTTAACTCAAGGAGCTTTGACTGTTAAATTTTGAATGGAATATAAAGGTAAATTCTCTTGAGAAATGGAAAAGATAGTTAAATCAGTTTTTAGAAACTTTTCAATAAAGAATTTGATAATTTAAAAACTCTTACAGAAGAAGACATAGAAAATTATCAAAAAGATATGAGCAATTAAAAAAAGTTAATTGAAGCTAAATAATCAAAAATATAGATTTGAATGAAATTAAAGCCTAATTCTATGCAAGTACAAGCCTTAAAAAATTTGGAAGAAACAAGAATAGAAAACGATAGAACTTTGCTTATCAGTGCAACAGGAACAGGTAAAAACCTATCTTTCAGCCTTTGATGTGAAACAAGCTAAGGCAAAAGAAAATACTTTTTTGTAGCACATAGAAAAGTTATTTTTGAAAGGTCTAAAAATCAGTTATCAAAAGAATTTTAAAAGGATAAAAAGTGGAAATTTTTGATCTAATTTTCAAATAAATGATAAAGATGAAGTAGTTTTTTTTGCTATGGTACAAACTTTAAATAAAGGAGAAAAAATTTGAATATTTTTCCAAAAGACTACTTTTGACTACATCATTATAGATGAAGTTCATCATGGATGGAGCTAAGACTTATCAAAGTATTTTTGAATACTTTTAAACCTAAGTTTCTATTGGGATAACTGCAACTCCTGGAAAGAACAGATGATTTTAATATTTATCAACTATTTAATTACAATGTCGCCTATGAAATCCGTCTGCAAGATGCTATGAAAGAAGAACTGCTATGTCCTTTTCCATTATTTTTGGGATTTCAGATATTGTAATTGATGGTGAAAGTATAGATGAAAAAGACATCTATAAAAATCTTACTTCTGATGAAAGAGTGAGACATATTTTTAGAGAAAAAGTAAGTATTATTCATATAGTGGAGAGAAATTACATTGTCTAGTCTTTTGTTTCAAAAGGTTGAAGAAGCTAAAATATTAGTTGAAAAATTTTTAGAACAAGGTGTAAAAAGCCTCTTGCTTTTAAGTTCTGAGAAATTCTGATAATGAAAGAGAAGAAGCTATAAGGAAGCTAGAAGAAGGAGAAATAGAATATATCATATCTGTGGATATATTCAATGAAGGGAGTGGATATACCTTGTGTCAATCAAGTGATACTTTTAAGACCTACCACTTCTGCAATAGTATATATTCAACAACTGGGTAGAGGTTTAAGAAAAGCATAAAAAAATAAAGCTTATACTGTGGTTTTTAGATTTTATTGGTAACTATGAGAAAAACTTCTTAATTCCAATAGCAATATCTCAAAAATAATAGCTACGATAAAGACTTTTATGAAAAGATTTCTTATGAATGCCACTGACTTTTTAGCTGGGGAAAGCTCTATAAGTTTTGATGAAATCTCAAAAGGAAAGAATTTTTTGAAAATATCAACAAGGTCAATTTTTCTAATAGAAAACTTATAGAAGAAGACTTTTAAATTACTTGAAAAAGTCAATTAGGTAGAATTCCTTATCTATATGATTTTCTATAAAAAGAATATGTTGTCACCCACTGTGATTTTAAAAGTACAAAAAGATTATGATGAAGTCTTTAAAAATATAGCACCTAAATATAGAGCAGGTTCATTAAATAGCATTGAAAAGAAATTCTTGATATTCTTATCAACTTTCTTTACTCCTGCAAAAAGAGATACATGAGATGTTGATATTAAAAGAAATATTTGTTAAAGAAAAATTAAATCTAAAGAAAGTTTAGAAAAATATTGAAAGATAAATATTCTTTAAATTAATCAAGAGAAATAATATAAAAATGCTTTTTGAACATCTATCTAAAGAAATATTTATTACTTATCTACAACTAAAAAGTCATTTTGAGCCTGTGCTATATAGAAAAAGATGATTACTATTTCTAGATGAGAAATTTTAAAAATTTTCATATAGTATAATCCCTTATTTTAAAAATTTTTAATAGATGATTTAATAAAATATAATCTAGCTTTTTGCTGAAAATAATTACAATAATTTTGTAAAAAGAAAGTATAAAACTTTTTGGAGAATATACTAAGCAAGAAGCATTTTTGGTATCTAAATTTGAAATTTCAATAATGGTTTCCAAGTAGTGGTTACACTCCTTTTGAAAAATGAAAGAAAACTTTTTAATCTTCATCACTATGGATAATTTATCTGAAAGAGCTGATTATTCAAATGAGTTCTATGATAGTCAAACTTTTCAGTTGGTTTTCAAAATCAAGTCGTTACTTGAAAGAAAAAGATAATAAACTGACTATTGAAGGTAAAGATTGCGGAAAATTTTTATGAGATTAAATGTCTTTTGTAAAGAAAAATAATGGAGAAAATTTTTATTATTTGGGAGATGTTGAAAAAGTTTTATCTAGCAAAAGAAATAAAAGGATAGTCAAGGAAAGTCTATGGTTAAATATATTTTTAAAGTTGAAGAAAGATGTCAAAAGAATTGTTAGACTATTCAATATGTAAAAATATTTGATAGAATAACAAAATAAATTCTATAATGTAAAAATAAGTTAATTTTTATAAAACAATAAATTTAAAAGGGAGATGTTTAAGATGAAAAGAGTTATTAACACAACAAATGCACCAGCTGCATCTAGGACCTTATTCTCAAGCTATTGAAGCAAACGGAGTTTTATACGTATCAGGACAAATTCCTTTTGTTCCAGCAACAATGACATTAGTTTCTGAAGATGTTGAAGAACAAACAAAACAATCTTTTAGAAAACATAGGAGCTATCTTTAAAAGAAGCTGGATATGATTTTTAAAGATGTTGTTAGTGCAACAGTTTATATCAAAAGATATGAATGATTTTCACCAAAACTAAATGGAGTTTATGACAAATATTTAGGTGAAGTTAAACCTGCAAGAGCTTGTGTTGAAGTTGCTAGATTACCAAAAGATGTTAAAGTTGAAATTGGAGTTATAGCTGTTAAATAGAATTATTAAATAATATCTAAAGAGTGAGTAAGATGATCGTCTGAAAACTCTCATTGGAATTTTTGTTCTAAATAAGATATAATAGTCAATAAGAAAGTAAATTTTTAAGTTGGAGGGCATATGTATTCAAATTTTAATTTTTACAAAATGATTGGCAAGCGCTTAGCTAAAAATTGGGTGAAATGGCTGAGTATATTTTATATAAAGATCCAAATACTGCTATCATGAAGCTGAGACAATTTGGAGAAGAATTAATAAATACTATGATAAAAATTGAAAATTTTAGTTGTGATAAAAACTACATTAGCTGTAGATAAAATTTTAATTTTAAAAAGAGCAGGTTTAATACCAGATGATATTGATACATCTTACATTCTCTTCGTAAAAAGGAAAATAAAAGCTGCTCATGGAGCTTATGGTGACGAAAAAACAGCTGAAACTTTATTATCATTGGCAGTGAAAACTTGGAGCTTGGTTTCAAGAAATATATGGAACAGACATGTCATTCCATTCAGAAACTATAGAATACAAGAAACCTGAAAATATTGATTATGAAAAAGAATATCAAAAACTAGTTGAAAGAACTGATGAAATACAAAAAGAATTAGAAGATATTAAAGACTAATCCACATTTGACAACTAGAGAAGATAGAAAGAAAGCTATCTCTAAGAAGAGAGAAATAGAGTTTACTGAAGAAGAAACTAGACTTATTATAGATAAACAACTAACAGAAGCTGGTTGGGAAGTTGACACAAAAAGTTTTTAAATTACAAAACAAATAAAACTTTACCTGAAAAAGAAAAATCTCGCTATTGCTGAGTGGCCTTGCATAAAAGAAAAATGGAAGAAAAGGCTTTGCAGATTATGCTCTGTTTTTAGGAGAAAAACTTTTATGGAATTTTAGAGCGAAAAAGATTAAACACTGATATTTCAGCAGCTTTTAAATGCAGACAGTCGTATATATTCAAAAGGTGTTGAAATATTTGAAAATGCTCAACTTTGTGAAGGGGCACCCTTTGGAGAATATAAAGCTCCTTTCCTATTTTTCAAGTAATGGTAGAGGGCTATAATAAAGATTTACCTGAAAAATCTGGAATTTGGTTTTTAGATGCTAGAAAAGAAAGTAATTTACCTAAAGTTTTAAAAAGGTTTTTACTCACCCTAAAAGATTTAAAAAGAATTATTAGAAAAAGACGATGAGCTTGCAAATCAAAAACTAAAAGAAGAAAAGTTTTGAATATTTGGAATCGAAATTTGGTTTAGGACTTAGATATTATCAAAAAGGATGCTATTAAATCAGTTGAAGAAAGCCTTATTTCTGGAAAGAAAAAGTTCTACTTACTATGGCAACAAGGAACAGGTAAAAACAAGAACTGCCTTTAGGTTTAATCTATAGGCTTTTTGAAAACAAATAAATTTAAAAGAATTCTATTTGTTGTAGATAGAACTCTTTTTAGGAGAACAAGCAAAGGAAAACTTTTTGATTAAAAATATGGTTGCACACTCTGTGACTAGCACTCGTAAGGTGTCAGTCATGAGTTAGACCATTAAGCTATAATCAGCTATATAGAAATATGTATGTAGAGATAGCGACTTAAAAAAGCTATCCAATACTACTTGAATTGCTGGAAACCCCTAAAGCTAGTATAACTACAACATAGTAATCCTACTCCTTAACAAGTTTAGGAGATGAAGGCAGGTGTGAAAGTGGCGAAAGCAGAAAAATATACTAGATGGCATAAGGTTAAATCCTAAGTGTTAAGATAATGGGCAATCAGCAGCCAAGACCGAAAGGTAAGGTTCAACGACTATTCCTCTTGAGGGAAGTACACCAAAGCTGGTGGAAGTGGGTAGACCCAAACAGATAAAGCTGTGGGATAAGATATAGTCTGTGCTAATAGAAATATTGAAGTTCATAGGCTAATCCTCCTTAATTTATTAAGGAGTGTATATACCAAGAGAACTGCATAAGTGGTAGCGTACTTATGAACGACAACCTCAAAAATGACAGAGTCAGTTTTTGAGGTTCATATATTTAGAAAAATTTTTACTTTTTCATTTACTTATAGTATAAAAAGTAGTATACTATATATAGGTAAATGGAGGTGAAATCATATGGAAAAAGCATATAGTTTAGATTTTTATCCAACTAAAACTCAAATAACAATATTAAATTGTACTTTTTGGTTGTGTAAAGATATGTCTATAATCATTTTTAGATTTAAAAACAAGAGCTATATAACAAAGAGAAAAATCTATGTCATATAGTCAATGTAGCAAAAGCACTGACAGTTTTAAAAACAAGAGAAAGAATGGTTAAAAGATGTAGATAAATTTTCTTTACAAAAATTCTTTAAAAGATTTAGATAAAGCCTATAAGAACTTCTTTTTAGTGGAAAGGGTTATCCAAAGTTTAAATCTAAGAAAGATAATAGAAAAATCATACAGAACCAATTATACAAATAATAATATAGAGTTTTTAGATAAATGGATAAAAGTACCTGTTAGAAAAACTAAAAATAAGAGATAAATAGAAACCACAAGGAAGAATAATAAGTGCAACAATAACACAAGCCTAGTGGAAAATATTATATATCTTTATGTTGTACAGATGTAGAAGTAGAAAAAATTAGAAAAGTACAAATAAGAATGTTGGAATAGATTTAGGTATAAAGGACTTTTTGCGATTACCAGTGATGAAATCTCAATAGAAAAATCAAAATATTTACAAAAATCTTTGAATAAACTAGCAATATTACAAAGAAACTATCACGAAAATCAAAAGGTAGTTCAAATAGGAATAAAGCTAGAATAAAAGTAGCAAGATTATTTGAGAAAATATCAAATCAAAGAGAAGACTTTTTGCAAAAGTTATCAACAATACTAATAAAAGAGTATGATATTATTTGTATTGAAGACTTACAAGTAAAAATATGGTAAAAATCATAAATTAGCAAAAATATTGTAGATGTATCATAGAGTGAATTTAATAGAATACTAAGTTATAAAAACGAAATGGCATGGAAAAACAATAGTAAGAGTAGATAAATTTTTGCAAGTAGTCAAATATGTAATTGTTGTGGATATAGAAATGAAGAAGTAAAAGATTTAAGTATAAGAGAATGGACTTGTCCAGTATGTGGAGCTGTACATAATAGAGATATAAATGCAGCCAAAAACATATTAAAAGAAGGACTGAGGATATTAGGTATAAGTGCTTAAATATATAAATATATAAACCGTAGGAACTATGGGGATAGCTTGGTAAATTTAGTTGGCTAACAAAAGCAACTACTACCCGAAGAACCCTGCGACTTCAGTCGTGGGAGGTTCAGGATGTTAAGATAGAACAATTACTTAGTCTGGGTGGAATATATGGTGTTAAAGGTTTAAATGATAAGTCTACTGATAAAAGACGAAAGAGTCCATATAGCCACAGTACAAAGTTTAATTAAAAAGAATTCTATATCCAAACGACGAAGCTACAGATAAACTAACAGTTGGAGAATATGATTGTATTATTGTAGATGAAGCTCACAGAGGATATATTTTTAGATAGAAATATGAAAAGAAGAAGAGGAGACTTCTTCGATGAAAAAGATTTTGAAAGTAAATATAAGGCAGTAATAGACTATTTTGACGCTGTAAAAATTGCTTTAACTGCTACTCCAGCACTTCATACTCAAGAAATATTTGGAGAACCTGTATATAGTTATTCTTGTTCTCAAGCCGTTATAGATGGATACTTAGTTGATGTTGAGCCACCTTATGAGATAATAACAAAGTTATCAGAAGAAGGAATACACTATCAAAGGGAGCTATGGTAAAAGTCTATGATGTTGAAGCTCAAAAAGTAAAGGAAAGAGAAGTTCTAGCTGATGAGCTAGATTTTTGACGATTGAAAAATTTAATAAATCTGTGATAACAGAAAGCTTTAATAGAAAGTTTGCTCTGCATTAGTCGACTACATCAATCCAGAAGGGTCTGAAAAACATTGATATTCACTGCTTCTGATGAACATGCAGATATGGTTGTTCGTATCTTAAGAGAAGAATATCAAAAAGCAAGCTATGTTTTTATATGAATATGGAAATGATAGCTAAAATGACAGGTTATGTTAAGGACGTAGACCATTTAGTTAAAAAGTTTAAAAATGAAGCTTATCCTACCATAGGGGTAAATCTGTTGATTTATTAACAACAGGAGTAGATAGTACCTAGAATAACTAATCTTGTATTTTTAAGAAAAGGTTAAAAAGCCGTATACTCTATCATCAAATGCTTGGTAGAGCTACTAGAAAATGTGATGAAATAGATAAAACAAGCTATAAGGGTATTTGATGCTGCTAGAAACTATGTAGATATGAAAGATTTTTCTGATATGAATCTTTCAGTAAATAATCCACAAATAGATATGGAAAAAATTATTAGATAGCTATAGCAAAGATGTTCCTGATGAAAGTAAAAATATTTTATTGAGCAAGTTATTGCTAGATTACAAAGAAAAAGAAAAAGAATAAAAGACTTAGGTGAAAAATAAGTTTGAGATAAATTCTAAAATATACAGAAAAAATGAAGACATAAAAAATATTGATGACTATATTGAATATATTAAAAACATAAATCCTGATGACATAGAAAAGAAGAAGATTTTTCTAGTATTCTTAGATAGTATTCAAAATACTAAAAAGATAGAATCATATCTGAGCATGAAGATGAAATCAGAACTGTTAGACAAATCTATGGTAAAATGAAAAACCAGAAGACTATCTAGAAAATTTTGAAAAGTATATAAGAAAATCAGGATAAAGTAGAAGCTTTAAAATTGTTAAAAGAAAATCCAAAAACTATTTAAAAGAAAAAGACTTAAAAGAATTAAGATATATTTTTAGATGAAAATGGATATAAGAAACTGAGTTAAATTCTGCCTATGGAAAAGTTGAAAATGTAAATATCACAGCTGATATACTAAGCTATATAAAGAAAGTATTGAAAGGGCTCAACTATTTTAGATAAGGAAGAAAAATTCAAGATATTGAAAAAGAATAAAAGATTGAAGAATTGGAATCCTATTCAATTAAAAATTATAGAAAAATCATTTCTCAATTAAGAGAAAATAGTTATTTGACAGAGAAGATTTTTCAACTGGAATATTCAAAAGATAATTTTGGTGGTTACAATAAGATTAATCAAAAAGCTTGAAGATAAATTAGCTGATATTGTTTCTATTATCAATGAAGAAATTATTCTAAATTAAGGGAAGTAGAAAATGACAAATAATGAAATAGTTCAAAAATTATGGAATCTATGTAATGTATTAAAGAGATGATGGAATTACCTATCATGAATATGTAACAGAATTGACATATATTCTATTTTTAAAAATGCTTGCAGAACAAGATAATGAAGCTGAAGTTGGAGTTCCAGAAGAATATCGTTGGAATACTCTAGTTAAGTTAGATGGTTTAGAATTAAAAACTACCTATCAAAAAGGCTCTTTAATAGATTTTATCTCAAAAAGAAAAATAACAGCTATTATCTATAGAAATGCTAAAAACTAATATTGAAGAACCAGCTAACTTAAAAAGATTTTTCTCTGAAATAGATAAAATGGATTGGTATTCAATGGATAAAGAAGACTTTGGAGACCTTTACGAAGGTTTACTTGAAAAATGCTTCTGAAAAGAAATCTGGAGCTGGACAATATTTCACTCCAAGAGTATTAATAGATACTATTGTTAAGGTTACTAAACCTCAACTTAAAAGAAAGAATTTGTGACCCTGCCTCTGGAACATTAGGTTTTTATCATATCTGCAAATAGATATATAAAAGAAAAAATGATGACTATTATGGAATATCAGAAGAAGACTATGCTTTTTCAAAAGAAAGAAGCTTTTTCTGCTTGTCAGAATTAGTTCCTGATACTCATAGACTTGGTATAATGAATGCTTTACTTCATGGAGTGGAAGGAATTTCTTACAAGGTGATACTCTTTTCTGCAACAGGAACACAGTTAAAGAACTTTTGATTTAATCCTTTCTAATCCTCCTTTTGGTACAAAAAGGTGGAGAAAGAGCAACAAGAGATGACTTAGTTTTCTCTTCGTCTAATAAGCAATTAAACTTCTTAGAGATTATCTATCGTTCTTTAAATTTAACAGGAAGAGCAAGAGCTGGAGTAGTGCTTCCAGATAATGTATTATTTGAAGGTGGAATTGGAAAAGATATAAGACAAGATTTACTAAATAAATGTAATGTTCATACTATATTGAGATTACCAACAGGAATATTCTATGCTCAAGGAGTAAAAACTAATGTTCTATTCTTTGATAGAGCTAAGACTGATATAGGAAATACAAAGGATATTTTGGTTCTATGATTTAAGAACTAATATGCCTAATTTTGGTAAAAACAACTCCACTTACTGAGAAATATTTTGAAGAATTTATTTCAACTTTTGATAATGATGAAGAAAAAAGAAAAGCTAGAAAGATGGACAAAAATCAGCATAGATGAAGTTATCAAGAAAGATTATTCTTAGATTTAGGTCTCAATCAAAGATGAAAGTCTACTAGATATAGAAGCTTTTACCTAATCCAATTTTAAACACTAATGAAACTATTGGAAAAATTAGAAGAAGCCCTTGACTTATTAAAAATTAGTTAGAATGAGCTGAAAAACTGTGGATTAAGTGAGAAGATTAAAATACAAGAATAAGAATGTTGAAATTAGTTTGGAAGAAAAATTAAAAAAGCCCTTGTCCCAGTTGATGAACAAACCATATACAATACCTAGTAATTGGGGTGGGTATACAACAAAGGCACTTACAGAAATTATAGGAGATGGTTTACATGGCACTCCTAATTATGACTCTGCTGGTGAATATTATTTTTATTAATGGAAGTAATCTAAAAATTTAAAAATTGAAATCAAATGATGAAACAAAAAGAGTTAATAGAATCGAATTTGAAAAATATATATTAGGAGATTCGACAATATTTCTATCAATTAACGGAACATTAGGAAATATTGCCTTGTATAAAAGATGAAAAATTATACTTGGAAAAAGTAGCTTATTTAAAATTATAACATTACTGAAATAATCCCTTTCATTATTTTCTTGTTAAAAAGTCCATATTTTTAAGATTTTTGCCGAAGAAAAATTATACTGGATCTACAATTAAAAATATCCCTTTGTCTGCTCTTAGAAATTTCTTAGTTCCTTTACCCCACTAGAAGAGCAAAAAGAATAGTAGAAAAATTAGATTTCTTATTTGAAAAACTAAAAAGAGCAAAAAGAAATAATTGAAGAAGTAAAGAAATTGATATTGAAAATAGAAAAATTTCTATTTTAGATAGAGCTTTTAAAGGAACATTGACATCAAAATGGAGAAATGAGAATAAGACATCAGATGTTAAAGAACTTTTTAAAATCTATAAATGAAGAAAAATTAAAAAGTGGGAAGAAGATTGCCTACAAGCTGAGAAAGATGGTAATAAAAACCTAAAAACCAATTATAAAGAAGTTAAAGATATGATAGTTCCAGTTGATGAACAACCATATAAATTGCCTGATAGTTGGGTGGGTGAGATTGGGAGATTTAGGTGATTATAAAAATATCTTTTGGAAGTTCATTGACAAAAAGTATGTTTGTTGAAAAAGGAGTAGATACAATAAAAGTGTATGAACAAAAATGTTATTCAAAAGGATATAAAAATTGGGAATTATTATATAACAAAGGATTATTTTTAGAAGCAATGACTGGATTTGAAGTAAAACCAAATGATATTATAGTAAGCTGTGTAGAGAACTGTTGGAGACATATATTATCCCAAATAATGCAGAAAAAGGAATTATAAATCAAGCTCTAATGAAGATAACTTTAATAGAGCAAATACATAAAATATTACTTAGAATATTTTGATTATTTTTAAAGGAAGAATCTAGACGTCAAAGTCAAGGTACAGCTATTAAAAATATTCCTCCTTTCAAAATTTTTTAAGGAATTTCCTTTTTCTCTACCCCACTAGAAGAACAACAAGAAATTGTTAGAATATTAGATGAAGTTTTAGAAAATGAAAATAAGGTAAAAGAATTATTAGAGCTTGAAGAAAGAATAGATATATTAGAAAAATCTATCTTACATAAAAGCTTTCAAAGGAGCTTGAAACTCAAAAATAGTAGTGATGAGTCTGCACTGAAACTATTAAAAATATTTTATAAAAATTTGCTATTTACACCATAATAAGATATAATTCAAAGTAAGTAGGTAAGTCCTTGTAGGTGTAGGAGCAAAAGTGCTTAATCATATTGTAAATATGACTTCCCTAAGGTTCTACTTGGAAATTAAAGTAATAATAAAAGAAAACACTACTTTCTATAATAAGTGGTGTTTTTATTTTATTGACAATTATAATCATATATTGTACCATAAGGGCAAGAAACAAATAGGTGCTTATTGGCTTAATAAAGGAAGTTAGTGAGAATCCCACACAGCAAACGCTACTGTATGGTGGACGAAATTACAATAACCACTGGGAAAACTGGGAAGGTGTAAAAGTAGGTTGAAACTAAGTCAGGAGACTTACCATTATTAATATTTTTTTGATTAGGCATCTTCTGTTTCCTAATCTTTTTATTTTTATTCATAAAATATTATATATTTAAGAGGAGGAAGTATGAAGAAAAAAATTTATATTATTGGCTTTAATTGTATTAGGAAGTGTGAGTGCTCTTGCAGAAGAAACTCCTGTTTTGGAGCTTAAACAAACAGTTGTAACTTCTGATAGTTTTGGAACTTCTGTTCGTGAAACAACTAAAAATATGACAGTTGTAAATGCAAAAGAAATTAAAGAAAAAGGTGCAAAAACTATTGCTGATGCACTTAGAGGAGTACTCTGGAGTGTTGTTAGAGAAATGGACGGTTCTTTTCTCCAACAATAGATTTAAGAGGTTCAGGAGCAACAGCACAATTTAATACTGTTATCTTGTTAGATGGTATACCTGTAAGTGGACTTGCAGGATTTAATTTGAATTCTGTGCCAGTTGAAGAAATTTCAAAAATAGAAGTTCTTCAAGGAGCAGGAGCAGTTATGTATGGAGATGGAGCTATTGGTGGGTAGTAAATATAATCACTAAAGCACCAACAAACAAAAACTGTATATGGTGGAGCAGGATTAGAAGTAGGTTCTTGGAGAACTTTTAAGAGAAAATGTTCATTTAGGTGGAAAAGTAGGAGATAAACTTCATTAAATGCTTCTTATTCAGGAAGTACATCTAAAGATTATAGAGATAGAAGTCCCCAATATGAAAACAAGAAAGATAAAACAGATAGTCTTTGGTTAAGAGGAAAATACTTATTAGATAATGGAAGTATTGCAATCAACTATAATCATAGTGAAGATAAAGATTACTATACAGGTTCTTTAAGCAAAGAACAATTTGATAAGAAACCCAAGACAAGTAGGTTCTTGGAGTGGTTATACTTATGGTATAAATGATATTGTCAATGCTAAATACAATCAAAAATAAATGATAAAATTGATATTTTCCTAACAGCTGGATACTATCATAATAAAGATAAATTTCAAAATAATTCAACTTCTGAATATTTCTTAAGACCAGAAGTTAAATACACTTATGCAAAAAGATAGTTATGTTACATTGGGACTTGACTATAGAGATGGAAAAAGAGATTTTAAAGATGATGTCTTTGTAAATGGAGTAAGTCAAAAAGCCCCTGATGATAAAAAGAGAATCATTTGCAGGTTATATCACGAATAAATCAACTTTTTGGTAAGTGGCAATTTACTCAAGGTTATCGTAGAGAAAAAGTTAAATATGAATATAGTTCAAAAGTTTACAATCCTATGACTTGGCAATTAAGTGAAATAAAACCTCAGTCAGCTGACTATGCAAGTAATGATAGCTTTTGAATTTGGAGTAAACTACTCTATATTCTGATACAGGAAATGTTTTCTTTAACTATATAAGAGCTTTTAAGAACTCCAACAATACAAGATGCTGGAGCTTGGTATGGATCTGTAAAACTCAAAAGAATGATATATTTGAAATAGGACTAAGAGACGCTTACAAGAATACTCTGTAGCAACTTCTGTATTCTACATAAATTCTAAAAATGAAATTTATTATGATAAGACTAATCCATTCAGTTCTAATAACCAAAAACTTTGATGGAAAAGTCAGAAGAATTGGAGCACAATTATCAATGGCACATTATTTTGATAACTTTAACATTGAGAGAAAGAGTTTCATACATAGTACCAAAGGTAACAAGTGGAACTTATGATGGAAAAAGAATTTTGCAGGAGTATCAAGATGGACAGTAAATGCAGGAGCAACTTATAAGTTTGCAAAAGGACTTACTGCTAATGTAGATGCTTATTATCAAAGTAATGCCTACGCAGAAGATGATTTTTGATAATTACTTTCTCAAAAGGAAATAATTATATAACAGTTGATGCTAACTTATCTTATGCTTTTCGAAAAATGGAATAGAGCTTTTATACAGGAGTTAGCAATCTATTTGATAAAAATATGCAGATGCTGTAACTTCAACTAGAAGTTCTTGGGGAGCTGACCAAGAAAGGTTTACTACCCTGCTAATGGAAGAAGTGTATATGCAGGTATTAAATATACATTCTAAAATAATATAGAAATAGTTCGTTACTAAACAGATTTTTTTATTGGCTACTTTAGCCATTAGTGTTTCAAGAGCTCCACAAAGGCTCTTTCAACAATAATGGACGTCGCAGTAGCCTATATTTATAAAGGAGAAGAAAATTGAAAAATTATTTTTATTTCTAATTTTGCTATTCTCTTTTACCATTGTAAATGCTAAGGGAGCACAAGCTAAAAAAATATAATCATATTGTTAGTTTGAATTTAAGTGCAGATGAAATGCTATTGGGACTTGTCTCTGAAAATAGGATAGCAGGGGTTAAGTGGAAAAAAATTAATGAAGATAAAGAAATTTCCAATATTGTAAACAAGGCTAAAAAAATTTGCAAAAGGTTGAAGCTAACGAAGAAGTTTTGATATCTTTAGAACCTGATTTGATTATTACAGCTGATTGGTTGTCAAAAACAAATCATCTTTCAGAACTAACAGGTGCAAAAAGTATATATCTATAAGACAGCCAATAGTTATGAAGAACAAAAAGTTAATCAGAGACTTAGCAATCTTTAGTGGAAGAAAAAGAAAATGGCGAAAAATTAATAGCAAATATGGATAATAGGCTAAAAGTTTTACAAAAATAAGATAGCTAAAAAAATATAAGGGACTCAAAACCTAGAATTCTTATGTATACTACATTTGGTTCAACAAGTGGTAAAAATACAACTTTTTGACGATATGGTGAGATTGATAAATGGGATCAATGTCATATCTGAAGCAGGAATTAATAAGTATCAAGATATTTCAAAGGAAAAGATAATAGAATTAAATCCTGATATTATTATAGTTCCCTATAGCTAAAAATATGATAATGTGGCTAAAGTTTCAAAATTATTTTTTGAAGATCCTAGCTTAAAAATGTAAAAGCTGTAAAAAAATAAGAAAAGTTTACTTTGTACAATATAAGGATATCTCAGCAACTTCTCAATATATGATAGATAATATTGAAAACTTAGCAAAAGTTGTATATCAATTCAAGGAGTGATAATGAAATATAGAATTAATTTCAATCTTTTTTTCTATTTTTCTTTTAATAGAATAATAATTTTTCTCTTTTTATGGAGCAGTTAGAGTTCCAATTTCTGATGTTGTAAAAATATTATTAAATAAAAACAGGACTATTTAATTTAGAAATAACTCAAGAAAAGCTATGTTCCAATAGTATTTTTTTGTTAGATTTCCAAGAATTATGGTTGCTGTTATAGTTGGAGGGGCTTTAGCATTGTGTGGTTGCACAATGCAAAAGCCCTTTTAAAAAAATCCAATAGTTGACAGTGGTATTATCGGTATATCAAGTGGAGCAAGTTTAGGAGCTGTTATAGCAATTTCATTAGGTTTCACTGCAACAAATATCTTTGCAATGCCTTTATTTTCAGGAGTTTTTGCCTTAATAATTTCTGGCTATTATCTATAAGATTTCACTTTGAGAGGAAGAACTGATAACTTACTTTTTAATTTTATCAGGAATAGCTATAGGTAGCTTTTGTAGGAGCAATCACTTCTGTTATCTTTAACAAGCCTTGCAGAAACAGAAATGAAGGAGTATATCTTTTGGGCAATGGGAAGTTTGAATGGTAGAAGATGGGAACATTTTCTTTTTGGTCTGATACCTATTGCTATTCTATCTCCTATTTTATTTTTACTATGGAAAAGAATTGAATATCTTGTTGTTAGGAGAAGAAGAAGCTAAATCTTTAGGAATAAATATCAAAAATAAGAGCTAAAATTTTAATTATCATAGCCTTACTGACAGCTATATCAGTTTGTATAAGTGGAAATATAACTTTTGTAGGTTTGATAGTTCCACATATTTTTAAGAAAAATAATAGGTTCAGATATAGAAAGCTATTAAAAGTCTTCATTTTTAGCAGGAGCTTGTTTCTTAACATTCAGTGACTTACTATCAAGAATAGTATTAGCACCTAAAGAAATAAGTGTGGAATAGTAACTGCACTTATAGGAGCACCATATTTTTATATATTTAATAGTAAAAATTAGAAGAGAGGGAAAACCCTATGAAAAATATTTTTAGAAGTAAAAATATATCATATTCTGTTGGAGAAAATAAAATATTAAAAGATATAAGTTTTAAATGTCAGTCAGAGAAATTATAGGTATAATTGGACTCTAATGGTTCTGGAAAAACTACTCTTTTAAAGAGTATAAATGGTATAAATTCAATAAGTAGTGGAGATATTTCTTTCAATAATAAGAGCCTTAAAGAATACAGTGAAAAAGAGTTGGCAAGAGATATTTCTTTCATGAACCAAAACACTAATATTGAATTTGACTTCCTTGTATTGACATCGTTGTTTTTAGGAAGATATCCTTATTTAGAAAGATTTCAAGAATATTCTAAAAAGACATTGAGCTTGCAGAAAAAGTATATGGAGCTTTATAGATACTTTAAAAATTTAGAGATAAATCAATATTGCAACTATCTGGCGGAGAAAGACAAAGAGTGTTATTTTGCAAAAATTTTACACAAGAAAGCCAAGTGATACTTTTAGATGAGCCTACTGCTAGTCTTGACATGAGACATGAAGAAGACTTATTAAAAGAAGTTTCAAAAGAAAGAGTTAAAGATAAAATTGTGATATTAGTAATTCATAATTTGAGGACAGCTATTAAATATTGTTCAAGGCTGATACTTCTATCTAATGGAAATATTGTAAAAGATGGAAGTGTTGAAGAAGTTATCACAGAAGAAAAACTTAAACAATGTCTTTGGAATAAAAACTAAGGTATACTATAATGAAATTTCTAAATCTCTAGATTTTTGTATAATATAGAAAGGTAAGATATGTATAAATTATTAAATATGGCAGATTTCTGTTCAAATGAAGAGCTTGAAAAAGAAATGCAACAATTTTTCTAAAAAAATATGGCTTTTGATGGTTTTGAATTAATTAAATTTTTTTGATGGTGATAACTCTCCACTAAAGGAATATATAAAGGGTTATCATATGAGATTTTTCCTTCATGGATGGAATTATATCTAGAAGATTTTACTTCTTTGTATGATGAACTTAAAGATGAAAAATATTTTAAATCTCTTTGTGGAGGACATAGCAAAAAGAATTGATTGAATACTATAAGAAAGAATTGGAAAGAGCTAAAGAACTAGAAGTTGAATATGTAGTTTTTCCATGCTTTGCAATGTAAAAAGTTACAGAAGCTATGACTTATGATTTTAAATATTCTGATAGAGAAGTTTTTAACAACTGTTATTTCAATAATAAATGATATTTTTGAAGATGGAGAATATAATTTTACACTTCTATTTGAAAATCTATGGTGGTCTGGTCTTAAACTTACTAATAAAGAAGAAATTGAATATCTTTTTAAATGGAGTAAAATATAAAAATGTTGGTTTTATCTTGGATACAGGACATATGATCAACAATAATAGAGATATCAGAAATTCAAAAGAAGGAATAGAATATATTAAAAAGAATTTAGAAAAATATAGGAGAATATAAAATCTAATATATGGAATGCACCTTAACTACTCTTTGTCAGGAGAATATGTAAATAAGGCTATAAAAAGAAAAATAGAGAAAAAAACTTAGATATAGAAGAAATAATGAATAATGTCTATCAACATGTAGGCTCTATTGATTATCATGATCCATTTGAAGATAAAGAAATTTTTGGATATCATAAAGTCTCTTCCTCTTAAATATCTAGTCTTTGAATTAATAGGAAATACACAAGAAGAATTAGAAGAAAAATCCAAAAGACAATGCAATATATTTAGTTAAAAATTCTATTGCTATTAATACAAAAATATAGTAAAATTAATCACCACTAATTTAAATATAAAAAGGAGGAAATTTATGAACAGAGATGCAAAATTTATAAATTTTTCAGAAGAACATGAATTAGATTACATTTTAAAAATATGGTAAGGAAACTACAAAAGAAAACAGAGATCTTTTTAAAAGAATTTGGAAAACAAGCTAAAGAATTATTAGGAAAAACTATGTTAGGACATCAAGACCTATACAAATATATAGAAGATAATTCTCTAGCTGAAAAACTTAAATAATCAATTTTTTAAAAGCTAAGTAGTATTGATAGAAATATCTATTAATACTACTTTTTATTTAAAATTATCTTTATATACTTAGTTTATTTATTGAATATAAAAAGATATATTTGCAAAAATATATAGGGATACTATAATATAATTGATTCAATATACAAAAACTTATACAAGGCAATTAATTCTGCAAAAACTAAAAATTATTTAACTTTTTATTACAAATGAGGAGGAGAATTTATGAAAAAAATTTTTAAAGGGTGTTTTTTTGTTTAGTCTTATGTTGGTAGCGGGTTAATCTTTGTTAGTTGTGGAAAAAGGAATTAACAGGTTTACATAAAGAATTCGATATTATTTTTAATGGAATTAAAGAAGAAGTTACAACTGAATTTAAAAACAATATGACAAGTCTAGAAGAAGAAATTAAAAATTCATCTCAAAATGAATTAGAAGCAAAAGCTTCAACTTTTGGTATAGAGTTATATATGAAGCTTTCAATCAAGCTTCATATGATGTAGTAAGTATTAATGATATGGGCGATAAGGCAGAACTTAAGATAAAAGTAAAAGCTGTTGATTTCTTTGAAGCCTTTCAACAAATAATGACAAATACAACTGAAGATAGATCAAATCTTCTAGATGAAATACAAGGTTTAGTTAAAAAAAGTAAAAAGGAAAAGCACCTGTTATTGAACAAGAAATGGATATTGAAATGATAAAAGAAAATGACACATGGACTATCTCAGAAATACAAAAACATGTTCTAATGAAAAGAATGATGGGGATTGAAAAAAGGTACTATTTTTCGATAACTAGATAAATTTTTTTAAAACTTTCTATAGAAGCATATTTGTCCATAGAGAAAAGGAAATAACTAAAAAAATAAGTTATTATGTATTCATAACAAGGCAGCCAAGTTAGAAAAGAAAAAAATTAAAATTTATGGAGGTAAAAGTTATGAATCAAAACGAAAAAGAAGTAATGGGAAAATTTGCTAAAAAAAGTTGGAAAATGCTATAAAAAAAGAGAAGTTGCTGTGACAAAAGAAATAGAAAATGACAAAGCTCTAATAAAATACTTAGAAGCTCAAAAAGCAGCAGGAGCAGCTTTTAGATACTACAGCCTATGAAAGCTATGATGCTTGGATAGACACTATAAAGAAACAAATAAAGAAATCTGAAAGCACTCTTACAAATATAGAGTTTAAAAAAAGTTGAGTTAGAAGCAGTCAATCAATACTTAGCATAAAAGTAACAAATATCAGCTGATAATCAAAAAGGACTATTGCAGATCACTATGATTTGCAATAGTTTTTTTATGATTGAAAAATAAAAAAACTAGAGATTTCTCTCAGTGATATTTTATATATGGCTGGGGTGGCTGGATTCGAACCAACGCATAACGGAGTCAAAGTCCGTTGCCTTACCGCTTGGCGACACCCCAATAGAATTAAAAAAAGCCTAAAGGCTAGTATATATGGTGCGGAGAGAGAGACTTGAACTCTCACGTCTGGGACACTAGATCCTAAGTCTAGCGCGTCTGCCAATTCCGCCATCCCCGCAAAAAATGGTGCGTCATACAAGATTTGAACTTGTGACAACACGATTAAAAAGTCGTGTCTCTACCAACTGAGCTAATGACGCAAATGGGGTGACCGACGGGATCGAACCCGCGACAACCAGTGCCACAAACTGGCGCTCTACCAACTGAACTACGGTCACCATTATAAGTTTTTTTGGAGCGGGAAACGAGGTTCGAACTCGCGACATTCAGCTTGGAAGGCTGACGCTCTACCAACTGAGCTATTCCCGCACTTCAATGGTCGGAATAGCAAGATTTGAACTTGCGGCCCCCTGCTCCCAAGGCAGGTGCGCTACCGGGCTGCGCTATATTCCGACTTATGTATTTGATACTTCGTTATTATAGCCCCTTTTTATGATAATGTCAAGAACTTTTTTTATTTTTTTAAAAATTTTTTTAATAGAAAATAAGAATCAACTTCTCCTTTATGAGAAGTCAATTCTTATTAAAAGATTTTTTTAATTATCTAGAGAAAGTATTCCTTTTTCTATTTTTTTCAATTTCTTCTTTTATCTCATCATTTAAAGTTCCTTGTTCAATAAGAGAAGCTCTAGCAGAATTCAGATATTTTTGAGCATTATCTTTGTCACCAATTCCAAGATAACTATGAGCTAGCTCTAAATCTTCTCCATCTACAACATCATCTTCATCTATTGATATCTGTCTTGATTCTAAAAAGAACTTCTATAGCTTCTTCATATCTTCCTAGTTTTCTTAAGCACTCACCCATAGAATATAGATACCAACCATCTTCATCTTTAGCATATGCTTTTTCTAAAAATAGTCTAGTGCTTCTTCATATCTATCAAAGTTAAAGCAATACAGTTCCTGTTACTTCAAAAAAATCCAAGCATCATCTCTTCCTAATTCCATAGCTCTTTTCAAAATGTTCTAGTGCTTCTTTTTCTTGTTTCAGGATTGTAGCCTAGTTGATAACCCATTTCTGAATGTATCCATTCATCATCTCTTCCTAGAGCTCTTGCTACATTTAGATATTCTAGGACTACTTCTGGTTCTACTTCTTCTAATTTTCCATAAAACCAAGCTATTTCAGAATTTATCATAATTCTTCTATCAATGTCATCTTCTCCGACCATAGTCAAAGATTTCTTTTAATCTTTCAAGGGCTTCATTAATCTTTCCACTTCTACCTAAATTTATAGCTATTTCTGTATTAATCCACTCATCATCTCTATCTAATTCTTCAGCTCTCAATAAAAATGGAAGTGCATCTTCATATTTTTCCATACAACTATAGATAACTCCAAGTTCTGATAATACATGTACAGCATCTTTATCCAATTCATAAGCTATTAATGCACATTCAAGGGCTTTTTCATATTCTTCTAAATTCTCATAACAAAGTGCCATTTCAAAATTTATCCAAACATCATTTCTTCCTTTTTCTTTAGATAACATAAAGTATTCAAGAGCTTTTTCAAAGTTCCCTAAGTGACGATTACACCAACCAAGTTGCCCATAGACAAATGCTAATTCTGTTTCTTCTGTTTCATCATCTAAACTTAAGGCATATTCAAACTTCTCAATAGCTTCTTCATACTTTTTCTAAGTCTGCTAAGCAAGAACCATATTGTACATTTATCCAAACATCATTTCTTCCAAGTCTCATTGCTTTTTATGTAGTTTATAGCTTTTTCAGGTTCTTCTAAAAGCTCCATAGTGCCAAGCTATTTCTGACATAATATTAAAATCTTTTTTTGTCAAATTTTTTTCAGCTTGTAAATAGAATTTCAATGCATTTTTATGTTCATCTTTTGCTTTGTAACAATGTCCTATTTCAGTGTTTATTATAGCAAGATTTCCACCCCATTTTTTAGCTTGATTGAAATCTTCTATAGCTTCCTCATACATATTTAGCTTTCTTTTACACCAACCAAGCCGAGCATAGATAAATGCTACATCTTTATCCTCATCATCATCTGCTTCTAAAGCACGATTTAATCTTTCAATTGCCTCTTCATATCTGCCTAGTTTTGATAGACAGTACCCAAACTCAGTATTTGTCCAAGCATCATCTTGACCAAGTTTTTCAAGTCTTTCTAAATATTTTAATCCTTCTTCATATCTAGCTGTAGTATCATAAAAGCCAAGCTAGATCAGTAAGTATATCTCTATCTTCTGCATCTAGTTCAAGTACTTTTAAAAACAATATTTTAAAAGCCTCTTCTTTTTTTATTCAAATGCTTATAACATGTTACTATTTTTTTATAGATCCAAATTTCTTTTTTATCTAATTTTTCAGCCATAAAAAAATATTCTAATGCTTCTTCATATCTTTCTTGTCCAGCTAGACAATAGCCTAACTCAGCACATGCCCATGCATCATCTTTATTTCTACCTAAAATATTTCTAATTATTTCCTCAGCCTTTGTGTATTCCATATGTCTATCATACATCCAAGCTAGAAATGAATTGGTTCTCAGTTCAGTTTCTTCATTGAAAGCATATTTTTTTAGCTTCAAGAGCATATTCTATAGCTTTTTCTGAATTTCTATTTTTCATCTTCAATTCTTGATAAGCTTGTATATATTCCTATTAGAAAATAATAGGTATCTTCGTCATTAGGATCTAATTTATATGCTTTTTAAGAAACATTTTTTTCTGCATTGACAAAAATCTTCTAAGAAAAAAATAAGAATAGCCTGCTCTCCGATTCCATTGAAAACTATTTCCTTCCTCAAATTCTATAGTTTTTAATATCTCTAAAAGCTTTTTTTCATAATTTTCTATATTGTTGTAAGCACTAGCTAATTTCCCTATTAATTCTGTATTTAATCTTTCTGCTGGCAAAGCTTCTATTAAGTCTATTATTTCTTGATATTTTTCTAAGTCATGTAATCTTTCAATTTCTTCTAATAATGTTTCTTTCAAATCTTCACTCCTTAGTTTATGTTATAGTTCATCTATTAAATCTTCTAATCTATCTAATTCCTCTTCATATTCATCTATAAAATCGTCAGCAACATTGTCTGCACCTTCTCTTGCAAGTTCTAAATACTTTTCTGCATTTTTTTCTTATCTTTTAATCCTATATAGCAACGAACAAGTTCCACATCTTCTCCATCTGTTACATCTCCTTCTTGTTCAGAGATTCTTCTTGATTGTAAAAGAACTTCTATTGCTTCTTCATATTTTTTTAAGAGCTGCTAATGCTCTACCTCTGTTAAATAGTTGTTGTCCATCTCCACTAAGAGCAAAAGCTTTTTTTGGAAAGTTTTTTTCAGCTTTTTCATAATTCGCTGCTTCCAACATATAGATATTTCCTAAGGCTTCAAGAAGAACAGGATTTTTATCTTCTATTTTTAGCTTGTTCTTCAAAAATACTTTAATGCTTCTTCTTCTCCTTTAGTAGTTTTTTTAGATTGTGATAAAGGTGAAGATATATCCAGTCGTCATTTCTTCCTAAATCTTTTTGCTGTATAGAAATATTTAAGTGCTTCTTCAGCTTTTTTCCTTGTACACCATGTAAATATCCTAATTCAGAGACGACGAAAAATCTTTTCATTTACTTTTTTTCATCACCATTTTCTGCTTCATCTGCTTCAATTAATTTTAATGATTTTTTTCTAATCTTTTTATAGCTTCTTCATATCTTTCAAGTCTTCCTAAACATTGACCTATTTCAGTGTTAAGCCATTCATCATCTCTACCTAATTTTTCAGCTTCCAATAGATATTTTTAAACCTTGTTCAAAAATCTTCAAACTCATTACATGTCCAACCTGCTTCTGAATAAAGCCATATATCTGCATTAAGAGTATCTTCCTCAGCTTTTTCCTATAAATGATAAATATGTATCAAGAGCATTTCCTAAATCTCCTAAATACATATAGGCTCTACCTAAAACATTGATTAATTCCATATCCATCTTATCAGCTGGTAGCTTTTTTTAATTTCTCTTACAATCTTATCATATTCCCCATTTTGCTCAAAAACTATCAATTTTATCCCAAAATTTTTTTGATCCATAACTTTCACCTCTATTATTATTTTTTTGTTTATTTTTATTTATAAAAAAAAGGTAGTATAATTAATCTATACTACCTTTATAAAAGATAACATACCAATTAAATTTTGTCAATTATTCTTTATTTTTTTCTTAATTTCAAAATCTAATTCTAGTCTTTCCCCATATCTTAATTTGTTTCTCATACCTTGAACTACATCATCAAGCTCTGTCAATGCTCCCCAAGATATTTTTTTCTTCTGTTGTAGACTCAATAACTTTATTAATTCCACCATTTTTAATAACTATTCTTCTATCTCCCATAAGAGCAAGAATAGGATCATGTGTTGCCATTAAAACTATCTTATTATTTCCAACAAGTAAGTCTAAAAGCTTTTTTTCTATCTATACCTGCATTTTCAATTTCATCTATAAGAACTATTGGTGATGTACTTAAAAATTGCAGTGTCTGATATCATCAATGCTCTTGATTGCCCTCCACTTAAACTTGTTATTGGAGTATCTATAGTAAATTTTTTTCTCCTGCAAGCTCATTAGCTTGATTAAATATTTTTTTCTATTACACTTTCTCTATCTAAAAACTAATCTACTTTTCAGCATGCAGATCTATGAATTCTCTTACAGTTAAATCCATTACAAAGTTCATATTTTTGAGAAAGTTGTGCAACTAATTTATAACTAGGAGAAAATCTTTTTTTAGCGTCCATCAGTTCTCCATTTACAAGAACTGTTCTCTTTGTTGGAGTATCTCCTTGAGCTCCCCATTCTATATCTGCAAGTAGTCTACTTTTTCCCTGAACCTGTAGATCCTACTATTGCAACAATTTCTCCTGACTTTATTACTAATTCTTCATAGCCTTCTTTTTTTCACCTTTTTTTGTTATATCCTGGAAGTAACGTTATGCTTTCAACTTTTTGCTCAGTAACTCCAAGTATATCAAGAAGGTCGAAGTCCATCTCATCTAATTCATTGTTATCTATACTCATTTCTCTCCTTCTTTACTATCTATGAATGAATAAAAATAAGTGAGTTACATTAGTAAATAACTAATAGTTTTTTTATAAGATTACTGCGACGTCCATTATTGTTGAGAGAGCCTTTGTGGAGCTCTCGAGACACTAATGGCTGGCAAGTAATCACTATATATAACTAAAAATTATTAAAATCTACTCAGTAACGAACTATTTTTTTATTATTCCTCGAAATTTATTTTTTTCTGATATTTCCAAGTTGGTATTCATTTCCTATTCTAGTTTCCCCTAAAGCAATATGAACATACTGCTGAAGGTAATGGGAATCTTAATTTTTCTTTCCAACACTGTATCTATTTCTTCATTTTTTTATCCATTATTAAAGAACCAAATTCATAAGTTCCTTGTCCTGTTAAACCATTTATATGGATAATAGCTGCCTTAGGGTTTACTGTTTGTACTCTTGAAGCAAAAACTTCTCTTTCTGCTTGAGAAACTATATCTCCCTTTGTAATAACAACTATATCTGCTAATTTAAGCATAGGTCCTATTTTTTTAGGAGTGTTTATTCCACTTAGGTTATCTATTACACATACTGCTTTTAATATCTTTTTAAATAAGGTGAACATCTATTACATAGTCCAGCACTTTCTGTGATTAATAAGTCCACACCATTAGCTTGTCCCCATTGCACAACTTCTTCTATATTACTTGCAAAAAAGTGGTCTGGACAAACTGACCCTGATAATCCTTTTTTTACAAGTATTCCTGCTTTTTCATATAAAACATCATCATCTGTGTAAAGACAGTCAAACTTTACTATACCAACTTTAATATTTTGTGCCTTTAAACTTTCTATTGTTTTGATAATAAGTGAAGTCTTTCCAGATGAAGGTGATTCTGATACTGTTATAAGTTTCATTATTCAGCTGCTCCTTCCTTAAATGTTTCTTCACATTTCTTAATTAATTCTCCCATATCATTTGAGTAGATAAAGTCCCAACCAACCCAAAGCATAGGTCTACCATTTACAGGATTTTTTACTTCTGGGTGTACACTTGGGAATAGTCCTTGATTAGCTAGAGTATCTCCAACTGCTTTTCCACTCATAAATTTAATAACTTTTTCTAATTCTTTTGCCTTTGAAGCCTTAGTCAACATAAATATTGGAGATATAATTGCTCCTTCTTTTTGGCCATATAACTTCTTTTGGTCCTTTTTCTGGTACCATTTTAGAGAAGAAGTAAGGCATTATTGTTACAACAGGCTCTTTTGCTTCAACCATTTGTGCAGGGTGTAAATTAGAAAGTAAAGAATGTCCTAAACTTCTTACACCTTCAAAACCATATAATTTATAGATATGGATTAAGATTGAATTGAATAAGTCAAAGTCTGCTATAGGTAATGAAACAGATTTTTGCAAAATTCAGGTTTCAATAAATCTGCCCAAGATCTAGGAACTTCTCTACCATTTAGAGCTGCCTTATTAACTATGAATATAGCTGGTACAACTCCTATCATAGAGTAATCTCCATGAGGATCTTTTTAAGTGAATATTTTTCATTATCGAAATCTGTATTGTATTTTTTTCAATACCTGTCATATCTTTAAATATACCTTGTTCTTTGAATTTACCCATTAAATCTTTTATCAAAGAATAAGTCAAAACCAGCTGAAATAAACATATCTGCTAATTTGTCTATATCATTTTTTTATCTATTACTTCATCTTTTATCCAACCAAGTCCTGAGTAAGCTGCTTTCAATTCATATTTAACTTTTATATCTTTTATTGTCTGCTAAATATTTTTTTCAAAAACCTTCTAATAAAGGAATTCTAACTGGACAAGGTAAAAAGTCCCATAAGTGACGCTTCTTTAACTCCTTCATCTTCTCTTTCAACAGAAGCTATTGCTTGTTGTAACATTGGGATAAAAGCATCTACATCTTCTTTTTTTAATCATCATTGCTTTTTCCAAAGTGATTCCTTGTTCTTCTAACTTTTGTAAAACTGCAGGATTATCTAATCCTTTAAATCCAATATTTGTAAAAACAGGAATTGTTTCTGGATATTTTTTTCCACTATTGATTTTTATTGACATTGATTTACTAATATACATATTAACCTCTCCTTTTATATAAACTCTTCTTTATGTTCTTTATTATTTTAGTAAATTATACTCTTTTTGTAAACTATTTTTCTGTAACATTTGTTACAAAATATAAAAATAAGTGGCTGTTACAAATTCACAAAAAGTAAAAAAATAGTTCGTTACTGAGAAAATTTCTTAACGATAAAAATCAAGAATTCGCTGCAAATCAGGAAACTCGTTACACTCAGACACTCCTGAATTTGCTCGGCTCATTCTATTTGATTTTTTTATCTAAAATTTTCATTCGTAACTCACTTATTTTTTTACTTTAGGATTGAAAATTTTAACTTTAATTTTATAATAGCCACTTATTTAAAAAAATTATTAATTGAAAAAAGTATATCTAAAGAAGATATTCCTTTTTCTATTTCTTCAATTTTTTTCTTTAAAATAGTCATTTAGAATTCCACGTTCAATAATAGCATCTCTTGCTGAATCTAAATATTTTTTTGTGCATTCTCTTTGTCACCTATTCCAATATAGCAATGTGCAAGTTCAAAATCTTCTCCATCTACTACATCTTCTTCATCTAATGATATCTGTCTTGATTTTTAAAAAGAATTTCTATAGCTTCTTCATATCTTTCTAAGCCTCTTAAGCATCTACCCATAGAATATAGGTACCAACCATTATTATCTTTGTCATAGCTTTTTTTGAATGATTCTAAGGCTTCTTCATATCTTTTTAAATCTAGTAATATTATTCCTTTCACTTCAAAAATCCAAGCATCATCTCTTCCTAATTCTATAGCTTTTTTCAAAAATGTTCCAAGGCTTCTTCAGATTTTTTTCAGGATTATAACCTAATTGATATCCAATTTGTGAATGTATCCACTCATCATCTCTTCCTAGTTCTTTTGCTGCATTCAGATACTTAAGTGCTTCTTCTGGTTGAGATTCTTCTAATTTTCCATAAAGCCAAAGCTAATTCAGAATTTATAAAAAAATTTTTTTGGCTAATATTATCTTCATCAACCATAGTCAAAGATTTTTTTCAATCTTTCAATTCCTTCATTAATCTTTCCACTTCTACCCTAAGTTTATACCTATTTCAGTATTAAGCCACTCGTCATCTCTTCCTAATTCTTCAGCTCTCAATAAGAATGGAAGTGCATCTTCATACTTCTCTTTACAATTATAAATCCAACCGACTTCTGATAATGAACGTATATCATCTCTATCTAAATCATAAGCTATTAATGCATATTCAAGGGCTTTTTTTCATAGTCATTTAAATTTTCATAGCACATTGCTATTTCAACATTTGTCCAAGCATCATTTTTTTCCTTCTTCTTTAGATTTAATATAACATTCAAGGGCTTTTTCATAATCTCCTAATAGACGATAGCACCAACCAAGTTGATTATAGATAAAAGCTAAGTCTTTTTCTTCATCTTTTAAACTCAAAGCATATTCAAACTTTTTCAATGGCTTCTTCATATTTTTCCTAAACCTGCTAAAGCAAGCTCCATATTCTACATTTATCCAGGCATCATTTCTTCCAAGTTTTATTGCTTTTTTACATATTTTAAACCTTCTTTATATTGGTCTAAGTTATCATAGAACCAAGCTATATCTGACATAATATAAGGATCTTTTTTTATCGAATTTTTTTCAGCTTCTAAATTACATTCTAATGCCTTTTTTTATTTCATTTTTTAGTCTGTAGCAGTATCCTAACTCTACATTTATCCAAGCATCATTTCTCCCCATTTTTTTAGCTTGCTTGAAAGCTTCTATAGCTTCATCATACTCTTCTAATTTTTCTTTTACAAAATCCTAGTTGGCTATAGATATATCCTGTGTCTTTTTTTCTTCATCTTCTATTTCTAAAGCACGATTTATCCTTTTGATAGCCTCTTCATATCTCCCAAGTCTTGATAGACATAATCCAAATTCTATATTTGTCCAAACATCATTTTTCTTCACCAAGCTCATCTAGTCTTTCTAAATATTTCAATGCCTCTTCATAGTTTCCAAAAATATCATAAATCCAAGCTATATCTGCTATAGAATACTTATCTTCTTCGTCTAGTTCAACGGCTTTTTAAATAATATTTTAAAGCTTCTTCTTTGTTATCCAAATTCTTATAGCATATTCCTATTTGTCTATAAGTCCAAACATCATTTTTTATTTATTTTTTTCTGCAGCTAAAAAGATATTCTAATGCTTCTTCATATTTTTCCTTGTGCTGACAAGCAATAACCCTAATTCAGAAAGTGTCCAGTCATCTTCTTTATTTATAGCTAATAGATTTCTAAGTATCTCTTCAGCCTCTTCATATTTTTTCCATATCTATCATATCTTGATGCTAAAAATGAATCTGCTTCTATTCTTCCCTCTTCATCATAGACATATTTTTTTAGCTTCAAGAGCATATTCTATAGCTTTTTTTCTGAATTTCCATTTCTACCTTCAAGTTTTGATAAACTTGTATATGTTGCTTTTAAAAAAATCACAAGTAGCATCGTCGCTAGGATCTAATTCATATGCTTTTCAAGAAACATTTTTCTGCATTAGTATAATCCTCTAAGAAAAAAATAAGAATATCCAGCTCTCCAATTCCAAAGAAAACTATCTCCTTCTTCAAATTCTATAGTTTTTTTAATAGCTCTAAAAGCTTTTTCATAATTTTCAACATTATTGTAGGCTCTTGCTAGTTGCCCTATCAAGTCTGTATTTAATTGTTCAGCTGGTAAAGCTTCTATTAAGTCTATTATTTCTTGATATTTTTTTCTAAATCATGTAATTTTTTTCAATTTTTTTCTAATATTTCTTGCTTCAAAATCTTCACCTCTTATTTTTTTATTTATTATACCATTTATTACAACTTTTTTTATAATAAATATTACATAATCTAAAAAAATAAGAATCAACTTCTTTTTACAAAAGAAATTAATTCTTATTTAAAAATTTATTTAGTTAAAAAGTGTGTCTAGAGAAGAGATTTCTTTTTCTATTTCTTCAATTTTTTCTTTAAAATAGTCATTTAGAATTCCACGTTCAATAATAGCATCTCTTGCTGAATCTAAATATTTTTTTGTGCATTCTCTTTGTCACCAATTCCAATATAGCAATGTGCAAGTTCAAAATCTTCTCCATCTACTACATCTTCTTCATCTAATGATATCTGTCTTGATTTTAAAAAGAATTTCTATAGCTTCTTCATATCTTTCTAAACCTCTTAAGCATCTACCCATAGAATATAGGTACCAACCATTATTATCTTTATCATAAGCTTTTTTTGAATGATTCTAAGGCTTCTTCATATCTTTTTAAATCTAGTAATATTATTCCTTTCATTTCAAAAAAATCCAAGCATCTTCTCTTCCTAATTCTATAGCTTTTTCAAAAATGTTCCAAGGTTTCTTCAGATTTTTTTCAGGATTATAACCCTAATTGATATCCAATTTGTGAATGTATCCACTCATCTTCTCTTCCTAGTTCTTTTTGCAGTATTTAGATATTTAAGTGCTTCTTCTGGTTGTGGGTCTTCTAAACTTCCATAAAGCCAAGCTAATTCAGAATTTATAAAAATTCTTTGATTTATTTCATTTTTGTTAATCATAGTCAAAGATTTTTTTCAATTTTTCAATTGCTTCTTTTTACATTTCCACTTCTACCTAAGCTCACAGCTATTTCAGTATTAATTCCTTCATCATTTCTTCCCTAATTCTTGAGCTCTTAATAAAAATGGAAGTGCATCTTCATATTTACCCTATATAATTATAAAAGTCAACCAAGTTCTGATAATACATTCACTTCATCTTTTATCCAACTCATAAGATATTAATGCATATTCAAGGGCTTTTTCATAGTCATTTAAATTTTTCATAACAAATTGCTATTTCAAAAATTTATCCAAGCATCATTTCTTCCTTCTTCTTGAGATTTTATATGATATCCAAGAGCCTTTTCATAATCTCCTAATAGACGATAGCACCAACCAAGTTGACTATAGGCAAAAGCTAAATCTTTTTCTTCATCTAAACTTAAAGCATACTCTAATTTTTTTCTATAGCTTCTTGAAATCTATTTGAATTTGCTAAACAAGCTCCATATTGTATATTTATCCAGGCATCATTTCTTCCAAGTTTTACTGCTCTTTCTGTATATTTTAGACCTTCCTTATATTCTCCTAAAAATACTATATACCCAAGCTATTTCTGATACAAGATCAAGATCATTTTTATCATATTTTTTTCAGCTAACAAATAGAATTCCAAAGCTTTTTAGATCAGATTTTTTTCTTGTAACAATATCCAATTTCATCATTTATCCAAGCACTATCTCTACCTTCTTTAGATTGAATATAATGCTCAAGTGCCTTATCATAATCTTCTAATTGACGGTAACTCCAACCAAGTAAGCTATGAATATGTGCTATATCTTTTTCCTCATCTTCCACTTCTAAAAGCATGATTTAACTTTTTTAATAGCCTCTTCATATCTTTCAAGTCTTGATAGACAATATCCAAACTCACCATTTGTCCAAGCATCATCTTGACCAAGTTCCTCAAGTCTTTCTAAGTATTTTTAATCCTTCTTCATATTTTCCTAAAAACATTGTAAAGCCAAAGCTATATCTGACATTGAATAAGTATCTTCTTCATCAAGTTCAACAGCTTTTTAAATAATATTTTTAATGCTTCTTCCTTTTTCATCTAAATTCTTATAGCATATTCCTACCTTTTTGATAAAGCCATTCATCAGCATAATTTAATTTTTTTCTAGTTTTTAAAAAAATATTCTAATGCTTTTTCATATCTTTCTTGTTTAACTGAACCTCCCACGACTGACACCCTACGAGTGCTAGAGTTGCGGGTTCTAAAAATCTTTAAAAAAATATTTAAAAAAATTTTTCTAAGAGTTTGATAGCTTTACACTACCCTTATTCTTTTAGGTGTGTTCAGCTCACCTCTATTGTATAGGACGCTTAAGTCCACAACTTTACTTTTTCTTAGAATATTTAATGCTCCATTACAATCTGCATTTATTAGTTTACCTGTGCTTGTTTGATATAGTCCTCTTTTTATTCTTTTTCCACTGAATATATATTCTTGTAGATTTTTCTTTATCATATATTGAATTTCATCTCCATCAAAGAAACTTGCTTTTTGATGTATAACTTTCTTCTTGTAGTTTGAATTCTATTCCATATAGTTTACATAGATATATTAATTTATCTCTTAATTTTTCCATACGGTATATTTACAAAGTTTTGATTATTTATACTTCCAATATTTGAATTTCTTTGAAAAATCTTCATTATATCCTAGAACTAGTTTTCCTATATCATTATTAAGACAATAATTTACAATTGTTCTTGCTGCTTTTTGAAAGATAATCATTTATGCGATTATTTCTCTTTCTAGTTATTCTCTTTTGTCTTAATGTTGTTCGCTCAATTTTTTTGCTTATCTTTTTATACTTTGTAATTTTGCATTTATCTTGTTATAGTATTGATTTGTTGATTTTAATTTTTCTACCATCTATTATGAATGAAGCTCCACTATTTGTAACACAAGTGCAAAGATTATCTATACCTAAATCAATTCCTAGTACATTTTTCTTTATTTAATTCCCTTTGAACTTTCTTTTTACCTCATAAATGTATTGAATTTCAAAGTACCTAGAATGTTGTTTTTGGTATTATTCTAATTTCTTTTTATCTTCTTCTCTTTTTAATACTGGTGGTAGCTTTTATTACGATTTCCTTATGTGCCTTTCTAAAATGAATTTGAATAAGGAACTATCAGCATATCATCTTTTAATCTAACAAAACCTATAACAAGAGTTGTAAAACCATCTTTATCAAGATAATTAGGTAATTTTTATTTTATCATTATATTGACCATTCTTAGCAAGTTTTAAAAAGTGCAAAGAATGATTTAAAAACTTTCATCTACTTCTTTTTAAAAATTTGTTGAGCCATATTAGAATTTAACTTTCTTGTAATTCTCACTATCTTTTAAGCATTTTATAGTTTTCATTATAGCTTAAATACTTTTTTTATTGTTAAAATAGTGTTGTCTGATATTATATATAGCTTGATTCTTTAAATTCTTAGCTATATGGCACAAATATTTTAAATTTCTAAACTCTTTTTTTGCTAAGATGTTTTTACTTGTTGTTTTAATGTTAAATACATATATAATCACCTCCTTTTTCATCAGAGATATTATACCATATATCCTACATTTTATCTACTAAAAAAAGTAATGTTTTTTTAAATATTTTTTAAAGTTTTTTTAAAACCCCACAACAGTGGGAAGCGTCGTTCACATAAGTTCGCTACTACTTATGCAGTTCTCTTGGCATATACACTCCTTAATAAATTAAGGAGATTAGCCTTGAACTTCTTGTTATCTCTAACAAGCACAGACTATATCTTATCCATAGTGTATCTCAACACCTTAGGCGAAACCACTTCCAATACCAATCGCTTGTATTGTACTCCCCTCACGAGGGATAGTCGTTGAACTTTCCTTTTCAGGCTTAGCTGCTGATTGTCTATTATCATAATGTTTAGGATTTAACCTTGCATCATCTAGTATATTTTTTCTGCTTTCGCCACCATCACACTTATACCATATTCTCACTTAGGTATTATGTTGTGGTTATACTAGCTTTAAGAGTTCCCAGCAATTCAGTTTCTTTGTTGCACAGTTTTACTCTGCGTCTACATACAAGTTTCCCTATATGCTTACTAAAATTTTCGTGCAATTCATACCCTACGAGTACATAGTCTCATGACTAACACCCTACGAGTGCTAGAGTCACGAGTGTTCTTGCACTATTTAATAAACTGTAGCCTAACTCATAATTTCCTTCTATGTCTCTTTTATTTTTTGCTAAGATAGGTCTAAGTATTTCTTCAGCCTCTGTATATCTCATATGTCTGTTATATAGGCTAGCTAGGAATATTTCTGTATCTATTTTATTTTCTCTAGTTTTAGCATATTTTTTTAGCTTCAAGAGCATATTCTATAGCTTTTTTTCTGAATTTCCATTCTCCTCTTCAATTTCTCCTAAGGCTATATATGTTCCCACTAGGAAATCACAAGCTTTTTTTCATTATCTGGTTCTTGCTCATACACCTTTAAAAAAATGCTTTTTCTGCCTTTGTATAATCTTCTAAGAAAAATAAGAATATCCTATTCTCCAATTCCAAAGTGCAGTGTCTCCTACTTCATTTTCTATACTTTTTAATATTTCTAAACCTTTTTCATATTCTTCTATATTGTTGTAGGCTCTTCCTAATTCTCCCATTAAGTCTGTATTTAATTGTTCAGCTGGTAAAGCTTCTATTAAGTCTATTATTTCTTGATATTTTTCCATTTCATTTAAGCTTTCAATTTTTTTCTAATAATTTTTTTCTTTCAAAAATCTTCACCTCTTATGATTTTTAATTTTTTTCCTTTATTTATTATACAATTTCTCTGAAAATTCTTTTATGTAACATATGTTACATAATCTAAAAATAAAAAAATAGTACCTACTGGCATAGTACTATTTTGACCATTTAAAAATTATATTGTTTACAACATGATTCTAGCATAATTATATAAAAATCAAGTTTTATGTTATAATTAATTGCATTTTTCCTCTAACATCTCTTTTTAAAAGGAGGTGAAAAGAGTGAAGAAAATTATATTGTTTACCTTGATAGTTGTAGTATTTTTATTACTATCTAAAAAAATGTTTACTAAGTTCATTTAGTAATATTTTATGTGGGAAGTTCTCTGGCAAGTCTTCCTACTTTTTTATTTAATACTATTTAATATTTTTTTCAAAATTGGAGTACAATATATATAGTAATTAAGGACATGAGGTGAGAAAATGTATAAGCATGTATTTTGAATCTGTTCCATCAAGAAGATTAGGAATATCTTTAGGAGTTGACTTAGTCGTAAGTAAAAGTTGTAATCTTAATTGTATTTTTTTGTGAGTGTGGAGCAACTAAAAAAATTCAACTAGAAAGAAAAAGATTTAAAGATATGAATGAAATACTTGAAGAAATATCAACAGTATTGAAAAGATATAAAAGCCTGACTATATAACATTTTTCTGGAAGTGGAGAACCCACTTTAAGTTTGGATTTAGGTAATATTTCTAAGGCTATAAAAGAAGATTTAAAATATGAAGGTAAGATTTGTTTAATTACTAATAGTTTACTTCTAGCAGATGAAAATCTTATGAAAGAGTTAGAATATATAGACTTAATTGTTCCTACTTTAAATACATTAACTCAAGATATTTTTTTGAAAAAAATTGTTAGACCTGACTACAAGACAAGTGTGGAAGAAATTAGAAAAGGTTTCATCAACCTAAATAATTCTAAGTATAAAGGAAAAATTTGGATAGAAATTTTTTTATTCTTGAAAAATATTAATGACAGTGACAAAAAAATTTTTGTAGATATAGCTAATTTTTTTAAAAATCTGAAAATATTAGATACGATAAAAATTCAATTAAATACTATTGATAGAGTTGGAGCAGAAAGAGATTTAAAAAGCTATAAGTTTTGAAAAAAATTTCAAGAGCTAAGAAGATTTTTAGAGGAAAATGGACTAAATAATATAGAAATAATTAAGAGCTTTAGGTGAACTTGAAGAAGACAAGAAAATTCAAGTAAATCAAGAACTTTTAGATAATATGAAACAAAAGAGATTATATCAAGAAGAAGAGATCAATAAGATTTTTAAAAAAATTAAAAATTTTTAAAAAAGTTGTTGACAAAGTTTTTAGATATAGTGTATTATAGTTGATGTCCTTGAATGACACGAGCCGCTTTAGCTCATCTGGTAGAGCAACTGACTTGTAATCAGTAGGTGATTGGTTCGACTCCGATAAGCGGCACCAGTGCCCCGTTCGTTCAGTGGTTAGGACATCAGATTTTCACTCTGGAAACAGGGTTCAATTCCCCTACGGGGTACCATTACAATTAAATACAGATGGTTGGGTTCCCGAGCGGTCAAAGGGATCAGACTGTAAATCTGACGGCTCAGCCTTCGAAGGTTCGAATCCTTCCCCAACCACCATCTAAAAACAATCAACTACACTTCGGTGTAGCTTTTTTTTTTTTTCTACTTTGTGATATAATAATAAAGAAGGCTAAAAAATAAGAAAATGGTGATTGTATAGCTATGGAAAAGATATTTGAATATGCAAGAAAAAATAATATTTCAGACATACATATAATTGAAGGTGAAAGAATATATTTTAGAAAAGATGGAGAAATCGTAGCATATGAAGATAGTCAAAAGCCTTAGTAGAGAAGATATCTTGAAAATCTGCTCAGGAAAATTTGAAGAAGATTTTTGCTTACACTGACTCTAAAAATCAAAGATATAGAATAAATTCTTTTTTTACAAAGGGAAAATTAGCTTTAGTTATAAGAGTAATTAATGATGAAGCTATAAAGTTAAAAGGTGAATTTATCAATAAAGTTATTGATGAAAAAAATTTTATCTTTAAAAAGATGGCTTAGTCTTAATAAGTGGAATTACAGGAAGTGGTAAATCTACAACTCTAGCTAATATAATAGAAAAATTTAATGAGAATAAGATATTAAAAATCTTAACAATAGAAGATCCCATTGAATATTTTTTTGAGAAATAAAAAAAGCTTTAATCATACAAAGAGAATTAGGAACAGATGTTGAAAGTTTTGAAAAAGCTTTTAAAAAGTTCACTAAGACAGGATCCTGATGTTATTGTATTGGGTGAAATAAGAGATGAAGAAAGTCTATTCTCAGCTTTAAAAATTAGCTGAAACTGGACATCTAGTTTTTTTCTACTTTACATACTATGAATTCTGTTGAAAGTATAAATAGATTAATTTCTATGGCAAAGATCTGATAAAAAGAGATTTTTGTAAGGGAGCAACTAGCTTCTGTTTTGAGATTTATCTTTTTCTCAAGAGCTATATAGAGATAAGAAAACTAAGAAAGTTAAAGCTATTTTTTTGAAATTTTTAAATAATACTAAAGCTGTGGCAAATTTAATTAGCAATAATAAATTAAATCAAATTCCAAGCCTTATTGAAAGTGGAATAGAAAACTATATGATAACAAAGGAAAAAAATATTTTAAAGAAAATAGAAATAGAGAGTGATTAAACTGTTAATAGAAACAAATGTAGAAATAAATTTAAGGAGTATAGAAGAATTTACTAGAGTAATGGCTTCTGAGCTTCTTGAAGATAAAAATTCTTTTTGATATCCAAAAAGAAGAAAATTTAATTAAGATAAAAAGTAAGCTCTGAAAACTTAAATAAGAATACAGAATTTTTCATATATAGATTTAGAGAACAAGATAGAAGATCAAATTTTAACTATGTGTAAAATAAGTCTATTAAAACTTTTAAATAAAAAAACTATGCTTGGGGTTCTCTTATGGGAGTACGTCCAACTAAAAGTTTTAAGAAGACTTTTAATCAATGGTTGTAATTACGAAGAGGCTAGAAAAGATTTTTAAAAGATTTCTACTTAGTTACAGATGATAAAATAAATCTTATGGAAACTGTTGTAAAAAAAGAATTGGAGCTTTTGGACAAAAGAGCATATAAATCTATATCTAGGGAATACCTTTTTGTCCAACTAAATGTAAGTATTGTTCTTTTGCTTCCTATGAAATAGGTGGTGGAGTTGGAAGATTCTATAATGATTTTGTAGAGGCTCTTTTAAAAAGAAATTCAAATAATAGGAGATTTTCTAAAAACATATAATAAGAAAAGTTTCTTCTATATATTTTGGTGGTGGAACTCCAAGTACATTGACAGAAATAGATTTAGAAAGAGTTTTAAAGAAATTACTTGAAAATATAGATATGTCAGATGTGAAAGAATTCACTTTTTGAGGCAGGTAGAGAAGACTCTTTAAATATCGAAAAAAATTAGAAATAATGAAGAAATATTCAGTGGATAGAATAAGTTTAAACCCACAATCATTTAACTTAGAAACTTTAAAAAGAGTCAATAGAAGATTTAATAGGGAAAACTTTTGACTTAATATTCAAAGAAGCTAAAAAAACTAGGGTTTTCATCATAAATATGGATTTAATAATAGGCTTACCTGAAGAAACAACTGAAGAAATTTTAGATACTTTAAGCTCAATTAAATGCCTATGACATAGATAATTTAACTATACACTGTTTAGCATTTAAAAGAGCTTCTAAAATTATTTAAAGAAAGCCAAGAAAGAAACTCTATAGATAGAGCCTTGATAGAGGAACATATACAAGAGATAGTTAAAAACAAAAGAAATGAAACCTTACTATATGTATAGACAAAAAAATATCATTGAGTGGGGAGAAAATATAGGTTATTCTAAAGAAGGAAAAGAAAGTATATTCAATATTGAAATGATAGAAGAAAAATCAAAAATACTATGGCATTAGGTGGAGGTGGTATAAGCAAGATTGTTATTGAAGAAACGAAATGGTATAGACTACATTGAAAGATATGTAAATCCAAAAAGATCCTGCCCTATATATAAGGGAATTAGATAAAAGATGTAAGGAAAAAAATAGAGATGTTTAAGAAGGAGAAAATATGAAAAAAAGATTATAGGCTTTTTTTAATATTTAGTTGCTTGTTTGCTAATTCTTATGCAGTGCCAGCACTTAGTAATAACGATTACAGATTGATTATGAGTTCTCAAAATATGCAGAATGAAAAAGAAGAACTATTAGATATAAATAAAGCTAGTGAACAAGATATGTTAGGAAGAAAAAAATATCTAAGTCTTATGTTAGCAAAATTATGGAATATAGAGAAATAACTGGTGGTTTTGACAAATTAGAGGATTTAAAAAAAGAATTAAAAGGAATAGGAGATGCAACTTACCAAAAAAATTATCTAAGTTTTTTTAAAAAGTAGGTTCAGCACTCAACTAAAAAAAGGTTTTTAAATATTAATTCGGCTGATGAATTAACTTTAAAAATACTATGGATTTTTCTAAAAAAAGAAATTAAAAAAATTCAGACATATTTAGATAAAAAAATGATAGAATAACTGATAATATTGAATTTCAAAAATTAGTTAATAAGAAAACTTATGAAGAATTAAAAGATTTAATTAATTATGGAGGAAAAAAATAATGGGAAGATTAATAAGAGGTTTAAGTAAAAAAATGCTAGATTTTTTTGTAGCAGACACAACTGATGTTGTTCAAAAAGCCTTAGACATACATAAATATGACGAATATTCTATGAAAAACATTTGGAAAAATTTTTGTACTTTGGCAGCTATAATGGGAGCTACTTTAAAAGGTGAAGATAAATTAACTATTAGAACAGATACTGATGGTTATAAAAAAAATATAGTTGTCAATTCAGATGCTAATGGAGATATAAAAGGTTACCTTATAAATACAAGCGAAGAAAACTTTGATGGTCTTGGAAAAGGAACTATGAGAATTATTAAAGACATGGGGCTAAAAGAACCTTATGTTGCAATTACTAATGTAGATTATTCTTCATTGCCTGATGATATAAGTGCGTATTTCTATAACTCAGAGCAAATTCCTACTATTATTTCATTGGCTTGTGAAGCTACTAATGATGGTAAAATATTATGTGCAGGTGCTTTTATGGTGCAGTTACTTCCTGGAGCAGATGAAGATTTTATTACAAAATTAGAAAGAAAAGCTGAAGCAATAAGACCTATGAATGAACTTATGAAAGGTGGTATGAGCTTAGAGCAAATAATAAATCTTCTATATGATGATATGGACACTGCTGATGATAGCTTAGTTGAAGAATATGAAATATTGGAAGAAAAAGAATTAAAAATATAATTGTGATTGTAATTCTGAAAGATTTCAAAGAGGAATTATGACACTTGGAAAAAGAAGAATTAAAAGCATATTTTTTTGAAGAAGAAAAAGAAATTGAAGCAGAATGTCAATTCTGTGGTAAAAATATAAATTCACTGAAAAATGACTTTGAAGATATATTAAAGAAATAAAAATGAAATCCCTAATAATTAGGGGATTTTTATATTAATTATGAATAAAGAATTGAGCTCCTATTCCAAGAACCATAAGTACAAGTATAAAATAAGTATCAGTTTTTATTTCATTTTTTTGAAAATAAGTCCCAAAAAGTACTAAATTTAAAATAGTATAACAAAGGATATTATAAATTTTAGAATCTGTTTGCTCAAATCCAAATTTATAAAAGCAAGCTATAAAAAAACATACCAAGAAAAGAGAAAGACCTATAGAACCACAAATAACATATCCAATTTTTCCAAACATTAGTATTCATATTATCTACCTCCGTATTATTAATCTTGCTTACTTGGATTATACCAAAATTTAAAAAAACTATTCAATACTTTTTTTATCAATTATGAACAAAGAAATAAGTTCCTATTGCAAGGACTATAAGTATAATAGAAAAAAATAGATATTTCTTTTTATCTTTTTAGTATTTCTTCTATTTTCCTATTATTTATAATACAACATATAATAACAGTTCCTCCAATAGCCCCATAAATATTTTCATTTATTGAAGAAAATACATCCTCAAAACCCAATTTAAAAATAAACCATCTACAACATATCCTAGGCAAGTAAGATTTATAATTGCATAGATTCCAAAATATAGCATCATATATATCTTTTTACCAATACTCATAACATTTTACCTCCATATTATTAATTTTTTTCTACTTATCTATTGATAAAAAAATAGGCTCCTATTGTAAAAATTAGCATTATAATTAAATCCTGAATAATCTTTTTTTGTTATTTTTTTAAATTTTTGAAAAAAATATCCAAAAATATAGAAAATGATATTGAACTAGAAAGAATTCTAGTAATTGATGGAATATCTTCATTAATTCCTAACGTAAAAAAATAAGCTATTTATAAGATATTTTATACAAAAAAATATATACAATCATTAAAAAAATACACTATATATTCTATTCAAAACATTCACAGCATTCTACCTCACTATTATTAATTTTACTTATTTGAATTATAGCAAAATTTAAAAAAACTATTCAATACTTTTTTTATGATATAATATAATGTAAAAATGTAAAAAAATCAGATTAGTGATATTATTTTTCCAAGATTTTTTAATAAATAGGAGATGAAAAATGAAGAATTTAATTGTAGCAATAGATGGATCTGCAGGAAGTGGAAAGAGTACCATAGCAAAACTTCTTGCTAAAAAAATATGATTTAACATATATAGATACTGGTGCTATGTATAGAATGATAACTCTTTATCTTTTTAGAAAAATAATATAGATATCAGTGATTTAAAAGAGGTAGAAAGAGTTTTAAATACTGTAAATTTAGATATGCAAGGAGATAAATTCTATCTAGATAATGTTGATGTAAGTACAAAAGATAAGAGAAAAAAAGAATAAATGATAATGTATCTAAGGTTGCAAGTATTAAGATAGTTAGAAGTAATTTAGTAGATTTACAAAGAAAGATTAGCAATAATAAAGATGTTATCTTAGATGGTAGAGATGTTGGAACTGTTATCTTCCCTAATGCACAAGTTAAGATATTTTTTTAATAGCTAGTCCTGAAGAAAGAGCAAGAAGAAGATATAATGAATTTCTTGAAAAAGAAAACTGAAATAACTTATGATGAAGTTTTAAAATCTATAAAAAGAAAGAGACCATATAGACAGTACAAGAGATGAAAGTCCTTTTGTTAAAGCTGATGATGCTATTGAATTGGATAGTACAAATTTAACAATAGAAGATGTAATTAATTTCATATCAAAAGAAATTGAAAAAAAGCTAAATAAAAAAATAATGAGAGAATTTTATGTATAATTTATTAAGAAAAAAATAGGCTTGACCTTATATAGACCTTTTATGAAGCAGAAGATGAAAACCTTTATAGATAAAAGATTAAGTCAAGATTTTTTTCAGATTTAAAAGATGAAGAATATATTTGGATACATTGTTCATCAGTTGGGGAAAGTGAATTTATCAGAGGATTTAGTAAAAAAATTCTATTCTATATCAAGGAAAAAAACATATTAATTTCAACCTTTTACAGATACTGGTTATGAAAATGCTGTGAAAAAAATATTCTGATAAGAAAAAGATAAAAGTTATATACTTTCCAATAGATGATAAAGAGAAAAATAAATGAAATTTTAAATAAAATCAAATTAAAACTTTTTGGTTTTAGTAGAAACTGAACTTTGGCCTAACCTTATAAATGAAGTTAATAAGAAAAATTCAAGAATTATAGTTGTAAATGGTAGAATTTCAGATAGAAGCTATCCAAGATATAAAAAAACTTAAATTTTTTTATTAAAGTCTATGTTACAAAAGATAGATTACTTCTACATGCAATCTGAAATTGATAGAGAAAGAATTGTAAGTTTAGGTGCTGATGAAAAAGAAAACTGAGAATGTTGGAAACTTAAAAGTTTAGCATATCTCTTGAAAAAAATATTCTGATGATGAAAAAGATGAATACAGAAAATTTTTTTAAACATTGGAGATAGAAAAGTTTTTGTTGCAGGTAGTACAAGAACTGGTGAAGATGAGAGTAATTTTAGATGTCTTTAAAAGATTAAAAACTATGTTTTAATAATAGTTCCAAGACATTTAGATAGACTGCCTAAAATAGAAGAGCTAATAAAAGAAAATAATCTAACTTATGTTAAATACAGTGACTTAGAAAACAATATCTCAACTGGAAAAGAAGATATAATTCTAGTGGATAAAATGGGAGTTCTTAGAAAACTATATTCTATATCTGACATTGCCTTTGTTGGAGGAACTTTGGTAAATATTGGAGGACATAATTTACTTGAGCCTCTGTTCTATAGAAAGGCTGTCATCTTTGGAAAAATACACTCAAAATGTTGTGGATATTGCAAAGGAAAATTTTAAGAAGAAAAAAATAGGTTTTTCAAGTTAATGATACCGAAGAATTTATTGAAGCAATTAAGAATATTGAAAGCGGAAAAAAATTTCAGATGAAGAAATCAACTCTTTCTTTGAAGAAAATAAAATGATAGCGTTAAATATTGTGAAAAGGAAAATTTAATTATGAATAATATAAAAGATGAAGCAAAAGACTTATGGAAGCACTTCTTCCACTCGGAGAAATCAAATTATAATATCTATATGTATAAATTACTTGATTATCCTGAGTATATAATGTATGATAATGATGTGATGAAAGCTAAAAAAATCAAAATGGAATGAATATTTTGAAAATTCTAATCCCTATTGCTGTGGAAATAGGTACTGGAAGTGGAAACTTCATGTATCAACTTGCAGAAAGAAATCCTAATAAAAATTTCATTGGTTTAGAATTAAGATTTAAAAGATTGGTTTTAGCTACACAAAAATGTCAAAAAAAGAAATATAAAAAAATGTTGCCTTCCTTAGAAAAAGAGGAGAGGAGCTTGAAGATTTCTTAGCTGAAAATGAAATATCTGAGATGTATATAAATTTCCCAGATCCTTGGGAAGGAACAGAAAAGAACAGAATTATACAAGAAAGATTATTTGAAACTTTTAGATAAAATTATGAAAAAGATGGAGTTCTATACTTTAAAACTGACCACGATACTTACTATAGTGATGTTTTTAGAGCTAGTAAAAACTTTAAAAAAATTATGAAGTGGTTTATCATACTTCTGATTTACATAATTCAGAAAAAGCTGAAAAATAATATAAAAACAGAGTTTGAACAATTATTTTTACACAAACATAATAAAAAAATATAAATTATATTGAAATCAAGAAATTGGTATAAAACTAAAAAAATAAATGAGTTACGAATGTAGATTTTAAAAATTTCTTTAACGATTACTTGCCTGCCATTAGTGTTTCAGGAGTTCCGAAATGCTCCTTCAACAATAATGGACGTCGCAGTAATCTTAATAAAAGTAATTAAGTCAATTTTTAAGGAAAATTATAAGGTTTAAAGAATATTTATCTAAAAATAACAGAGAATATAGGAGGAAAAAATGGCTGGTTATGTTGTAGTAGGTACTCAATGGGGAGACGAAGGAAAAGGTAAAATCATAGATGTTTTATCAGAAAAAGCTGATTATGTAGTAAGATTTCAAGGTGGAAATAATGCAGGTCACACAGTTGTTGTGGACGGAGAAAAGTTCATTCTACAACTTCTTCCATCAGGTGTACTTCAAGCTGGTACTTGTGTGATTGGACCAGGTGTTGTTGTAGATCCTAAAGTTTTCCTAGACGAAATAGATAGAATAGAGAAAAGAGGAGCTAGAACTGATCATGTTATTATAAGTGATAGAGCACATGTTATTATGCCTTATCACATTGAAATGGATAAAATTAGAGAAAGTGTTGAAGATAGGATAAAAATAGGAACAACTAAAAAAGGAATTGGACCTTGTTATGCTGATAAAATTTCAAGAGATGGTATAAGAATGGCTGATTTACTTGATTTAAAAACAATTTGAAGAAAAATTAAGAGCTAATTTAAAAAGAAAAATGAAATATTTACAAAAAAATTTATGCTATTGAACCACTAGATTTTGATACTATCTTTGAAGAATACAAAGGATATATTGAACAAATAAAACATAGAATAGTTGACACTATTCCTATAGTAAACAAAGCATTAGATGAAAACAAACTTGTACTTTTTGAAGGAGCACAAGCTATGATGCTAGACATCAACTATGGAACTTATCCTTATGTTACTTCATCTTCTCCTACACTTGGAGGAGTTACAACAGGAGCAGGGGTTTCACCAAGAAAAATAGACAAAGGTATTGGTGTAATGAAAGCCTATACAACAAGAGTTGGAGAAGAATCTTTTGTAACAGAACTTAAGAATGAATTTGGAGATAAGATTAGAGGAATCGGTGGTGAATATGGAGCTGTAACTGGTAGACCTAGAAGATGTGGTTGGCTTGATTTAGTTGTAGGAAAATATGCAACTGAAATCAATGGACTAACTGATATCGTTATGACTAAGATAGATGTCTTAAGTGGATTAGGAAAGCTTAAAATATGTACTGCCTATGAAATAGATGGAGTAATTCATGAATATGTACCTGCTGATACAAAATCATTAGATAGAGCTATACCTATTTATGAAGAACTTGATGGTTGGGATGAAGACATCACTCAAATTAAAAAAATACGAAGATTTACCAGTAAATTGTAGAAAATATATAGAAAGAGTTCAAGAGATATTAGATTGTCCTATATCTGTTGTATCTGTTAGATCAGATAGAAATCAAAAATATATATATTAGAGAAATATAGAAAAAGTTTCATATAAAATAATCCAAGGTTGTTGTAAGCACATTTTTGTGGAAATAAAAAAATAAACGGAGTTACACTGGATATATTAGTAAAAACAAGTGAATCTGCATTCTAAATTTTTAGATAAAAAAATCAAACAGAGTGAGCCGAGTAATTCTCAGCGTGTCTGAGCTAACTTGTTAGCGAGTTGGCTGAAATTACAGCGAACTCTTGATTTTTATCGTTAAGAAATTTAGCTAGCAGGGAACTGTTTTTTTACTATACTGTCTGGCTAGTAACGAACTATTTTTTTATTACACTTATTACAGCAACCTTTATTTTATATATAGATATTGAAAGGAAGAATATGAGAACATTATTATTATTAAGAGGAATACAAGCAAGTGGGAAGTCCACTTGGATAAAAGAAAATAACTTAGAACCATCACATTAAGTGCTGATAACATAAGATTAAATATTGCAAACCCTGTTTTACTTGAAGATGGTTCTTATGAAATTAGTCAAAAATACAATAAAGTAACTTGGGAACTTTTTATATAAGTATTTAGAAATGAGAATGCAAAATGGAGATTTTTACTATAATAGATGCCACTCACTCAGATCTTAAACTTTTGAATAAATACAAAGACCTAGCAAGTACATACAAATATACTATGTATTGTCTAGAGTTTGATGTTCCTTTAGAAGAAGCTTTAAAGAGAAATAAAGAAAGAGATAACTATAAATATGTACCTGAAAGAGTTATAGAAAGAACTTATGAAACTATTAAAAAAATAATGAAAAAAATTACCAAGTGCTTTTAAAGAAAATAGAAACAATTAATGAAATAATAAATTTCTATACAGCCGATGTAAATCAATATGAAAAAGTTGTAATTATTGGAGATATCCATTCTTGTGCTGAACCTTTAAAAAGAAGTTTTTAAAAAGATTTCAATGAAGAAACTCTTTATATCTTTGTTGGTGACTATTTTTGATAGAGGTATACAGCCAGTTGAAACTTTCAATATAATATTAGATTTATTAGAAAAACCTAATGTTATTTTTAATTGAAGGAAACCACGAAGAAAAGAGTATGAAAAATTCATCTATGATGAAGAAAAATATACAAAAATCTTTTGAAGAAACAACTTTACTACTTCTTTTTAAAAAGAATATGATGTGGACTATGTAAGAACCTCTTTAAAGAAAAATATACAAGAAGTTAAGACAATGTTTTTGCCTTTGAATTTAGAGGTAAAAAAATTCTTATGTACTCATGGAGGTTTACCACTTGTTCCAAATTTAGCTTTAGTTTCAGCTAAAGAAATGATACATGGAGTTGGAAAGTATGAAACTGAAATAGGTGAAATCTATTCTGAAAACTATAAGAAAGGTTTATGTCAAGGTTTCATACAAGTTCATGGACATAGAGGTGTAAATGATGGACAATTCTCTTATTGCCTTGAAGATAGAGTAGAGTTTGGAGGAGAATTAAAAGGTTTTAACTATTGATAATGAAGGAAAAAAATTAAAAAGACTGGTATAAAAAACAATGTATATAATAAAGGTTTAAAAACTACCAATGTCAGGTGCTGTGGAAAAAGTTGAATTCAATACTGCAAATGAACTTATCAATGAAATGATAAGACATCAATTTATTACTGTTAAAGAATGTGAGCATAACTTAATTTCATTGAACTTCAATAGAGAAGCATTCAATAAGAAAAAAATGGAATGATTTAACAATAAAGGCTAGAGGGCTATTTGTTGATAAAGACAGTGGAGAAGTTAAAATCAGAAGTTATAATAAATTTTTTTCAACTTTGGAGAAAGACATGTAAACTTAGGTTATTTGAAGAAATATGCAACTTATCCAATCAGAGCATTTAAAAAAATACAATGGTTTCTTAGGTTTAGCCTCTGTTGTAAATGGTGAAGTTGTACTTACTTCAAAGTCAGTAACTCTGGAAAGTATAAAGATATTTTTCCAAGATATTTGGAATAAAGTAGAAAGTGAAGTAAGAGAATTATTAAAGAAAAACTATGATAGAAAAATAATTGTACAGCTGTTTTTTTGAAGTAGTCTCACCTGAATATGACCCTCATATAATAAAAATATGATAAAGAACATCTATACTTATTGGATTTCATAGAAAATAAATTGGATTTAGACACTCATAATATAGATTTAGAATTTTTCAGAAAAATCTAATGAAAAAGTTGAATTTTCTTCTGATTTACTTACTAAAAAGAAGAACTTACAAGATTAGAAAACTATGATGAGTTGTATAATTTCCTAGTTGAAAAAGAAAAAGCTTAGAAGAATTTGAAGGTTATGTACTATGTGATAATTCTGGTTTCATGTTTAAATTTAAATTACCTTACTATAACTTATGGAAAAAACAAGAAGAGCTTGGCTTGAAAGATATCGTTCAGCCTTAGTTAAGGGTAAAAAAAGTTGAAGTAACTGAAAAAGATGAACATAGACATTTCAAGAAATTTCTATTAAAAATTAGGTAAGGATAAATTACAAGAATTAAGTATAATAGATGCAAGAGAACTATATGAAAAAGAAAAATTAAAATAAAAAGAGAGGGCTAAAATGAGTAATAGAGTTTTGTTTTTTTATTGATTGCTGGAGTTTTTGTTTTTGCTTCTATATTTTTTTAATAATTGGAATTATATATGAAAAAAATATATCAAAATAATATGAAAGGTTATGATAAGGAAGTAGAAGGAAAAGTTTTAGAAGTTATAAAACCTAGGCTTGCTGGGAGATTAACAGATACTTATGTTATATATCAGTATATAGTAAATAATCATAAATATATAGTTAAACCTTATATTTTATTAAAAAAATGCAGATATAAATCTAAAATATACTGATTCTGAAAATGTTACTTGTATTACTTATATGGGTCGTCATGGTATGAGTGGGCAAACAAAAATATCATACAGGTGAAGATATAATAGTAAAATATAATTCTAATAATCCTAAAAGACACGAAATTCTTAATGATAAGGATAAAACTTTTTGCATCTAAAGTTTTCAAAAATAGTAGGAAAAAAATACTTATGATTATCCCACTAATTTTTCCTTATCATATCATTTTTTTGTAAAGGGACAGGTTCAATAAGTAAGGAGACTATATGAAAAAAAGAAATAAAAGTCCTAATAAGTGCTTGCTTATTAGGAGATAATGTAAAATATTCTGGTGGAAATAATCTTACACCAGAACTTGTTACATTGTTAGAGAAATATAATGTGGACATTGTGAAAGTTTGCCCTGAGTGTTTTGGAGGTTTGCCCATACCAAGAGTCCCCTCTGAAATTAGAGAGAATAAAGTTTTTAGTAAGGATAACAGAGATATTACTGAAGAATTTTTAGCAGGAGCTGAAAAAAACTTTAGAAATAGCTAAGGAAAATGAAGTTAATTTTTGTTATTTTAAAAGAAAGAAGCCCCTCTTGTGGTAGCACACATATCTATGATGGAAGCTTTTTCAGGAAAATGTTATTCCAGGACAAGGAATTGCAGCTAAAAAGATTGACGGAAGAAAAGATAAAAGTTTTTCTCTGAAGAGAATTTAGAAGAGATTGAAAAAAATATTTAGTAGAATTGGATAAAAAAATTAGGAGGTCTTATGGAAAATCTATACAATGAGGCTTTATTCCCTTTACCTATGAAAGAAAAGAAGAGATTTTTAGAAAAATTTAGCCAAGAAGTACAATATGGAGCTTTTTAAGATTTGAAACTTTTTCCAAGTATTCAAAATCAACTTTTACAGCTATTTTTTTAAATATAGAGAAAGTGAGTTTGTTTTTGTTCCAGGAGATACTGTAATTTTTAGGTTATGAAGGACTACCTAAGAACTTATCTGATGAAACTTTTAAAAAGGTTTAAAAATATTGTTTAGATGAAACTGAAGATCTTGATACAGTTTTTAGGAGAATATATTAGAGAAAATTTTAGTAAAGTAAGAAAAGCCACTATAAAACCTATGTTGGTTGAAAGAGACTTACAGACAGTAGCTTGGAAAAAAAGTAATTTAGAAGAATTGAAAGACTTTGACAGCGACTTACTAAAAGACTATAATGAGTTTAAAAGTTCTAACTACAATAGATTAACACTAGATGAAACAGCTAGATTTACAAAAATTGGAAATGACATAGAAATAGAACTATATGATGATATTAGCTACGAGAAGCTTTTGTAAAAATTTAAAAAGATGAAGGATTTTCTTTAGCTAATTTAGATGAGTGGGAATATCTATGTGGTGGAGGTTGTAGAACCTTATTTCCTTGGGGAGATGACTTGGACTACAATATGAACTTGCTATATTTCTCTAAAGAAGGCAATGATAAATATGACTTAGAAGAGCCAAATTTCTTTGGACTTTCAATCGCTTATGATCCATACAAAATGGAAATTATTGATAATAAATCTTTCTCTAAAGGTGGAGATGGAGGTTGTAATATCTGTGGAGGCTATGGAGATTTTTTTAGGTTATTTACCTTGTTCTCCTTACTTTTAATCAAGTTATTGACTATGAGGAAGAAGACCTTAATGGTGATTTCAATTTTTATCGTAGAATTATAAAAATAGGAGAGTAAAATGAAAAAAATACTTGTATTATTACTTATGTTAATTTTAGGAATTGTTAGTTATGCTAAAGAAGATGATATACTTGGAACTTGGCTTATTAAAGAAAATGGAAAAATAGTAGAAATCTATAAAAATGAAAATGGAGAGTACACTGGAAAGATTAAAGAAAATAATTTTATTTTCTTAAAAACAAGCTAATGACTTAACTTACGATAAAGAAAAATAGTCTAGCCTATTTTTAATTTAAAATTTCAGAAGATAAATTTTTCTTGGTATATTTGGATAAATATAGAAAAAGATGGAAATCTCTTTATCAAAGGTACAGGAAAATACTGAAGTTGGAAAAATATGTTAGAGAATTACATTTTATTAGACAAAAATAACTTTTATCAAGGGGAATAAAATGATAGAATTATTGATATCAGGTGCTATGAGTAATAGAATGTTACTTTTTAATGTTTACAGTATTTTTCTATCTTTCCAGTTATGTTTTTTTAATATTTGGAATTATGATGCGAAGAGGACAACAAAATAATATTAGTAGTTATGATGGTGAAGTTAAAGGAGAGATAATAGAGGTTTTTAAACTCTGAAAAAAAGTGCAATGTTTGCTACTTATCCTGTATATCAATATGAAGTAAATAAACATAAGTATATTGTTAAACCTAATTTTTATATTTTTTTAATTCTAGTTTAGATAAAAATATCATGATAGTGAAAATGTAACTTGTATTACATATCTAAATAAACATGGTGGAAATACTAGAACAAAAATATAAGGTTGGAGAAAGTATAATAATAAAATATGATATTGATAATCCTGAAAAATCATGAAATTCTAAATGATAAGGATAAAAACTTTTGCATATAATAGTAGAAGAATTGCTGCACTTCTTCTTATTATTTTTTTCCTCTTATTTTCCTTATTGCTTCATTTTTTTATTAAAAGGACAAGCAGTTTTTACACCAGCAAATTAATATTACTTTTTTGAAGGCTGAGAAATCAGCCTTCTTTTTATAATAAAAATTACTTTTTTTCTCAGATTTTCACACTGCTCATTTTACCATAAAAATCATTGATACTATTGACAAAATAGGTGTTTTTGTTACAATAAAAATAACTTACAAAAATTTATTTACTTAGGCAAAATTAGAGGCAATTTAGATACATGAACAACATTATTTTTACTTAATAAAAAAATTAAAAAAATATAAATAAAATTTCAGGGAGAAAAAAATGGTAAATAATTTATCTACAGTTGAAAAATTTACGATCAATTGCTAAAAATATGAAAATGTAAAAATATTCAGTTGGGCTTGCAGTACTTTTTTTAATGAAAGGAACAAATGCCTTTTTCTGAAGATAATAAGATACAGGAAATAGAAAAAGCAAAAGGATATTTTTAACTGATGCTAAAAAAAGAAAAAAAGCAGAAGTAAAAAGAAAGAAAAAGTAGCAAAGGCTACTCAAAAATTAAAAAGCCTCTTGGGCAACTATGCAATTTGGGGGCTAATGATTTATATAGCAATTTTTTGTTACACCAAAAACTAAAATAGATAAGGCTTCAATAGTAAAAAGTGAAAATACTATTTTACTAGCTAGTGCAGATAATAATACAAGTTTACCTACTTTTTTCTAAAAATTGCATCTGACATAGAAGAAACATATGCACCTACAACAGAAGAGATAAACACAAGCAAGGGAAACTTAAGAAATTCAATAGGAAATTTACAAAATAAAATTAATGAAGCTAGAAAAGAAAATGATAAAGAAATACAAGGTCTAAAAATTAAAAGTTAGTTCAACTTATGGAACAAGGAGATCAAGTAGTTAAATCACCTTGGTCATCTTGGCAATTTGGGGCTAACTTTATGTATAGTAAATGGAATGGAACATACAAAGGCAGAGGAGATAAGCTAACAGAGGGAGCTATAATAAATAGATCAGCTAATTCTCTTGATCCTCTAGCTAAAAATATAGCAATCCCAAATTTAAAAAAAGTACTAGCTATGGAAGTACAGACTTAAATATTGTAGAAGAACCAAATGCTTCAGTTTCAGTAACTACTAGAATTACTCCAGTTATTATAGATAAAGGTACTACTAGAAAGGCTCAAGAAAATCATACTTTTTTTAAATTTCCTTTCTTTGAAGAAACAACTGTAAGAGTTCCAGTTACTCCAACTATTGACGAGCCAAATGACCCTATAGGTGCTCCTTCCGCTAATTTCATTGGAAGACAGTTCAATGGAATAAACAATAAATACTCATACTGGCATACAGACAATAGTATAGGGAGGGGCAGATGGTAACCTATATCAAACTTCTGTAGAAAAAGGAGAAGTTTTAAAAAGAAGAGGTGGAACTGTAAACAGAATCCAACTTAAAAATTACCAAAGAGGACAGATACAAGTAAAACCTGTGAATGTTGATGGTGCAGTTGAACCTCCTAGAGATGCTAATATTTCTGGGGATGTTCCTACATTTTTTATGTCTCTTGTAGATATACCTTTATTCATATTTTTGGAAAAAGATTCAAAACTATCTTTAATAAATGAAAATAATAATGTAGATGAACAAGTATTCATACATTTTGAATCAAAAGGTAATCCAAATGATAAATTTGATAAGTTAAAAACAGATGGACATATATCAACAGAAGAATTCAATGAAATAAGAAAGTATACTGACGATACAGACTTCAAAAATAACCAAGATGGAGAACTATATCATGTAAATAGAGGTACAGTTGAGTTAGGAGGGACAGGAGTAAGATATATCCAAACAAACTTTGCTGGAAATTCAGGAAATAGAATAAACCTTATAGAAAAACCGTGGAAACATTGTTAGTATGAACTATGAAGAAGGAAATACTAAGACTAGTTCAAATGCTATTTTTGCTTATGTTGGAGATACAGCAACATCTTATACTGGAACACAAAAATATATATGTAAACAATAAAACTGGAAAAATAAGTATGTATGGTGAAAAAGGATATTTTGGCGTTTTTAGTGCTGATAATGGTGGGAACTCTACTTTGCGTGAGCCTCGTGATATATCTTTTATAAATGATGGAGAAGTTAATCTGTATGGTAGAAACAGTATAGGTCTATTTATAGACCCTTATGACAGTGATGAATTCTCTGCAAAATCTAATTTTATTATGAATAAACCAATAAATCTTCAAGGAGACAATAGTGTCGGACTTTATATAAGCTATGGTGGAGAGGGATTAAAAAAATGCTAGAAATACCGCTAGATTTGTAATAGGAGCAAAAAGATAATACCACAATTCCAGCTTATGTTCCTGAAAACTCTCTTCTTAATGTAGCAAATAGTAAAAGGCTAATCATAATAAAGTTGGTGGAGATGAAAATTTAGCTGAAGAAATAATTGGTATATATTTAAAAGGATATTATCCAAAATTACATGTAAAAAGTTCCACAACTAGAAATAGAAAAATTTGCTAAAAAAATCTATAGGGATTTTTGTAGATAGTGGGGGAAGTCAAAGCCACTGATGGAAATATAGCAATTAAAGGTGGAGAAAATAATATAGCTCTTTATAGTGATCGTGAGAGATTGATTACACGGGTAATATCAATATAAACAAATCAACACTGGCAGGAGATAAAGGAAATAAAAATGGTGTTGGAAATATGAGATATATAGTACTTTTTCATCAATCAAAGTAAATGGTGATGTAAATATAGATACAAGAGATTCAGTAGCTATTTATTCCCACTATTCAGACATAAATTTAAATGGAAAAACTAACATAAAATTAAAAGCTGAAACAACTGGAAAAAATATAGGAGTCTATGCTAATGGTAATGTTACTCCCTCACCACATGTCGTAAGAGTACAGACTAATCAATCTAAAATAGAAATAGATGGTAAAAAAGATGATGGCACTGTTACAAATCAAGGTGTAGCTCTTTATGCAAAAAATGATGGAATAATATTTGCAAATGGAACTTCATTGGCAAATGGTCTCTATATGAAAGTTAAAGATGGAGCTTCAGCTATTGCTTCTGATGGAGCTACTAGTAATGTGGAAGCAAGATACTCAACTATTGACTACGATGGTAATGGTTATGCCCTATATTCGGTGAATGATGGAAATATAGATGTAAGAAATTCAAAGATTAGCCTCTATGGTAATTCAACTGGCTTTGAAAGAAGTGGAGATTTAGCAAATCCATTCCCCAATAAAATTAACAGATGCTAAATTCTATGTTAATTCTAAGGATGCTGTTATTATGAATTTAAAAGAATATTCCATCTTTAAATTTTTTTCTACTTTAGCAAATACACTTTTTCAAGGAACTCTTAATGGTGCAGAAGTGCATGTAGCAAGTGGGATTAAAAAAACTATAAGTTAGCCACTATAGATGGTTTAACTTCATTTGATATAGATAGTGACTATGATAAGAGTAGAGCTCTTAATCCTGCTAATGAAAAACAAATGACTATGTCTTAACGAGAAACTTTATAATGAAAAGAGCTACAATAAATTTAAAATCAGGAAATAATGCTAGAGCTATATTAAGTAGCAATGATATAGCTGAACTTGGTGAACGAACAGCTGTAGGTTTAACAAACTTTGTTGGAAATGGAATTAATTTGGAAACTAATACAAATGTAAATGTTGATAGAACTGATAAGGGTAATGCTTCAGTTGGTACTGGTTCTGTAGGTCTATATGTAGATGGTGGCGTAGTTAATGTTGATTCAGGTGCAACTATTAATGTTGAAAAAGAAAATAACTTTGCAAATGGTCGTTCAGTTGGTATTTATGCTGTAAGAAATGCAGCAATTAACAATGGTGGAACTGTTAATGTTGGTGGAAAAGGTTCTGTAGGAATTTTTGGAATGGCAAGTAGAATAGATCCTGATGGAAATCCTATCCATGCTACTGGAGGTACAGGAACTAATGTTGAAAATTTAAGCACTGGTGTTATTAATATGGATGGTGAATCTGCTATTGGAATGTATGTTCTTAATAATCATTCATTCGGTTCTAATCCAGTTAATCAAGGACACAATTATGGTGTTATAAATATGTCAGGAAACAATGCTATGGGTATATTATCAACTGGTGGTCAAGTATATAATATGAATACTATAAATATCAATTCTGAACAAGGAGGAATTGGGATATATGCTACAGCTGGAACAGATGATACCCTCATAGTTCAGATATTGGAAATAGTTCTGGCGGAGTAATAAACTTTAGAAGCTCTGTATCTAAAGATAATCCTAATATAGGAATTTTTACTGAAATTTTAAAAGATGGTTATGGTTCCAACTTATCTAATTCAGGAGATATTATTGGTGGAGATAATAATTATGGTATATATGGAGCATATATTTGGCATGATACTGGTAAAAATCAAGTTAGGAAATAATAGTGTAGGAATTTTTGGATTAGCCAATGTTGTAGATAGTCCTAGTGAAGTTAATGTAACAGATGGAGAAATAGAAGTTGGAAATAATTCAAAGGAATTTTTGTTTCAGGAAATTCTGCTGCCAATGTAATAAAATGGAGCTAAAATGACTATAGGAGACAATTCTTTTGCTTATGTATTAGATACTAAAGAAATTCCTGCTGATCCAATAACTGGAACTCCTGTTGTTCAGAGTGTTTTTAGAAAGTAATTCTACTGATGAAACTAAATTAGGAAACAATAGTATATTTATTTATTCTAGTGATAAAACTGCACTTATTACTAATAATACTCCATTAAGAACAACTGGTAATAAAAACTATGGTATTTATGCTAGTGGAGAAATCACTAACCTAGCAGATATGGACTTTAGTGCTGGAGTTGGAAATGTAGGAATATTAAATGTAAGAGATATAGGTAGTACTACATCAAAAGCAGTAAATGGGCAACTAGGAGCAGCTAGTCAACCAACTATAACAGTTGGAAAAAGTGATGTCATTAATGAAAATTACTCTATTGGAATGGCTGCAGGTTATTTAGATAAAGATGGAGTTTTAAAACAAACAGGTCACGTTGAAAATTTTGGAAAAATAGATGTAGTTGGAGAAGGCGGTATAGGAATGTATGCTGCTGGAAGTGGTTCAAAAGCTATAAACCATGTGGGAGCAGAAATTAATTTAAGTGGTCAAGACTCTATTGGTATGTACTTAACAGACAGTGCTATTGGAGAAAACTATGGAACTATAAGAACAGCTCCAAATAATACAAAAGATGGTATAGTTGGAGTAGTAGCAAACAATAATGCTGTTATTAAAAACTATGGAACTATTGAAATAAAAGGTGAAGGAAACACAGGAATTCTTCTAGCTAATGGTGGAGATAACGAAGGAAATGATCCAGTTAACTTAGATGGAGCTGAAGGAGTAGTTAGAAAGAGAATAGAACCAACTGGTAAAAAAATCAATGGAGTTGAAATAGTTGCTCCAGGAAATGGAACAGCTACAATTAAAAGAAATGGAAAGCCTGTAGTTCCAACTCTTGTTGATACTATTCCAGCAAAATCAAATGAAATAACAGCTGGTGCAACAACTTTAGACTTAAGAAATACTGTCTTAGCAGAAGCTCCTTCATTGACAAGAGCTAGTTCACTAGGTATGTATGTTGATACTTCTGGAAGACAATTTACAAATCCTATACAAGGTTTACAACATTTAACTAATTTAAAAGAAGTTAATTTAATCTTTGGAATAGAGGCAACAAACTATACAGATAGTAGAGATATACAAGTAGGAGAAAATATTTTATCTCCATATAATAATACAATTTCAATTCTTTTCTAGAAATGGAAAAACTAAATTTAATTTGAATTCTGGAAGTTTAACTTGGATAGCAACTGGAACTCAAGATACAAATACAGGTAAATTTAATGCAGTATATCTTTCTAAGATTCCTTACACATCTTTTTGCAAAAGATAAGGACACATATAACTTTATGGATGGTTTAGAACAAAGATATGGTGTTGAAGGTGCAGATTCAAGAGAAAAACTTTATTTAATAAATTAAATCAAATAGGAAAAGGGTGAACCTAGACTATTTGCTCAAGCAGTAGATGAAATGAAAGGTCATCAATATGCTAATACTCAACAAAGAGTACAAGCAACTGGTAATATTTTAGATAAAGAATTTGATTATCTAAGAAATGAATGGTCTAATCCATCTAAAGATTCTAATAAAGTAAAAACTTTTTGGAACTAGAGGAGAATATAAAACAAATACAGAAGGAATTATTGACTATACAAATAATGCTTATGGAGTAGCTTATATTCATGAAAATGAAACTGTAAAACTTGGAGAATCTGTAGGTTGGTATGCAGGTATAGTTCACAATACATTTAAGTTTAAAGATTTTGGAAACTCAAAAGAAGAGCAATTACAAGCTAAGGTTGGAATCTTTAAATCAGTTCCATTTGATGAAAATAACAGCTTAAATTGGACAATATCTGGAGATATATCTGTAGGATACAATAAAATGCATAGAAAATACTTAGTGGTAGATGAAATTTTTTAATGCTAAATCTAGATATAATACTTATGGAGTAGGTCTAAAGAATGAAATAAGTAAAGAATTTAGATTGAGTGAAGGTTTCTCAGTAAGACCTTATGCTGCCCTAGGTTTAGAATATGGAAGAATATCTAAGATAAAAGAAAAATCAGGTGAAATGAGATTAGAAGTTAAGGGTAATGACTACTTATCAGTAAGACCTGAAATAGGAAGTGAACTTGCTTATAAACATTACTTTGGAGCTGGTGCATTCAAGGCTACTGTTGGAGTAGCTTATGAAAATGAACTAGGAAGAGTTGCAAATGCTCATAATAAAGCTAGAGTAGCTAATACTTCTGCCGATTGGTATGATCTAAGAGGTGAAAAAGAAGACAGAAGAGGTAATGTTAAACTTGACTTAAATGTTGGTTTAGAAAGTGAAAGATATGGAGTAACTGCTAGTGTAGGTTATGACACTAAAGGTGAAAACCCTAAGAGGTGGAGTAGGGATTAAGAGTTAAATTCTAATCTTTCAATTAATTCAACACTAACCCTAGTGTATATAGATTATTATTTCCCTAAGAAGGGGCTGTTACAAATTCATAAAAAAAGTAAAAAAATAGTTCGTTACTGAGTAAATTTCTTAAATAATATCCTGCTACTTGCCTGCCATTAGTGTTTCAGGAGCTCCGAAATGCTCCTTCAACAATAATGGACGTCGCAATAGCTAAGTCTATTTAATCTATATATGAATTTTTCAGTATTTCTACTTTTTATTAAATGTGTTAGAACACTCGTGGCTCTAGCACTCGTAGGGTATGAATAACACCAACATTGAAAATGTTGCACTAAAAAATTTGCAATTTTACTAGTTTTAGTGTATAATATATTTAGAACATTAGCAACTGAATATATGGAGTTAAGGCTAGTAAACAGTAGCCTTGTAAAATATTCACTGTTCTGTATAGTTGTTCTTTTTAAATATAATATACAGATAAAAAGTAGCGGTGTAGATGCAAGTCTTATCCAGTAGTGGCTATCGTGGACTAGCCAAAAAGAATAAGGGTTTTAAAACCAAACTTCTAGAAGATAACTTACTTTTTCAGTTATCTTATGAAGCTCTCGACTCTAGCACTCGTAGGGTGTTAGTCGTGAGTAGTTCAC
>BNJU01001314.1_pt1 | contig 78050 bp, 110 predicted proteins | sample 8539281 | NCBI WGS metagenome assembly BNJU01 (sample SAMD00202456, study PRJDB9452) | human saliva metagenome | isolation source: human saliva | place: Japan
TAACTTAGATGGCGATATTGCAGAACAAGCGCATATAATCCCATATAATGAGACACAAGATAATTCTTTTTGAAAATCTTATTATATTATGTCAGAATTGCCATACAAAATTTGATAAGACTGGAGATTTTTGATATCAATGAGATCAAAAGTTGGAAAAGAAATAAGACAAGCATAGAGCAAACATTTTTCTAAAAGATTTAAAAACTTTGATGAACTAAAAACAACATACACACCCCTATTAATTGAAAATCAGGATATGAAATTATTTTCTGAGGAGGCAATAAGAAATTATGGGATAAATTTGAAGACTGCAAGATACTAGCTAATAATGAAAAATTGATGCTAGAAGCAATTTAGATTTAATTCAGAGATAACAACAACCTAATTATTCTAATCTTATTATAGTAAGAAATTCGTAATCATATAACTGATTTGCATGCGAAAAATGAGAAAGAAAGACAGAGCTATCCTAAAGAAATGAATTTCCATATTTGGAAATTGAACCAGTACAAGATAATATTATTCCATCAAACTGAATCTTTTAGAAAAATCTTGATTGACTTAAAAATAAAGGAGAGTTTGTTAGCGTAGAATTAGAATCGACCACCCTTTTCATTACTCTACAAAAGAGAATACAGATAAAATATATTTAGATGACACACCAAAGATTAAGACAATTATATCATGACAATCATTCCTTCCGAGCTCAAAAGTAAGACTAAGTAGTTTAAACTTTTGCCATGAAATGTATAGAATCAAGAAAATATACTTTTAGCTATCTAAATGAATCAAAAGTTAGAAATTTCTATAAAATATGAATCTTATTTGTATATGAATATTGTTTGACAAATCTTTTAGAGGAAATGCTTCCTGAAAAAGTAAGTGTCATCGTTAATTTACACAACTGGAATGGAGAATATTGCATATCATCAGAGCTCATGAACTTGCTAAAAGCTAAATATAACCTTACTATCTATGGATGATTTTTATGAATTTATCAACACCCTTAGATAGAATTATTTGATTTAACAAAAGAGAAAATGAAAAACTTATTATCACATTTACAGAAGTTTACATTTTTGGATCTCCATAAATAATTTTTAAGTACAATGATGTTGATATTTTATTAATATAGAGAAATTTTTCTCCAGAATTACTATCAATAAAAATAAATTCGAATACCTTTGGGAAAATACACTTGACTGTTTTACTAGATATTACTATGCTTAGCCGTGATGAAAGAGAAGGAAAGTCAGATTTTTAAAAGCGACTTAACTCAAAAATATATTAGAATTAAATAACCTTTTATTTCTAACTATTCCAGATTATTTAAGCATCCTCATTTGTGCTGTCTAGCTAAAAATACGCCACCAAGATAAGGGGGCGTTCTTTTCTGGAAAAGATTAATTTCAATAAAAATATCAAAAAGAACCGCACTTTTGCTAAACTGCACTAACCAATTCTCTCCTTGCACTATCCCCAATTTCACTATCATACTCCCTTTCATTCACTCTACTCTCAGAACTTTATCGATGAATAAATTCAAAATAGCATTACTCACGGCTGCATTCATAGGGTTGTTTGCTTGTACCACAACACAACAACCAAAGAAAACCGTTAAAAACACGATACCTTAAAAATAACATTAGCCAAGCGGAATTAAACAATCCGAAAGATTACAAACGTTATTACTATTCTTGCCGTAATTCAGAAACAGGTTCGAATTCTTATTTAACCACACTTCCCGCTTTCAAGAGAAAGCCGCATGAAAGATAACTCGGTATTTATTTCCAATTAGATGGTGGAAAAAGCGGTGCCGTTTGATCATGTGGAAAATCGTACCTTAAATGCACGCGGAAATCGTTTTGAAGTGATTTATCGCTCTTATGAGCCGATTGATGGCAGTTATGTTGATTTAATCGCACGTGAAAAATAATTCTGTGTACTACAAGAATAATCAAGGCATGAAAGCACTTGGTTAAACTGTCGAGAAAGGCTAATTCTCACTGAAAGTGCGGTCATTTTTAGAGCGCATTTTTCCAAACAAAAAGCACGAGGTTAAACTCGTGCTTTTTCTTTATTTCAATTATGCTTTTTGCTTGTGCGCGTTTCACGAAAAATCACAGAAAAGCGTGAATGCCACCACAAATGAAATCACCATACCGATGCTGTACATCGCAAGGCTATCTGGTTTGATCGATGGAATACCTAAGAAACCGGCGGCGCCTAATGCAATGGCTTTTACGTTGAAGAAGGCGATAAAGGCACTTGCAAGGCCTGAACCAATCATCGCCGCAAAGAAAGCTTGACGATAGCGTAAGTTCACCCCGAACATTGCCGGTTCAGTAATCCCTAATAATGCAGAGATACCTGATGGTACCGCTAAACCGCGTACTTTTTGGATCTTTTTAATGCCACTGCCACACCTAAACAGGCCGCACCTTGTGCGATATTTGACATTGCCGCGATAGGGAAAATAAAGGTACCGCCTGTATTTGCCATTTCAGCCAATAATTGTGTTTCAACCGCAATAAAGGTTTGATGCATACCTGTGATAACGATAGGTGCATAGAATGCCCCGAAGATCGCGCCACCCACGAAACCTAAAGTGTCATATAACCAAGTTAAACCTGATGCAATTAATGACCCCGCTTCACGACCGATTGGACCAATTACGGTAAATGCTAAAAGCCCTGCAATAAAGAGCGAGAATAATGGGGTAATCAGGTTATCTAAAGTAAGAGGGACAAATTTACGGAAGGTTTTTCTAAGGTTGCTAATACCCAAGCAGAAACTAATGTTGGGATAACCGTGCCTTGATAGCCGACTTTTTCAATTTCAAGACCGAATACATTCCAGTATTGGATTTTGCCTTGAGCAAGGGTTAATGCGTAGTTCCAACCGTCTGCTAATGCAGGGTGAACTAATAACATCCCAAGCGCTGCCCCTAAGAATGGGTTACCGCCGAATTTACGAGTCGCAGAGAAACCAAGTAATACCGGTAAGAACACAAATGGTGCATTCGCGATGGTATTAATAAAATCCACCAAATCCGCAAGACCTGGGTGCATATCAATCACGCTTAATTCATCAACGAAGAAACCTTTCGCTGTAAGCATGGAGTGAATACCCATTAACAAACCGCCTGCTACGATTGCTGGAATGATTGGCACGAAAATATCTACTAAGCCTTTTCACCAAACGTTGCAATAAGTTTCTGATTGCCTGACGCCGCTTCTAGCCACTTCGGCTTTGCTCACATCGCCGATACCAGTAATTTGGTAAGTTCAGCATGGACTTTATTCACCGTACCTGAACCGAAGATAATTTGATATTGACCCGCGACAGCAAACTGCCCTTTCACGCCTTCAATGTTATCAATACCTTCTTTGTCCACTTTGCTTTTCATCGTTTAACACAATACGTAAACGCGTTGCGCAATGTGCTGCGGTGGCGATGTTTTCTTTGCCGCCAAGTTTATCAATCACTTGTTGGGCGATTTGAGGAAGTTCATAGTGCTCTCCTAATGGGTTTTCTAAAAAGAAATTGACCGATTGTAACCCAAAACAGGGGATAATAACTAGCGGTCTAAACAAATTTTAGGCGAAAAAAAACCGACTTGATTAAGTCGGTTTATGAGTTGATGCTCTGAGCGAGACTTGAACTCGCACGACCTGCAGCCACTACCCCCTCAAGATAGCGTGTCTACCAATTCCACCACCAGAGCGTTTATTCTGTTTTTATTCCTTATTGCGGAATGTCATTATTTTTTTGTTTTCAACCGCTGGAGCAACTTGTTGTTGCTGTTGTTGAACTTGTTCAGCAGTTTGAGATAAATCGTCAAACGAACCTTTTGTACGTTGCCACGGTGAGAGTTAATATTACCTAACACTAAAGCAATCACAAAAAGCCAGTTACTAAGATTGCACTGGTACGAGTTAAGAAGTTACCTGCACCTGCAGAACCAAACATCGTACCTGATGCACCGCCACCAAATGACGCGCCTGCGTTCGCGCCTTTACCTTGTTGAACAAGGATAAAGCCGATTAAGGCGATACAAATTAATACATAAACAAATAATAAAATATTGTACATTATTCTTTCTTCTCTAAATTGCGATTTCGCAAGAAAAACTGGGAGCAAATGTTATATAAAATTCACGCTTTTTCGCAAGCGCTTTTCCCATTTTTTTACTTAATTGTATTAAGTTTAATCAATTTTTCAGCGTTTAAATCTTCCGATTTTTGACCGCTCTTTTTCGTTTTGTTGCTGGTGTGCTTAAACCTTTTTGAAATCTGACTTAAACGACGTAATGCAGTGAAATCAACAAAACGCACTAAATCCGGCAGCATTTGATTGAGCGTAAACATAAATTGCTGATAACTCGCCTGTTTTTGGCTGATATCCGTTAATTGCGCTTCCCAATGTGCCGTCATATCAGGCTGTGTGGCAATATCAGGGTAAAAGCTGAAATGAGGATCCGACCCGTTTCTGTGCTGTGAATATTGCGTCCTTTTTCGATCAAAAACCGCGTTTAAACAGCAATTCAATAATGCCTGCACGGGTGGCTTCTGTGCCAAGCCCATCTGTTTCACGCAGAATATTTTTCAATTCTTTATCTTGCACAAAACGCGCAATCCCCGTCATGGCAGAAAGTAACGTCGCATCAGTAAAAGGTTTTGGCGGTTGCGTTTTTTTGCTCACCACTTCGCCTCGTTCGCAATACAGGATCTGCCCTTTTTTCACGATCGGCAATAACGGCTCTTGATTTTTCATCTTCATCTTCTTTGCCCGAGCAGTTCCTTCCACCCTGCGGTTTGCAAGTTGCGCGCTTGCGCCACAAAAGTACCGCCCGCAATACTTAAGGTAATTTTGCTTTTACGATATTCCGCATCGGGACAGAATTGCAATAAATACTGGCGTGCAATTAGTTCATAAATACGTTGTTCATCAATACTTTAAATTGATCGAACGCGTGTTAGCCGTCGGAATAATCGCATGGTGCGCTTCCACTTTTTATCATTCCAGCAACGATTACGCTGCTCGCGATCCACCACCGATGGCAGGGTTTGATAAGTCTGACAATGCTGTGAAATCGCATTCATCACTTTATGTCGTTCAGCAAAAATGCTCTTCTGGCAAATAGCGACAATCAGAACGTGGATAGGTAATCAAACGATGGGTTTCATATAAACGCTGACAGGGTATCAACACACTTTGCGCTGACATCCCCAAAACGTTTTTGCCCATCAATCTGCAATGCTGACAACGAATAAGGCAAAAGGCGCCGTTTCTTTTCTCGCTTATCCACATATTCGGTCACTTCGGCAGGTTGATCGGTAATGCGCTTCACTGACATTTTCGGCTAAGCCTAAAGACAGTACGCGACCATCTTCATCCTGATAGTCTTCTCAAGCCTTACTCGGTTTGCCAAAGTGCAGAAAAAAGAGTGCGGTCGGATTTTCAGACGTTTTTCTTCTTTTCACCCATGCCAACACTTCATAGAAATCTTTTTGGTTTGGAAATGTTCAATTTCCAAATCACGTCGAACAATCAAGCCTAATACGGGGGTCTGTACTCGCCCAACGGAAAGCACGCCATCATAACCCGGCTTGGCGACCGCGAGATGGTATAAGCGCGGGTCATATTAATGCCATAAAGCCAATCGGCACGAGCACGCGCCAGTGCAGAGGTGGCTAATGGAATAAAAGTGACGATTCGGTTGGAGCTTTTGTACGGCTTTTTCCACCGCACTTGGGTTAAGATCGCTAATCAGACAACGCAAAATGCCATCACGTTTTTCCGCTGATAAATTGGCATAGCTGAATACTTCATCTACCAACAACTGCCCTTCTCTATCGGGGTCGCCTGCGTTAACTAAAACATCGGCTTGATGAATGAGTTTTTTCCACCACAGAAAGTTGTTTTTCACTTCTTTTTCGCGGTAACAGAATCCACTTTTCAGGAATGATGGGTAAATGTTCTAAACGCCATTGTTTGAATTTAGGATCGTAGGCATCCGGCTCTGCCTGTTCGAGCAAATGCCCCACGCACCAAGTCACAACATCATCATTGCCGCATTTAATAAAACCATCTCCCCGTTGATGAGGTTTTGGCAATACATCAGCAATAGCTCGCCCAAGACTGGGTTTTCGGCAATAAACAGGCGCATAAGATTAGTCGATCTGACGACGACCTAAGAAAGAGTGGAGTTAAAGTAGTGCCGTCCACGGTTTCTAATTCCCCACCGACAGGGATCCCGTGAGCAATACGACTTACTTTAATATTATGTTGATGGCAAATTTCAGCAATATAATTGGCAGTAGCATCGCCTTCCACCGTTGGGTTCGTCGCTAAAAATCTACTTCGTGGAAAGATTCTTCGACCAGACGTTTTTGCAATAAATCTAAACCAATTTCTTTTTGGACCAATACCATCTAAAAGGCGATAAGTGCCCCATTAAGACAAAATAACGTCCCAGAAAACTGGCCCTGTTTGCTCAATAGCCTGAATATCCGCTGGCATTTTCCACCACGCAAAGCAAACCTGAATTTTGACGGCGAGGATTATTACAAATATTGCACGTTTCCTCTTCGGTAAAATCCGACACTGCGAACAATGCCCAATTTTTAGACATCGCTTCCGTTAATGCACGTGCTAAATTCATCCCACCGCTACGATTGCGCTGTAAGAGATGATAAGCCATGCGCTGCGCTGATTTCGAGGCCAACACCCGGTAAGCAACGAAGGTTTTCAATAAGATGTTCTAAAAGTGGACTGCTTTGCATAATATTTATGATGGGAGAAAATGGATGGTGTGTGAACGTGTAAATTCCACACACGCAATGAATCAAAATGGAAGTTTCATTCCTGGAGGTAATGGCATGCCTGCGGTTACAGAAGCCATTTTTTCTTTTTGCAATTCTTCTGCACGACGGACTGCATCGTTGAATGCGGCAGCGATTAAATCTTCAACATTTCTTTGTCGTCTTCCATTAAGAAGGATCGATCTCAATACGACGACAGTTATGCGCACCGATTAATCGTGATTTTTACTAAACCCGCACCGCTTTCGCCTGTTACTTCTAATTGGGCAATTTCTTCCTGCATTTTTTTGCATTTTTCTTGCATTTGTTGGGCTTGTTTCATCAAGCCGCCTAAACTGCCTTTTTCAAACATTGGATTTTCCTTCTTAAATTAACTAAAACGGCCGCATTTTTAACGAAAAAATTTTGCCTTTGGGAACAGAGAAATTTATTATTCCACACTTCAAAACTTGGTTAAAAATGACCCGCTCTTTTTATTTAGGAATGCTAATGGAAACTCGTTATTACTTTATATTTACGGCAGCTATTATTTTTGTTACAACTGCTGATTTATATTTTTAATAAAAACACTGATTTGGTGGCTGAACAAACCACTCTCCCAAAAGGCAAGACGAACTATCACTTTTACCAGTTTTTGCTTCCTAATGTCTTGAGTTATTTGTCATTTTTAAAGCTTTTTACGGCATTTCGACTTATTGCTTTAGTGCTCGCGCTGCTTCTTTTTTCAGCCTTTTGCAGAGCATTGCCGTCGGAGGTATTCATTTTTCTTTTCCGAAAATCTAAATCCATCACCAAAATCGACCGCACTTTACGCATTGCTTACCCCGTTTTGTTTATTGGCATCATTACTTTAAGTGTGTATAACGCCTATGTTACCCGTGTTATTCATTGTGAAATCACGCTAGATAAGCCCGATTAAACCATTGCGAATTGGCATGGCAAGCGATCTCCATTTAGGTAAATTATTTGGCGGGAAAAGAATTGGATAAAACTGGCTGATATTATGCAGCAGGAAAAGGTCGATATCGTTTTTACTGCCTGGCGATATTATGGACGATAACGTTAATGCCTATTTAGCGGAAAAATGCAACCTCATTTAGCTAAAACTCGAAAGGCTCCAATGGGCGTTTATGCCACACTAGGCAATCACGATTTGTTTGGAGACCAAGAGCGAATTGATCAGAAATTCGCAAAGCAGGTATCACCGTGTTAGAGATGAAACATTAACGTTAAATAATGAATTGGTACTGATTGGACGAAATGACAATCTTGCTCACGATAGACCAAATACTGAGGCGTTATTAAAAACAAGTGAATACTGACTTACCGATTATTCTCTTGAGATCACCGTCCAACGGATATTGAAAAACACGCTTCACTCCCGCTTGATATTCAAGTTTCAGGGACATGCGCATAAAGGGCAAATATTCCCCGCCAGTATAATCACAAAAATGATGTATCGTTTGGATTATGGCTATGAAAAATTGGCAATCCACATGTTTTTTGTCACTTCTGGTTATGGCTTTTGGGGCATTCCTATGCGCTTAGGATCTCAATCAAGTAGTGATTATTGATGTGAAAGGAAAATAAAAAAGAGCGGTCAAAAATGACCGCTCTTTTATTATCAATGAAATCTTAAGAGCACACCACTTTCACCGCTAAGCCACCTTTCGATGTTTCACGGTATTTAGCATTCATGTCTTTACCTGTTTCATACATGGTTTCGATCACCTTATCTAAGGTTACGCGAGGATTCGTGGTTCGGCGTAATGCCATACGGCTAGCGTTAATCGCTTTCACTGAAGCAATGGCATTACGTTCGATACAAGGTACTTGCACTTGACCACCAACAGGGTCGCAAGTTAAGCCCAGATTATGTTCCATCGCAATTTCAGCTGCAATGCACACTTGTACCGGCGTACCACCTAAGATTTCGGTTAAACCCGCTGCAGCCATTGAGCATGCCACCTACTTCACCTTGGCAGCCGACTTCAGCACCAGAAATAGACGCATTCATCTTATAAAGTGAACCAATCATACCAGCAGCTAATAAATAGCGCAATCACATCTTGTGTTAAAGGGCCTACGAATTTTTCATAATAAGAAAGCACAGCCGGCACAATACCACAAGCACCATTTGTTGGTGCAGTGCGACACGTCCACCTGCCGCATTTTCTTCGTTTACCGCAGCAGGCATATTCACCCAGTCGATAACATGCATTGGATCATTTGCAAGACGATTACTGTTGGCTTGCAGAGCGATCAAAAGTGACGGGCGCGACGCACCACTTTTAATGGGCCGGGTAACACGCCTTCTGTATTGACACCATGCTCAATACAATCCTTCATGGTTTTCCAAACATTATGTAAATGCGCTTCAACCTCTTTTTTATCACGTAATGCTAACTCATTTCTCATCATCACCGTAGAAAGCATTAAGCCATTTTCCTGACAATGTTTCAAAATATCTTCAGCATATTGATAAGGATACGGCACGGCCACAGGATTCTCTTCCTCTTGACCAAAATGCGCTTCATCAACAATAAAACCGCCACCGATAGAATAATAGGTTTGACGGTAAAGCACATTACGTTCAGCATCTAATGCTGTAATTATCATGCCGTTTTCATGCAATGATAAAAAGGAATTATGGAATACCATATTGGCATCCCAATCGAAATTAACCATTTTTACCCTGTGCAATCGACAGTTTTTGGTTTTGTTTAACCTGGTCGATAAAGGTTGGGATTAAATCAATGTCTCATCGTGCGGTGAGATAACCGGCTAATCCCATGATGATCGCAATATCGAGTATTATGACCAAAGCCCTGTCATTGAGAGAGAGCCATACACATCCACATGCAAGGTCGCGACCGAATCAAATTTGCCTTGTTCGATTAAATCGTCAATAAACTGCTTGCCTGCTTTCATTGGGCCGACGGTGTGGGAGCTGGATGGCCCAACCCCCACTCAAACATATCAAATACACTAATCATATTATTTTCAATCTAAAGCCAAACTAAAAAGTCGCTTATAATAATCCATATACAACCGCAGAGATAGCAATTAATCCCATTACTGTTACAAAATACATTGCTAAAACGACCTTGATAGCGTTTCATCACTGGTACATTGCGGATAGCATGCATTGGCATAATGAAAAAGGATCATCGCAATAATTGGGCCGCCAAAGCGATTCAATTAAACCTAAAAATACTTGGGTTAATGATCCTAACACCCATAAAGTGAATAAGAAGAATACTGCGGTGCCGTAATTTAATTTTTACGATTTACACTTTCACCTTTCATTTTGAGGTATAAACCTTCTAAACCTTCACGAGCCCCTAAATAATGGCCAAAGAATGAACTCGTAATCGCTAAAGAAAGCCACTAATGGTGCAAAAATAAGAAATGTATGGATTATCAAATTTGTTCATAAAGATAAGACAAAGATACTGATATTTTTGTGCTTTTTTGCTCTAATAACTCTGCTGGTGTTAAGGTTAATACACAGCTAAACACAAAGAACATCACGAAGAAAAAGTATACGGTTGAAGTCCCTTTTTCTCTACGACCAATGTGATATTCCGTTGTATCAAAATCTTTATATTCACGTTGTTGAGAAAGCGTGAAAGAAGAAATTGCCGGAGAATGGTTAAAGAAGACTAATACGGATAGTTAACCACAATGTGTGACGAAAACCACCAGCAGTAGGAAGCTCATAAAGCATTGATGCATTCCATTGAGGAATGAGATAGATTGATAATGCAAAGAGAATCAATACCAATGGATAAACTAATAATTCAGTGATTTTTCAACATTACTTTTTCACTGAATAACATTACCGAAATCGAGATCGCATATCAATACAAAAGAAAAGGATTACACGATTTGGTGAAGCCATGCCCTAATTGATTAACGATGAAAGAATCGACGGTATTGGTGATCCCGTTTCCATAAATCAATAAAATTGGAAGATCGCGAAGAAATATAATAAAGTAATTAATTTTTCCTGCTGTTGGACCGAAATGTTCTTCACTACTTCGGTAATATCACTGCCGGGTTTAGAAAAAGACAACACGAAATAAGCCAAAAGCCACTGATGCTGCAAAAATATGTCATCGGTCCGACTAAAAATCGCCATCACGACCAATGGCCAAAAACCGCCCATCCCTGCATTGATTGGTAAAAATAATACCCCTGCCCCCACCGCAGTTCCAAATAAGTTTAATACCCAAGCTGTATCAAATTTATTCCATTTTTATTAGTTGTAGTGTCTCATACATTACCCTCTAAAAGTTAAATTATAAAATCTTTATCAATGAATATTCATTCATTAAATTAATGGTAGCATTATGATAACGTTAGGGGGTGAGCGCAAAGTACAAAAATAATAAAGTGTGATCTTGCTAACAATTTTATGTGACTTTTTACATAAATATTTATCTAAATCAAAAAGTGCAGTACAAATTGAAATCATTTTTAGGTAAGAGTGCAGTAAAGCACGCTATATAAACTTAAGCACATTCCACGAAAATGAAATCACTTCTTTAATACTTTCAGCGCCTAATGCAATCATAATTAAACGGTCCACACCTAAAGCGACGCCTGATGTATTCGGAATTCCTGCTTGTAATGCCGCCAGTAAACGATGATCAATTTCACGTTGTGGCAAACCTGCTTTTCGCGTAGACGATTATCTTGCTCAAAGCGATAGTTTGCTGTTCACGCGCATCGGTGAGCTCATGAAACCATTAGCTAACTCCTAAGCCTTTATAATAGAACTCAAAACGTTCTGCCACTCGGCTATCTTCTGGGCTTAGTTGAGCGAGCGCTGCTTGGGAAGAAGGGAAATGATAAACGGCAACAGGCGCCTCTTGCCCAATTTTAGGCTCTACCACTTCACTGAATAGAAATTGTAATAAAGGTATCACGATCTTCATCTTCATCTGCCATAAAAGTTATGTTTTGCGTGCGGCTTTCCACCAGTTCTTGACGAGTCGCTGATAATGGATCTAATCCGACATATTCTTGGAAAACAAACTGATAACTTAAGGTTTCTGCCGGTTTACAATCGAGGATCTGTTGTAATAAATCATCCGCTTCATTCATCAGACGATACATGTCAAAGTGCGGTCGATACCATTCAAGCATCGTAAATTCCGGATTATGACGATTCCTGCTTCTTCATTACGGAACACTTTGCCAATTTTGAAAAGATCGGTCCACTGCCAGCTGCCAGTAAACGCTTCATATGATATTCAGGGACTTGTAGAAAGCCAGAGCGTTTTCGAGCTCATCAAAAGGGGCAACAAATTCTGTATTAAAGGTGGAAAGGTGAAGATCCGTTACGCCAAATTCACTTAAAACAGGCGTTTCCACTTCTAGTAATCCACGTTCAGTAAAGAACTGGCGGATATCTGCAAAATGACTTTTGGCACGCGCCAATAAGTTTTTGAATTGATGCAGAAGGTTGCCATTCTGTTTTTATCGCTAAGTGCGGTCATTTTTCTCCGTTTTCACCTTTAAAATGAATAAGACTATTGTAAACAAGAGCGATTTTTAACTCAATAATCCGACTAAATCATTCTTAAAGCGAAAACGGTTATCATCTAAAAATATAGTAACTTTTTTTGAGTTAGATCACACTTTTTGATATTTTATCCGTTTATTCCGAGAAAAAGGTTACTAATTTGTAAACAAAAATGGCAGAATGGCAATATATCCCCTATTTATTTAGGGCATTTTTATTTTTTACTTTCTATATGATTGGAGGATATCGTGCAAACAGTTAATGTCGATATTGCTATTGTTGGTGCCGGTGGCGGCGGTTTACGTGCAGCAATTGCAGCAGCAGAAGCAAACCCTGGCAAAAGATCGCATTGAGTTTCTGAGGTTTGTCCTATGCGTAGCCATACGGTTTGCAGCAGAAGGTGGTGCGGCCGCAGTAATTAAAGAGAAGATTCCTACGATAAAGCACTTCCATGATACCGTTGCCGGTGGTGACTGGTTATGTGAACAAGATGTAGTGGAATACTTCGTTGAACATTCTCCAGTAGAAATGACTCAGCTTGAACGTTGGGGCTGTCCCTTGGAGCCGTAAAGCTGATGGTGATGTGAACGTGCGTCGTTTCGGTGGGAATGAAAATCGAGCGTACTTGGTTCGCGGCAGATAAACCGGTTTCCACTGACCACATACTCTTTTCCAAACATCCATTCAATATCCACAAATTCAACGCTTTGACGAGCACTTCGTTTAGACATCTTAGTTGATGATGGCCATGCTCGCGGTATGGTTGCGATGAATATGATGGAAGGTTCACTTGTTCAAATTAATGCAAACGCAGTGGTGATTGCAACTGGCGGTGGCTGTCGTGCGATCAAATTCAACTTTTACCAACGGCGGTATCGTAACCGGTGATGGTTTATCAATGGCATATCGTCATGGGTGTTCCTCTTCGTGATGTGAAATTCGTCCAATACCACCCAACCGACACCGAATACCGGTATCTTAATGACCGAAGGTTGTCGTGGTGAAGGCGGTATCTTAGTGAATAAAAACGGCTATCGTTATTTACAAGATTATGGTCTGGGTCCCTGAAACCCCAATCGGTAAACCTGAAACAAATATATGGAACTTGGTCCACGTGATAAAGTTTCACAGGCGTTCTGGCAGAATGGAAAAAGGTAAACACCTTAAAAACTGCAAAAGGTGTTGATGTGGTTCACCTTGACTTACGTCACTTAGGTGAAAAATATTTACATGAACGTCTTCCATTCATTTGTGAATTAGCATAGTGCTTATGAAGGTGTAAACCAGTTAATGAACCAATTCCAGTTCGTCCGGTTGTTCACTACACCATGGGTGGTATCGAAGTCGATTTCAACAGCGAAACTCGCATTAAAGGGTTGTTGCTGTGGGTGAATGTGCGTCTTCTGGTTTACACGGTGCAAACCGTTTAGGTTCTAACTCGCTTGCAGAATTAGTGGTTTTTGAGGCCGTGTTGCTGGTGAATATGCCGCACAACGTGCAGCGTGAAACACAACCAGCAAACCGTGCCGCAGTTGATGACTCAAGCGCAAGATGTTGTGCTCGCCTTAAAGCGCTTTATGACCAAGAAGGTAATGAATCTTGGTCTGAAATTCGTGATGAAATGGGTACTGTGCATGGAAGAAGGTTGTGGTATCTACCGTGACCAAGAAAGCATGCAAAAAGCAGTAGATAAATTGCTGAGCTTAAAGAACGTTATAAACGTATTCGTGTTGCAGACCGTTCAAGCGTATTCAATACCGATGTACTTTACACCGTAGAATTAGGTTACATCCTTGATGTAGCACAATCTGTGCCAACTCTGCGATTGAACGTAAAAGAGTCTCGTGCACACTTTTCAACCTGAGACTACATGAGACGTGATGATGTGAATTATTTAAAACACACCCTTGCTTACTACAATGGCGATGATGCACCGCGTATTGAATACAGCCCGGTGAAAATCACTAAATCTCCAACCAGCAAAAACGGTATTTATGGTGCTGAAGCAGAAGCGGCAGAAAGCGGCTGCGAAAGCTAAGGAACAAGCAAATGGCTAATTCACCGGTAATGACTGTGAAGTATTACGCTACAACCCAGAAAATGATCAAGAGCCACATTTAAGCTCTTATCAAGTACCTATGATATACCAAACCCTCTCTTTTTAGATGCGTTAGGTTACATTAAAGATAAACTTGAACCTTCTCTTTCTTATCGCTGGTCTTCGCCGTATGGCGATCTGCGGTTCTTATTGGGATGATGGTGAATAACAAACCCAAATTGGCTTTGTAAAACATTCTTACGTGATTGCAGCGGCCATATGCGTATTGAACCATTAGCAAACTTCCCTATCGAACGCGACTTGAGTGGTTGATTTAAGCCACTTTATCGAAAGTTTAGAGCGATTAAACCTTATATTATTGGCTAACGAAGCACCACCGTTGATGGTAAAACCACATCCATCAAAAAGAATTGCAAGTAAGCCGTACTAAACAAACACCGGCACAACTGAAAAATATCGTCAATTCTCAGTATGTATCAACTGTGGTTTATGCTATGCGGCTTGTCCACGATTTGGTTTAAACCCTGAATTCTTAGGTCCTGCAGCGATTACAATGGCACACCGTTACAAACCTATGATAACCGTGACCATGGTGAAAAAGCACAACGTATGCCATTATTAAATGGTAAAAATGGTGTTTGGAGCTGTACTTTCGTGGGTTATTGTTCTGAAGTGTGTCCAAAACACGTGGATCCAGCTTCTGCAATCAACCAAGGCAAAGTGGAAAGTGCCAAAGATTATGTTATCTCAATGCTAAAACCAAAAAGGCTAAGGGGAAGAATATGTCGAGTAACAATAAGTAAACGTAAAAATATGTTCGCCCAATGACAGCTACTTGGTGGCAAAAATTGAGTTTCTACAAAGCTTATATGGTTGCATGAAGCAACCTCTATCTTTTGCTGTATGGTTCTGTATCGTGTTGCTTTACGGTGTACTTTGCCTGGCAAGCAATCCTGTACGCCAGGCTTAGGGCATTGTTGATTTCATTGCCTTCTATGCAAGAAATCAATTGTGGTGTTCTTAAATATCATCACGTGGTGCGACCTTATACCACACTGCAACTTATTTTCGTGATGACACCAAAAGTGATGAACATCATTGTTAAAAATGAGACGTTTACCACATCACTATTAAGAAATGCACTGGGCAGTTACGGCTGTGATTAGTGTTGTCGCATTAATTTAGTTTATATGTAGGGAGAAAAATGGTCGATCAAAATCCAAAACGCTCTGGTGAACCACCAGTATGGTTGATGTTTGGTGCTGGCAGGACTGTCAGTGCGATTTTTCTTCCCTGTTGTGATCTTAATCCTTGGTTTATTGTTACCATTTGGATTAATTAATCCGCATAACAGTACATTCGCTTATTCTTGGATCGGAAAATTAGTTATCTTAGTTTTAACCATTTTTCCCAATGTGGTGTGGTTTACACAGTATCCATCATGCAATGCACGATCTTAAAATCACGTGCCAGCTGGCGGATCATCTTTACGGCTTAGCCATGATTTACACAATCTGGGTGTTATTTGCCGTATTAGGTTTGTAATTTAAAAACACTAAATTGATAATAAAAAGTGCAGTCAAAAATGATCTGCACCCCAAAAGTTGGACTAAACAACCAACAATTGAGTTTTTGAATTTTTATGGTGACACTACACAACAAATTTAAATTACAGGTTCTTCAACCATCCTAAAAGGGAAAATGAGCATTCGAAGCCGCTCATTTTTCAATATCCCTCTGACACATTAGTCGGAACCTGGTTGAAACGCTTTTGAAAAAGTGGCATAAAAGGGCTTATTCCTTTATAAACCATCAGGACGACCGCCAATGAAACCTAAATATGCCCAAGAATGCTCCTCCACCTAAAACAGAAGAAGACCGCTTACGTCTGAGAAATTTTTACAGCTTGAAGCGGAGTCGCTTACCTAAAGAGGTTGAGAAAGCTCAGACTTCAGGGAAAAGCCAGGCAGCGGAAGTTATCCAAAAGTTAAGAACCCATTATCCTAAAATATCTATTAGGTATTGCAGGGCTTAGCGCGGTACGTTTTTGCTCGATGCCAGGTTAAGCAAGATAAGGATAAAAGGACTTAAAGCTGAGATTATCGATTAAAGCAAAGCATCCCGATTATGGTTACCGACGGTTCACGCCTGTTTACGGGGCGTGAATCATAAGAAAATCCAACGTTTTAATGCGAGGCTTGAACTCAGTGCGGTGAAAAAAGCAAGAAATTGACGACTTATCGGGGACGATTGGTCATATCGCACCCAATCATCTAGTGCTATTTTCACAGCTACCAAGCCGAATCAAAAGTGGGTAACGGATGTGATCGAGTTTAAAAGCAAAAGATGGCAATAAAGTCTACTTATCCCCAATATTAGATTTGTTTAACAATGAGATATCTCATATGCCCTCAGTTATTCCCCCAAACTGGGCGCAGGTGGAGAAGATGTTAAAAAGCTGGCGGTTAAGCGATTAGATAAAACAAGAGGTAGTATTTTTCATTCAGATTCAGAGGATGGCAATATCGGATGGCGGCTTATCGTCAAATTCCCTGCTGAGCACGGCATCGCTGCAGTATGTCAGGGAAAGGAAACTGCTTGGATAATGCCGCCATGGAGAGTTTCTTGGACCTTAAAAACGGAATGCTTTTATGGTCGAATTTAATGCACGAGAGGAGATAGTTAATGCGGTAAGGGATTATTTGGATTACTATAACCATCGACGGATTCAACTAAAACTAAAAGGACTGGTCGATACAATATCGTGTCAGTCCTTATGTGAAATAGTCCAGATTTTTGGGGGTCAGATCGAAAATGACTGCCTTTTTATTCTCGAAGAATACCAAAATATTTTCTTAATCTAGAAAAACAAACCCGACATGTCGGGTTTTCTTTATCAAAAACTTTTGATAATTATTCTGCAACAACGATAACATCTAATGTTGCAAATACTTCGCCGTGAAGTTGAAACGAACATCGTGGTCACCAGAGTACGGATTGGACCGTTTGGTAAACGAACTTCGCTTTTTCGCAATTTCAACGCCTGCTGCAGTTGCTAGCTTCTGCTACATCACGAGTGAGTGATTGCGCCGAATAAACGGCCTTCCTCACCTGCTTTAGATGCGATAGTTACAGAACCTAATGCAGTCACTTGTGCTGCACGAGCTGAGCTGCTGCTAAACTTGCTGCTGCTGCCGCTTCTAACTCTGCGACGAGTTTCAAAGTGTTCAATGTTAGCTTTTAGTTGCCATAACTGCTTTACCTTGAGGGATTAAGAGTTGCGAGCGAAACCAGATTTAACATTAACTGATCACCTACGTTACCTGGGTGAACGATTTTATCTAAAAGAATTGCTTGCATTTCCTAACTCGCTTCTTAATTGTGATGAGAATCAGAGTAAGGTAATAACGCTAAATAACGAGCGCGTTTGATTGCGCGTGCTAATTAACGTTGGTACTTCGCACGAGTACCGGTAATGCGGCTTGGTACAATTTTGCCGCTTTCGAAATGTAGTTCTTTAATGTAGCGATATCTTTGTAATCGATTTCAACAACATTTTTCCGCTGTGAAACGGCGGGAACTTACGACGACGGAAATAACGTGCCATTTTGGCTGTCTCCTAATCTATAAATTCGATTTGCTCGGCATGCAATACTAATTGCGTTAAACCATTTGAGGTTTTATGTGAAGTTACAAACCCCACCACAATAAGTTTACTGCCGACCGTAATGCTGAGTTTTTCTATTAACTGATTGCCACTGACCTGAACTGGCATCTTTAACCACAGCTGGCGTGATAAACCACTCGACTTGTTCGGAACGATGTTCCAGCCAAAACTGGCAATGCGCAATCCCGTTAGGGCTTTTGCTTCAGTTTAGGTAATTGACACAGTGCCGATTAACGAGAGCGATTATCAAGTTTTGAATTACTCTTCAGCATCCTCAAAATCGTTGTTTTCAACTTCAGCTAAGGTTTACGTTCTTCTTTAGCCGCTTTCATTGAGGACGCTTCGGTTACGGCGTGCTTAGTATGGATAACAAGACTGCGTAATACAGCATCGTTATAACGGAGAAAGTCGTTTCAGCTCGTCGATGACTTGTTGAGGCGCTACCATTCCTTAAGCACATAGTGTGCTTTGTGTAATTGTTAATTGGGTACGCTAGTGACGACGACCCCAATCTTCTAGGGCGATGAACTTGACCACCAGCTTCTTTAACAGAACCTGTGTAACGTTCGATCATACCTGGTGCTTGCTCGCTTTGGTCCGGATGAACCATAAACACGATTTCGTAGTGACGCATGACTGCTCCTTACAGGTTAATCAGCCTTTGACGTGAGATTAGCCACCAATCTGCAAAAGGCAAGGAACGAAAATGAACGTGGCTAAGGGTGCTGATTATGCAGATCCAGACTTCAAAATAATTTGTGCTTTTCAAACAAAAAGCCGATATCAACATATCGGCTTTTTCTAATTCTAAAAATTAACGGCTACGGAAATAGATACGACCTTTGCTCAAAGTCGAGGCGTCATTTCTACAATTACTTTATCGCCTGTTAAGATACGAATATAGTTTTTACGCATTTTTGCCAGAAATATGAGCAGTCACCACGTGACCATTTCTAACTCAACGACGGAACATGGTATTTGGTAGGTTTCCAAAATTGTGCCTTGCATTTCAATGCAATCTTCTTGCCATTTATCCTCTAAAATTATGATGACCGCACTTTTTGCGGCTATAAATGAAAAACAGGCGAATTATAGCCGTTTTTGATGTTAGAACGAAAATTAAAAATAAAATTGAACAGAAAAATCACTTTTTCTTTACTAATTTGTAAGTTGTATCAAGACTTAGGAATGATTTACAAAAGAAATACAGGCTCTATAATAACCGCAATTTTCTTATTAAATAGTACTTATGAATTCACACTTAGGCCATACCGCGCGTAAACGCTTTGGGTCAAAACTTTTTACATGATACTTCTGTGATTCAGGTATCGTGGCGGCAGTTCCCCCAACCGAATCAATTCTTTAGTGGAAATTGGCCCAGGGCTTGGTGCATTAACCGAACCTGTTGGAGAAGTTGTCGAGCATCTGACCGTAGTAGAACTTGACCGAGACTTAGCTGAACGTTTACGTCATCATCCATTTTATCATCAAAAACTCACCGTCATTGAAACGGATGCGATGCAATTTGATTTTTGGTGAGCTTTATACAAAACGAATTTGGCAGAAAAAGGTCAGAAATTACGTGTATTTGGTAACGCCTTACAACATTTCCACTCCATTGATGTTCCATTTGTTTAAGTATCATGATGTGATTCAGGATATGCACTTCATGCTGCACAAAAGAAGTAGTCAAACGCGTTTATGCGCAGGGCCAAATAGCAAAGCTTACGGTCGTTTTGAACCATTATGGCACAATATTTCGCTAGTGATGCCCCAATGTGAAGTACCACCTTCTGCATTTCAAACCTGCACCGAAAGTGGATTCAGCTGTTGTTCGTTTAATTCCGCATAAAGATTACCGCACCCTGTAAAAAGATTTATATTGGTTGAACCGTGTTTGCTCCCCAAGCGTTTCAATCAACGCCGTAAAACATTGCGCAATGCATCTCTCAACATTATTTTCACCTGAAAATCTGACCCGCACTTTAGTATTGATTTTAAATGCACGTGCAGAAAATTTGGCTATCAGCAGATTATGCGCGCTTAGCGAACTGGTTGGCGGATAATCCACCAGCAGATATCAATAAAGATGAAATCTTAGATTCAGAAGAGTAAAAAGAGCGGTTAAAATAGCAACCTATTTCGTCGGTGATTTACAAGGCTGTTATGATGAATTACAGCTTTTTTATTAGAACGATGTGAAACTTCAATCCTGCGCAAGATAAACTTTATCTTGTGGGAGATCTTGTGGCGCGTGGGAGATAAATCACTTGAATGTCTTCGTTTTGTAAAATCACTTGGAAATGCGGCAAAGACTGTCCTTGGTAATCACGATCTGCATCTAATTGCAACCGCACTGGGTATTAAAAAAGTGAAGCCTCGTGATCGTGTCGATGCTATTTTTAATGCACCCGATTTTGATGAACTCATTCACTGGTTACGCCATCAACCCTTACTTGTGCATAATGAAAAATTAAACTTCCTGATGGCACATGCAGGCATTTCGCCAGATTGGGATTTGGAAACCGCGAAATCTTGTGCGGCTGAAGTGGAACAGATTTTACAGCATGGTGATTTTTCATTATCTCATTGAAAATATGTATTCAGAGCAGCCGAATCGCTGGTCGCCAGATTTGCAGGGCTTAGCACCGTCATCGTTACATTATTAATGCGTTTCACTCGAATGCGTTTTTGCTATTTGGATCATCGCTTTGATTTTGCCTGTAAATCCCTCTTTGAAAGATGCGCCGGCGAGAGCTCACGCTGGTTTAATTTAGATAATCCCTTTATAAACAAATTCCAATTGTCTTTTTGGGCATTGGGCAGGATTTAGTCGATAGCCAACTCCGCCAGGTATTTACGCCCTGGATACGGGTTGTGTGTGGAATAATCGGATGACCCATGTTGCGTTGGGAAGATAAACAGCTCTTCACACAAAGTGCGGTCAAAAAGTACAGTGATTTTTAAAGAAACGCTATGCTCTCGCTTACTGCCTGAATCTTGCGAACTGTTCAATATTCCTTTCTATCAATTCGCCCAAATGAAAAATTCTGCCCAGGAAGATATTCCGGCGATTAAAAAGCGGATTACAAATTACATTGGGATAATTGGAAAGCGATTATTCAAGAAGTCGCAAAGCAACGGCATACCTTTTGCGAAACCGCATATTGAAAGCTGGACCAATAGCTGGCTGGTACGCGCTCATTTCTTTGCTTATTTTTAAATACGAGGTTTCATCAAAAATTCTGCAGCAATCTTTTTCTGTGTTATTAAATCGTCGCCGACTAAGAGTGTGTTTAGATTGGCATTGCTATCGTGCAGATCGCTCACAAATTAATGTGCAACAATATAATCAGTGGCTGATCAATTTGATTTCAAACAATTTGCAGATTTTGATATTTGGCGAGAAGATGAAAGCGAATATGATGATTTTCGCCAAGTGAAGTGACATTTCTGAAAAAGATCTTCTCTTGCGTTCAGAGGAGGATTTTTGGTGCATTGGGAAAAAGTGAAAAAGATGAACTTCAGTCAAATCGATCGTTTTCATTTATCACAAAAACCATCCAACAGTTACACAACCGCTTTACGATCGACTGCCATCAATAAAGTGCGGTCAATTTCCATTAAATTTTTCGTCTTGTTTTATTTGTTATGCTATCATTACATTAGTTTAACATTTTTAACAATTTTCAATTTTGCTTTTAGGAGTACTTTATGAAAAACGTCGTGATCGTTGGCGGTGGTGCTGGCGGCATAGGTTAGCGACATTTTTAGGTCGACAAAATTGGGTCGCACAAGCTAAGGTGACGCTTGTGGATCGCAATGCAACCCACTTGTGAAAACCCTATTACATGAAATTGCAACAGGTGTGATGGATGATGGCACGGATTCTCTGAGTTATCGTGCACACGGAAAAACCACCATTTTAGCTTTGAACAAGGTCCGATCACACGCATCAATCGTGAACAGAAATATGTTGAACTAGCCCTGTTTATGGGCAAGAAGGCGTATGCTCGTGGTTTGCGCGTCGTATTCCTTATGATTACTTAGTGATTGCGATCGGTAGTAAATCGAACGATTTCAATACAAAAAGGTGTGGCTGATAACTGTATTTTCTTGAGACAGTTCAGATCAAGCACTTTGCGCTTTCAACAAAAGATGCTGGAATTATTCATAAATTCTCTGAAAACCGCGCATTAGATGATATTGGTGAAGAAGAATTTAAACAAAATTAGTCGATGAAAACAAGTGAATATCGCGATTGTTGGCGGTGGAGCAACTGGTGTGGAATTAACAGCAGAGCTTTATCGTACGACTGAAGGCTTATCTTCTTACGGCTATGGCAAAATTGATAACTCATGCTTTACAAGTCACTCTCGTTGAAGCAGGGTCTCGCTTACTGCCAGCATTACCTGAAAGATTTATCTGCTGCAGTATTAGATGAGTTGCAAGAAATGAGAGCAAACGTGAAATTAAATACGATGATCACGGAAGCCCAACCAAATACACTTATCACCAAAGATGGCGAAGAAATCAAAGCTGATCTGATTGTATCGGGCGGCGGGTGTTCGGCTACCTCAACAGTGACACAGCAATTCGATGGTTAGAGCTTAACCGCATCAATCAATTGGTGGTAAAAGATACCCTTCAAACTACGGTGGATGACAGTATTTTGCCATTGGCGACTGTGCAGCATTAATGCAGACCAAACGGTAAATTAGTCCCGCCAAGGCGCAAGCGGCACACCAGATGGCAAAAGCCTGTGCAAAAATATCTTTGCGCTTTTTGAGCAAAAACCATTAAAAAGCGTTCAAATACAACGATAAAAAGGAACCTTGGTTTCTCTTTCAAGCTTTACCGCATTGGGTAGCATCTCAAAATAAATTTGGGAAAAACCACTAACTGTTCAAAAGGTAAATTTTGCACGTTTGCGTATGTGTCTTTATATCGTATGCACCAACGTAGCTTTGCATGGATGTATTAAGATTGAAGCGATTATTTTAGTGGATAAACTTAGCACTATTTAAAAGCCAAAAGTGAAATTACATTAAGACAAAAAGTGCTGATCCAAGTTGCTTGCACTTACTTTTCATTCTTAAACCAGTTGATTGGTATGCTCATAAGCATAAAAAGTGTATTATTAAGCATCAACGCATGGCAACCGTCATTGGCCCTACTCACCCGGTACTGGCATGTATATATATAGCTCGTCTAGCGCCATCATATTCCCATCGCCCACTAATTTGCACCATTGGTGGATCAATCCCCATCAATGACCTTGCCCTTCTTTAATCAATCGCTTGGAATAAAAGCAGAGTTTGCAGCTGCCACTAAAAACATCAATACAGCGAATATGATACTCCAAATCTTTGGGTGAAACGGTGACCTCACTGTGACGGTAACGCCTGCCAATAATAATTCAGCGACATTGGACTTACAATATTTGTTGCCGTGATCACGGCATGTCTACCGTGTGGCAAATCAATGCCTGCGGGTTTCCTAATAATTTCATCACACCATAAAGGGTGCAAGCCGCGTGGAGTTGGAATACGCTGGCATAAGCACGCACATTATAAGGGTGAAAACCATCACATCTTTTCAGGAGCTAATACGCTCCAATCGCGATGTGCTATTATTAATTTGTTCAGGCGACGAGGCTGGACGAGAATACCATCAATGGTTTTATACTGCATTTGAAATTGGTCAATCGTTGTAGCAGTTCTACTTCGGTCGTGGTTTCAGGTAATCCTTAGGAGTTTCGGAGACCATGCCCAATCTCTTCACCAACTTTTACGTGTTTACTGCCCACATAGACTTGGTATGAGATCTGCACACCCACTCAGTACTGCAGTCCTGGCGCTCGTTTACCTTGAGGCTCTGATAATGTTCAATTTTATGTGGCAACATCAGATTTGATGATGGTTCGGTACCTGAAGAATAATTTGGGCGGTCAGCGTTTTCACTCGAGGTGATTAAGTAAACGTTGCTCTAGCTGACCAACGCTTTGTACACAGCAACAAGAGGCGGTTGAAAAACTGGAACTAATTTTGAGCAGTTGAAGGAAGTCTAAAAATTAATTGACTGAAAAGCTCTGTATGTGTGCTCAATCGTCGCGCGAGTGGCGCAGCTTGGTGGCACAGCTGGTTTTGGGACCCAGTCTGGGTCGCTAGGTTCAAAGTCTATCATGGCCGACCACTTCTTTTATGACTCATCAAATTCGCTACAAGATGTAGCCAGCGCCATGCGCCCTTAAGCTCCAGCTGGATAGGCAACGCCTTCTAAGGCGTGGGTCAAAGGTTCGAATCCTTTGGGGCGTGCCATAACTCATCTCAATCTATTATTGTTTTGTAGTTGCTTTTCGGCGAAAGTGATCAATTCAACTCATGTTTCTACAAAATAGCGTAAATTCTGAATCCTCTCAAAATGTGCGTTTAAAAGATGGTTTTCGATTGACAGAGAAAATATTTGAATGGCATGTTGAGAGATTCGAGACCGATGCACTTTCTCGCCATACACGCTTTTCCAGGCGATAGCTCCTTCATCACTCCGGACATCTCACCACCGTTTGAAGTGCGTAGAAATATAAAGGTTTATCTAAGATTAGTCAGAGTGAGCTAGAACATAAAAATCCAGTTCCTTTTAAGCTAAAATATAAACTTATTCCTTTTGTTGTCGTATTTTTATGCAAAATCAAGTACTCTTTTCTCTACATGTGTTTTTGGCCGTAAAACCCATTTTGAGCGCATTGAGAGTCTTTCCGTGAGGTTACGGAAAACAAAGTGATTAAAGATATTATCGCTTGGGTCCTGACGTGAAGTCATTGCGATTCACTCTCCATAAGCACAACCATTGCCAGTACAGTGTTCCACCAGCAACGATCTCTACGCTATCGTGGCGGGGATCGTGATTGCTAACCGGAGGATCGCGTTTCAATATTTGGGAGCCATGCCAGCGGCGTTTGTCGTGATTTTATATCGTTACGCAACAATTTGCTGGACTCAGTGGTTTGCTCAACTGGCAACGCTGCTCTCAGGAATTGGCCACAAGTCATCATGGCGTTATCTCGATTGGGGCGGTTAATTGGTATATTCCTCTCCCCGTTACGCTGGCTTTACCTGCGGGATTGGCATTTACCATCGGTATTGCACCGTCAAAAGATTTGCTTAGTTTAGACATTGATCAGTGCCTCCTCTGCTATCGTGATTACAGGCTATTTGGCGCACTTCCGACGATTAGCTGGGCTGATACCGCTGTTGGTGTCATCACCTTGTTGTGCTCACACAATGGCGCACAAGCTTCGTTTACCTGTGCCCTGGTCAATTTCACCTGCTGTGATTATTGGCACACTGATGGCATTAGCTTTAAGACAGTTGGTTTCTCGGTTGAGAACTCATTGGTGCAACGTTCCACTACACCTGGCAGATGGCTCTAACGGAAATGGTATTCCGAATGTCTTTTGCCTGAGTGCCTTACCCTTGGAATATTCCAAACGCTGCAGGGAAATCATCAATTGGGAATGCTGATCGCACTATGCAGACGTCTCTACATACTTTGCAATGCGCATTAGGTGCTATTGAGTCACTGCACTTGCTCGCGGTCGTTTAGGGCCATATGACGGATGCGACATCGATCCAATGATGAACTGCTTGCTCAGATAGAATGATTGTCTGCCGCTCTTGCAGGCGGCATTACTGCAACTGCAGCCATTGCGCGCTCGGCCGCTAATGTGGCAAATCCCGGGTGCGGTATCACCAATATCTAGTGTTGTTCATGCACTCTTGAATGCTATTCTCACTGTTATTCTTTATGCAATGCCCTGTCTTGCCACTTGCCGCTGCCACTGGCCGCGTGTTGTCGTTAATGGTGGCTTTGGCATATGGCGGCGTGCCTGAAATTATTCGTTTGACTCGTCGTTTCCACACAGATGAAAGTGCGGTGTTGATTCGCGCTCATTCTCACGATGACTGTTATTCGATATGCGTCAGTGCATTACGTCCGTTGGCGTATTTATTGGCACGAGTCTCTTGTTTTATCGCACTGTGCGGAAATGACACAGCTATTGAGCAGCCTGCACCGAAAGATCGGTAGTGATGGTACCGCTTTATCGTATCAGTGGCCATTGTTCATGCTGCGGTGACGGTAAACTCTTTGCGTTTGCACGATCAGACCGTACATACGGATCGCGAAATCCAGCATATCGTATTGCGTCGATGCTGCGAGCCGCTACCGATACGCACGTTCGTGCACTCACTCGCTGTGCCACAACATATGTTTGCCCACATCAACCGATCTACTTGTGCAGCACGTATGCGATTCAACACTGGGGATATTGAGTGATCGACAACTCTGTTCCTGAATTGCAAAAATCAGCTACGGCTCAGATTTACAGATGTCTTTTACATCAAAATTCGTGCGGTTTGAGCAAGCAAATCGATCAAAATAGTGAAAAGCGTTAGCTAAAATAGACCACTTTTATCAGTCAAAATAAAGGAATTCAGGAATGCGTCCATAATCGTGATAAATCATCAATCTCGTCAGTAGAAATCACCCGTAATTACACGAAACATGCTGAAGGCTCAGTATTGGTTGAGTTGGTGATACCAAGAGTATTATGTACGGCGAGTGTTTGGTGAAAAGTGCTACTGCACGTTTCTTAAAGGACAAAATCAAAGGTTGGGTGACGGCGGGAATATGGCGTATGTTGCCACGCTCGACACGCAGCCGTATGCAGCGTGAAGCAGCAGGCAAACAAAATTAGGACGCACCGCGAATTCAACGGCTTAATCGCTCGTTCGACTGCGTGCCGCTGGTTGACTTAGAGGCCCTTGGTGAACGTTCTATTACCTGAGACTGCGATGCCGGTTTCTGGCGGATGAGTGGTACAAAGAACTGCTTCCTATCACCGGTGCATGGCGTGGCTTTATGTGATGCTATCAGTGGTTTTAATCGCTAGCGGCACGACTAAAACCAGTCCAATCAAAAGGTCTGGTTGCGGCAATTTCGGTTGGGATGGCGCTGAAGGTGTAAAGCCGTATGCGATTTGGAATATGTGGAAGATTCAGCCGCCGAAACAGACGCGAACGTTGTCATGCAGTGGAAGATGGCCGCGCGATCAGGGTGCAGGTGCTGCAGGGGGTGAGCCGGTTTGCGACAGAATTACTGCACCTTATTCGCTTACGGCAAAACAAGGCTGCGAACAAATCTTCCGGCTGCACACCGGCAGTAAAACGACGCGTTTATAGGACACAACAGAATGGAAAGCTACAAAAATCGAAATTTGTAAATTCGCGTTGAGTCGCCAAAGTACTCCAAAATTTGGTGAATTCACACCTAAAATCGAGGTCGAAATAGCCCTTATTTTTCAATGCGGATTATTTAGTACTGGCGCGAGATCTTGCTCGCTTGGGGTGAATACGCGGCAAATTCAATCAAGTGCGGTCGAATTTTGATGTCATTTTGGACCTGCCTATAAAGGTATTCCCGTGCGACAGTGTTTCCATTGCACTGTTCAATCAATTTAATCGTATTGATACACCTGTTTGCTTTAACCGCAAAAGCCAAGAATCACGGTGAGGGCAATGACGGTAATCGATCAGTGGCATGCTAACCGGCAATGCGTTGTTAGTCGATGATGTCATCACCGCCAGCACGGCTGATACGTGAATCATGGCACTTCTTGAAGCCAATCACGCCCAGTGGCCGCCGTATTTGTTACGCATTAAATCTTACGTCAGGGAGGCAAAGCGAGCTTTCCGCCATTCGAAAAGTGGAACGCGACTATCGGTGCCAAGTGCTCTGTATTGATTTCGATGATTTAATGCAGTTGCATTGAAAACGAAAGCCGATTATCAGCAATATTTGCCAGCGATGCGTGCTTATCGTAGAGAGTTATGGTGTGTAATTCATCACTTGAAAAATAAGAATAAAAGCCATATTAATGTAAGGCAGACATTTGCGTCTGCCCATTATTCTCATCAGATCTTTTTGACCGCACTTTGAGGGAAGAGATGTATGTATTTTTGGAAAGTGTCGGCGTTTCTCTCGGTTTTTAAATGGGGGCTCCGGTGCCATCGCAGGACTCATTTTAGGTTCAATCACCGGATAAAAACTCTATGAGCTTGGTTCCGGTTAACTCCAGCTGAGACGACCCGACAAGCGCTCTTTATGCAAACGACTTTTGCGGTACTTGGACATTTAAGTAGTCAGGTGAGTGACGGAAAGAGATCTCAACTGGCGAGATCAGCTGATGGACCAGATGCAATTAGATGAGAGTCATCGCAAACTTGCTCAGAGGCATTTGGTCGAGGTAAAGCACCTTGGTTTTCCACTACGTCAGGTGATTCGCGAGTCCGCATTGGATGTGGACAACGAGCTGATTTGCTGCGAATGTTCTTGCGACGTGCAAGTGCAAGCCGCATTACTTCGATTCTCAATTACGTGACTCGGAGAGTCCTTTATGTGGTGGGCTGAAGAGCTTGGTGTCTCCAGTATACGCAGTTTGAGCAAATGCGCAGTGGAAATTGCGGCTCGTCAGTTACTCAAGTGGATTCTATCGCTAATACCAACAAGGCGGTTGTACTCAGCAGCAAGGTGGCTATCAATGCAGCGCAACAAGGTGGTTACCAACGATCTTCGGGTCCAACGATTAAGGTGAGTGCTTATAAAGTATTGGGTGTGAGTGAAAGCGGTGATCGTGATGCCGTAAAACGTGCATATCGTCGTTTAATGAATGAGACATCATCCGGATAAATTAGTTGCTAGAGGACTCGCCGCCAGAAATGATGGAAATGGCTAAAGAAAAAGCTGCAACAAATCCAAGCTGCTTACGATTTAATTTGCTTAAAGTAAAAGGCTGGAAATAGATGCGTGTTAGTACTCCTCGCATGCAAGGGGTGCTTGATCCTTTCACGTTCGATCGGCTTTTACAGCCGAAGTGAATGAATATGATCTCTGCATCACCGAGATTTGTCCGCTATAGTGGATCATCTCTTACCTGAAAAGAGTCTTTTTATCGTCTTTGCCCTGAGACTCCAAAAATCAGGGTTTTACCCCTTCTAAAACGCCCGATTCGCGTCAGCTTTTAGGTCAGCTTCGAGACGTCTTGCTGAAAATGCCCATCGTGCCATTGAGCTTGGATCACGCCAGTGGTGTTGACGATGTAATTGTGGCTGCCACATCCAAAACCGTGTGCTTGCAGTAGCGGAGAACGCGCAGCACTTCTCAAAGCAACCTGAATTAATTTATCAAGCGACTCTATGCCTTGCAAACCGTACCTAGTCATTTGCCTGTCAGTGTGAAAGTGCGATTAGGTTGGGATTGGCCTTCACTGAAAGCTTTTGAAATTGCCGATGCCGTACAACAAGGGTGGTTGCCACTGAAATCACCATTCACGAAGCAGAACCAAAGCCGATGGGTATCGTGCCAGAATCCGCATCAATTGGGAGAAAAATGGGGTGAAGTGAGATCTCAGCTTAGCAATCCCAGTGTGCTAATGGTGAAATTTGGCGTTGGGTAGATGGTCAAGCATGTTTGACACAGCGACAGGTTGTCGAAAGATCTAGTCGGGTCGGGCGTGGTGCATCAGTATCCCAAACCTAAGCCTTGTCTCAAACAAAATTGTGATGCCCTTGGGCGGATATTCAAAACATCTTACAAGAAAATATGCGGAAATGGAAAATTTCCATAATTCTGGATATCATGTTGCCCGCATCAAAGCAATAGGCTACGCTATCTCAATAAAGGAGTATCCTGAAAGCGGATATCGTTTTGAGCGGGTAAAACCAGTAAAAACTGCAGAAGATCTGAGAGAACGACTACTGTGAGTGCTAAAAGTGCCGGTCAGAATAGACGGCTAGCATTATCTACTCATTGACGTGGTCCAACACCCGACAAAACTTGACCGAAAATCAAAAGTTATCATACAGAACCAGTAGTAGATCAATGGAAAGCTTGCTTCTGCCACAGGAGAGGTGCCTTATGAAGATACTCGTGTGCTCTGGCTGCACTCTCTCGCGTCAGGGTGCAGCATCATTTGCCCAAACGCATAAAGCGCGGTGGTCTTGTCGTGGGAAGAAAGCCTGAACATTAAAGGTGATTTGCTCACCGAGTATCAAACCACCAAAAGCTAGAAAGGTTCCAGTCGCCTGTTAATCTCAGAAGCTGATAACGGAATGAAAGTAGCAAAGATAAACCACTTAAAATGAATTGCTTCCCTGCGGGTATCCAGAGTGGAAAACAATGGACGCACTGTGCGAGTCCAGTGTTGCACGAGAAAATGCCATTTATTACTCTCAACAATAAACCATTTTATTTAAAAACAATTTCGCTTTCACACACACCAGAGGTGAGGCATGCCTTTAAACGCCAACATTATCCTTTAGAAATTCATTTGTCCATCAAAGTGAAGATAAAGCGTTAGCCGTAATTGCGGTAATAGTGAATGAATGGTGTAGCTATTCCTGTAGCTCTCAGTCGTTGAGACTCACTTTCGTTGGACCAAAAAGAAAAATTGGCTCAGCGATTGATATTCAAGCCCTAATGCCAAAAGAGATGGCACGCTTTCGCTTACGTGGATCGCTCACTACTCCACCTTGTAGTGAAAACGGTAGCTTGGACCATTTTTAAAGCACCAATTCAAGCAAAGCAAAGCACAAAATTGCCGCAATAGAGAAAATGGAAAGGAAAAACAACCGCCCTGCACTGCCATTAAATCAGCGTGAAGTGAAAGGTGAAAAGTAAATATAGCGATACTCTCCACGCATTTTTATTCGAGTCAGGCGAGATTAAAGATGAATATTACCATCGCCGTATGAGTCGCATCGCCAGGAGAATCATATAAAGCGGTGAGCCAACGCCTTCCATTCCAATAGTCAAAGCTACCTGCCAGGTAGATCAGCACTGTTACCTCAAAGCGACGCTCGCTAATAGGTCCCAGCAGCCGCTGCCGCACAGGCGCCACTGCCACACGCTTGCGTTTCACCTGCGCCACGTTCATACACGCGTAATTTAATGTGATGACGATTAATGCATCGCTAAATCCAGCGATTTACCCTTTCCGGAAAAACGTTCGTGATTCTCTAATAATGGACCTAGTTCTGCTACATTGGCTGTTTCCAATATCGTCACTTGAACAACACTGTGCGGATTGCCCATTGATACTGCCCGCAAGCACCGTTTGAACATCGTTACGTGAGAATATAATCAAATTGTTGGCAGTAAAAGGAATTTTATTGGGTTCCCAAATCGGCTCGCCCATATTGTCACGTGCCCATCTTCTTTTTACCGTTAAAAGCCATTTTTCCTTTTTGCGTACTTACTGCAATATCACTTTCTATGGTCAGCCCTTTTAAGGTGACAAAACGCGCAAAACATCTACTGCCCCATTTCCACATTGCGACCACTTCACCATGCCATCGTGATACGATGTTCGATCTGGTCTGGATCATAAGGTGGCTCAACAATTTAGCTGATCAAAACCAGCGCCACGATGACGATCGGCTAAGCGTTTAATGGTTTCAGGGTAAAATAGGCATTTGTGTCTGGCATCAGCAACTGACAAAGTCATTGCCAAGACCCATGCATTTTGGAAAACTGCATGTTTCCTTCACTTGGTTGAAAATTTTTGGCGTTATATGAAGGCAATAAGCCCAGATGGCGAATAACTGATGAACAAAGGGTACCGGTCAAAAAAACGCTTTACTGCCACCGCACTTTCATCGGCCCCATCAGCGTTATTACAGACCAATCCTGCTGCAGGCCCTTCGAACAAAATGAGGTTGTTCTTCAAGATTCACCGCAATCGGCACAGAAACTCTTGTTTCTGCATGCAGATAAATAACTTCGAACCCTTTACGTTCGGCGTTTGCTGGCTACTTCATGTTCATTCGAGCAACAACAATCTGTCCATTTCGCACATCTTTTGTTATATGTACCGCGCAAGAAGAAGATCGCCGTCACCATTTTGGTATCCACCATGGATTGGCCTGCGCTTTTAATAAGAAATCAACGAGGCCGCTTGTAGCATCAACACGATAAGTGCCTTCAATATGTTGTTCTGCTGCCATTGAGCTCCCCCAGCAGCCACGCGACCAATGAGCGATAGTAGCTAACTGCTTCTCATCATTGCCATCTCGTATTTACGAATACCGCGAAGCTCCCGCGATTTCAATTGCACCTTTGACAAGCGCTTTTAAATATTCTTCTGCCGCATTAGGGGATTTAAAGCTAATTGCAGAAATTTCTGCACAGTGAGCATACCCAGCGGTTTCTAAATGGCGTTTAAAGTTCCAGCACTTCTTGTTGTCTGGCGGTTAATGGTCTCATATACACTCCTGTTACTTTATACAGAATAACTGTTCGTATACAAAGGCTAACATTGCAACAACTATTTTTCTAGTCATAAAAATTAGGTCCAATTTTTTCCATGCTTTTGAGTGTTCATCCATAAATCTCAAATGTAAGTTTTAATTTGGTCAAAATGTGTTAAATACTTGACATTACACAATCTAACAAAGAAATATATTAATTATGTCTGGCATCGTAAAGTACTTATCGTAAATTGGCCAATTTTTCGGTTTATTTGCTCTTCCTTCGCTCAGCCCGTCGAAAACTGGCACAATATCAATCAGCCTATTCTTTATGTTTTGCGCCACACCTCTCAGGCCCCAGCTTCGTGATTTTCTCCGTAACTGTTTGAGTGTAGGTTTACACCTGATCAACTGAAAGGTGTGATTGATGGCGTAGCAATACCATTATATACCATTTAGATGAAGGTCGTCGCTTTTTCAATCAAAGGCGCAAAAATGGAAACCGCTTCAAGTCGCAATAAATACTTAGAACTGCACCGTGATGAAAGCGTTTGAATGTACAACTTGTCCTGTTTCCGGTGCTTTGGGTTCCTGCAGGTAAAGAAGATAAAGCAACCTTACCTATTCACGTTTATTGAATGGCCTTTAAAAACCTTTGCGGCCATTTAGTTTTGGTTGTGTGCGCGTTTTCTCAAGCAATGAGCATAGTTCAGATGAAAAATTGCGCAAAAACTGGCTCGGTGGCTGGTACTTTTCGCTAAACAACGCATTTCACGACAGGACCTCGTTTTATTGCGGCCGTTTAATAAACGCTGTTGATTCCCAAAACGTTCAAAATGCGATTGAAGACGACAAATCAAAAAATATCTGGCAACCGCAGAAAGCCTATGCTGAGCCGAAAAAAATTCTTCGAAATCATGACTAATGTAAGCCATTCTAGCCTTCGTACGGCGGATCGTTTCTTACGTTGGTTATGGAACAAACTTCTTATTCCCGGTATTGATGTACAAATGCGGACCGTGTGCATAAACTTGCTTCTGAAGGTGAAATTATTTATGACATATCGTCCATGGAAGTGCATTGGCTGTTCTTCACTGTACGCTCTATCACCGGGTACACCACACATACGGCAGGATTAACCGGCGGCAGCAGACCTTTATTCCGTAACAGGAGCATTCACCTTATTCAATCGCGCATTTGGTAACGCCGCCTTTGCTCTGCGATTTTCCGGTATTTGGAAATTATCCCCACCGCAATTATTCGTCGAATACTTTAATGAAGGGTGGTCGTTCTCATTTGGTCGCGCGCACCGAAAACCGGTATGGTATGATGACGCACAACGCTAACGCAACCGACGTCCATTTCTGGCAATTTTCTTTATCAGGTATGAGCACGTATTAGAAATGGACATACGCAAAAAATTACGTGTGCGAAAAATGCTGGCTTAGTTTACACGTGGTGTAGAAATTCATGTTGGAGGTCAAAACTTTGTGATTTCGACAATCTTTTCAATTCCTCAAATTCTGTTGTCAGAATGGTATATCGAAGATCAAATACACCATTTAACAGGCAGTTGGGTCTAACTTTAAATAAGTGATGGTAACAAATAAAAGCTGCAGCGGTCATTACGTTGAATTGCCGCTACTCTCTTCGTCAGCGTGCGCACCGCCATGACCACTTCGTGGTTATAAGAAATATTAAAAATATTAACATTTCTAATACTTTCAAAAAACATTGTGATCATGCTATTAAAGCCGGAATCAGTGGTGTCTTGGTTGAAAAAATAACTTAGAAATTATTCGTTTGAGCATATTCCCTGTTTCTCTGACGTATTACACCGTATCAGCATATTTGTGTTGCGCTTCTTATTTGCAGTATCGTTTCATTAAACTGTAAAGATTTATTGTGGATGCGGTACGCAGAATTATCCGTTCTTAAAAGAACTCTTCTTCGTGAAGAAAAGTCAGATCCTGAATAAAATATTGAGTGGTGCGTCAAAATTTAACTCGACATTGCGTGTTCTTATCTCTTCGTTCTAAAGTTCGTATTTTGCAACTTTGATTCTTTGGTATGCATGATCTTTGACTTGGTAAACGCATTTTGCATGAGATCACCGGTACCCACGTTTTAGAAAAAGAAAGCCAATTGGTAGCATAACGTCTTTCTATGCGTGTAACGTTGCTTTGATAAACGGTCTTCTCAACTATTATAACTTGGAAAAGTTTGCTGGTGATGGTGAAAATTGCACGAGCTGTAGCAATCTTGGGCATTTGATTTCTGGCGAGTTTGTATTTCCAATCAGCGTGCCAGATAAAGCAGATGAAGTTGATTGGTGAAGAGGATAAATCAAATAAGATAATCTTTATCTGCTGAGATAAAGCGTCTTAAACACGCCTTTTTGTTAAACTATGATTTGTCGTCTTGTCAAAAAGCACGATGTTATTTAACAATGACTTTGTTTAAAAATCCTATGATATCAGTTTCAACTGTTGTTAAATCTGCTTTTACGTTATAAGGTTATAAAAACCTAAAATATTTCTATGGGAATTTGTATTACCATAGGTGTTTACTTGACGGATGTTGTCTTTTCTTTGAGGTTTCCGTCGTCATTAACGATCTTGCTGATTATTCGTTGACTGATCTCTTTTTTTGAGGTCGCGTTGTATTTCGATAACCACGCTGCATCTCATTCGATTCCCGATTGTGTAAAACAGCCCTGGCATTGATGTGATGATTTTCCCCATTATGAGCAACACAGATGATATTTGTCCGGCTTCCGCCGCTATTCGTGATTTTGGGGACAAAATTGGGTGCTGCTGACAACAGTGGTTAGGATTACCTGAGATATGTCTGAGGGAGTTTCTGTCAGCCTATTGGCTCGACCGATTCAGAAAGCTGCATTTGTTATATGGCGGAGTGCTTAGTCGTTTCCGCCGTAAAGCCGTCTGGTGGATTTTTGAAGCCATTCAAGGTGTTACCAAAGAGCTTTCTAAAGGTACCTTTGCTTCATTTTCAGTTTCGGAGACGGATGGTGCCGCTGCTCAACTGCTCTGCAGTATTTAACGCGTAAGGCCCTTTTGGTAGCGGCTCGCGGGTGGTGATGATGGCGTCATCGATTTGTGATGGTGTGCGAAAGGAATGGCGACAGTCACGATCATTACGACTTTCCCGCTCACCAAAGGTGAACCTGTGGGTCAAAATGGAACATAGTGGTTTCGTTTTCTTCAAAGAAGGAGACAAAAGTGCGAGGGTTTTGTCGGTGATTGGCTAAAAGAAATGGAAGATGATGGGTACATTAGGCAATCGCACAGCAGCTTAATAACAAAATCACAATAAAAGTGCGGTCAAAAACGTCAAGTTTTGACCGCACTTTTATATCTACAATTAACTTGCACATTGTCACAAATTCTTCAGAACCTGTTGGGTGAATTGCCACCGCTAACTATCCAAAATCTTAGCTTTAGTTACCCATTTTGATTGCTGCAACAAACACCTTGGATCATTTCATCTACACCGAAACCAATGCCGTGTAAAGCCCGATTTTCTGCTGCTCGCCGCACGCTAGTTCGTCGCACGGGTTGGCGATGTTCAGTGACAGCGGTGTGCATACGACGCCGATGAAAGAGGATTTATACCTTTCACATTTTCTTCGCCATATTGCTCAATCGCTTGCAGTTCAGTTAGCCACTGTACGTGGCGGATGAGCTGAACGACGGTTGGCACAAGATTGTAATCTAAATGCTCATTGGTTTGTTATTGAATAACGCTCAGACAAACGACGTACCGCCGCGCACGGCAACTGGCGTCATTCAATACCACCTTTACGATAATATCACCCACTGCATCAAAATGCCAGGTACGTTTTGTATTTTTGGTATTTTATCGACAATAAATTTGTCCACGTGATTGGTTTTTCACCAGTTACTTCAAGATTAATCACATCCGTTGCGGTTCACAAACCAATCATGAATGCGTATCCACTGTGCTTACGACCATCTTGTAATTTCAAGTAAAGCGAACCATCCGCATTTTTCACGACTTCTTCAGGCAACGCTTTGGTATGTAATTGGATGCCATCTTGTGCTAACACTTCAACTAAAAGTTTCAGCAATCAAATGGATCTTGATTACGCAATGGGGCATGTTGGCGAACAAATAAATGTTTCTGCCTGGCTATTTACACCCGCTAATTCAGCTGCAATATAAGCCTGCCTCTACTACTGCGACGCGTTTTGGTAACTGATTTAAAAAGCAAATACACCATTTGGGATCAATCCCGTATTCTGCGCCTTTTACTGCTGAGAATACTTGGACGATACCGTTACCGCAATTAGAATATGATCTGCAGTCACTAATTCTGTTGAACCATCTGCCAAGCTCCTTCAATCGTTTTCGCATCTTTAAAACGCGCGAAAACCATTGAAACGTCGTTATTTTTCGCTAACATTATTGTATAAAAGGTATGAATACGACCGATATAAGCTTGACGACTTTCGACTAATTTCGCGTAATCAAACTTTTTCACTTCTACATCAAAACCATAAGCCGGCTATTAATGGCTACTGCAATTTGTGCGCCATAGAAACAGCATCTGTACACAACCTACATTCACACAAAAGTGCCACCGAGGTGTTTTGCTTCGATAATCGCACATTTTTGCCATAGCTTGCCGCGCGGTTAATTGAAAGCAATCCGCCGGAGCCGCCACCGATAGCAATATAATCATAATGTTTGAGTCATTGTATGGCTGATCTAGCCCATTAAAATTTGTCTACTGTTTTGCCTAAAACTGAATGAGAAAAGCTATAAATTGATGTGATTGGAATTGTCTATGATGAAGATTAGAAGACAGTTGAGTTGGAAAACAAAAAGCCACTAAATTTCTTTAGCGGCTTCTTAGAAATTTAGCTCCTCACGGGACTCAGACCTGCGACATATGGATTAACAGTCCACCGTTCTACCGGCTGAACTAAGGAGGAAATGGTGCCTCGGGCGGAATCAGACCACCGACACGGGTTTTCAATCCCTGCTCTACCGACTGAGCTATCGAGGCGTTATCGTTGTGGCTGCTGCCTGACAACGGAGCGTATTAAACTATTTTTCGGGTGTCGGTCAACAACTAGAATTCAAAAGTGAGTGAGTGTGTTTGAATGGTTAATAACCAAAACGTCTATAAAAGACGTGTTTTGAAAAACTCAATCAAAAATAACCGCTCTTTATAGAAAAATAATGCCCGAGAAGAAAGTCTTTCGGGCATTGTATTCATGCTGAAAATTATCGTCTTACGGAATTTCTTCTGAGCAACATCCACTTTCAATAAGTAGTTTCTTGCTTGTGACGATGGAGTGTGCTGTCAGTTGAGATACGATCATCACCTGTTCAGGATACATCTAGGTTGATTTTGTAAATCGCTTCATCTTTATCACTATCAAACGCACGTACCGCCAGCTCCACTGTTATAGCAGAAATCATCACAAAGCGTTTAGAGGTTGGATTGGTGATACCGTCTAAATATTGATTTTGTAGAATCCATAAATCAGCCACACCTGCATCAATATTGTTTGTGGATCATCATAAGTAACGTGCTGACGGTTGTCCACCTGCCTTTCATGGCAAAGATATCACGACCAGCCCGTACTGCCGGGTACTACTTGCATTAAGCCGATTGCATTGCATAACTGATTGCATACAGGTTGAAGCTAGATTCTGTTTGCATAATACCTGAAATCAAGCTTTCATCAATCCATAACGCTCTGCGGCTTTACGTACCAATGGAAGATATTTTGTTGCACGCACTTCAACGTGGTTTGCAATCATCGAGATCACGACAAAATTGCACGGTATTACCATTTTGTAAAGCGGCGAGTTTGCAATTTATTTTGGATTAAATAGGTGGCGAAGTTGCTTGCAATAATTTGGTTAGCAATTTGTTGGCCGTTATCTACAACCTGTCCTAGTAAGAAAGGACGTGTACTGATCGGCACATCACAAACCAGTAAGTCGATCCGCTTTTGCATCTGAACCCATCAATAAAGGTATGCACAATCGCATTATGTGGCGATTAAGATCTTTTGTGTTTCAGCTGATGATTGAACCTTCATCCAAAGCTTACGTGGCTACGTGCTGTAGAACGAGTCCGTATGTTTCACATAGTCTTTACGGCTCGCGACTAAAGCTCATTCACCCCCAAATACGATCGATATTATGAGAGGAATTGACCGTTAAAAATATCCTAAACCTTGCATTACTGCAAACACTTCGTCATAGTTAACACCACGTCGATGAGCTTGGCGAGTCCTACGCGATACAAAAGCGGAAGTAGCGCCAATAATAAATACTTTTTCATAATCTTTTGTTATTTAGATGGGGGAACGTAACCTTCAATATGCACTTCTTTTGCTTCAAAATAGAAATTCACCATGTTCTTCTTCTAATAATTTTCGATGTTCGGCATTCATCATATTGAGTTTTTCTCGTTCACTAACATGGTTTTGCTTTTCGATCCATTCGCCCCAACGCTTCTTTCATTGGATTAAAAATACGTTTACCTAATTCACCGGGATACGAGTTGAAAATCAACCCTTCCGCATCTTGTTTCAAATGTTCACAGCAGTTCTAGCCATAATAATTCCTTACAAATTGCATTAATAAATTTTTCACAGGCTGAGGCTAACCCGATCTGTTCGGGTGACGTTGGATCATACCAATGTTTGTGCACTCATGCAGACCAGATTGAGATTCTTTCCTTTTTCTGACAATTTTTCCAATCTGAACGATCGTCCTCTTCAGATTTTTCGATCAACTTCAACATAAATAGGATGAATATCTAAGTGAAAATGACTAAACGCGTATGACGGAAAGTCACCCATTCTTGATATTCAGGTAATACTTGTTCTTTCAGAAAATTCAGCAATATTTGTTTATCGTCAAACTGAGGAAACAGTACAAAACCACCCATAAGCCTTTGCTTTCACGCTATTTCCAACCAGACTTTTCCTCGATAAGATAAAAATCAAAAATAGCTTTGTTTTCCGGCAACAATCAGTTTCTCTCAAGGAAATGCACGTCCCACTTTTCGAGTTTATTGGCTAAAGCAGTCGTTGCTTAAAGGACAAAGATCGCATTTGGGTTTTGTTCAGTACAAATCCTGAACCGATGTCCATCATCAGCGATTAAATTCAGCCACTCTCGTTGTTGGTGTAACCTGTTTACTCAACTGCCATAATTGATTTTTCGACTTTCTTCTCGCCAGGCCAACCTTCTACTGCAAAAATAACGAGAAAGGACGCGTTTTACGTGCCGTCTAAAAATCGGATAAGGTTGATTTTGCACGAAGATAAAAGTGCCCATAGCGATCGCCCTACACCGTTAACGCCAAACTTGCTCAAATTGTGTGGAAATTCGCATGATATTCATCTCTAATGGTTTGAGCGGCTTTATGTAAATTTCTCGCACGTGCGTAATAGCGTAGTCCGTCCACAGATGTAACACTTCATCTTGCGATGCATTAGCCAGTGCGGTTACATTAGGAAAGGTTTTGATAAATCGCTCAAAATAAGGAATAACGGTAGAAACTTGGGTCTGTTGTAACATCACTTCGAAAGCCAAAACACCATAAAGGGTTTTTATTTTTGCTGCCAGGCAAATTTTTACGCCAAACTTTCTCATACCATTGTAGAAACTGAATGGGCAAAAAGGGGCATTAACAGAGTTGAGCTAACACTGGCTTTCCTAAAGTCGCAATAAAATATTTTGCGATGATTCTATCACTAAAGCACCTCTTGATCAATTTGATTTTTCAGTATAATTTGCAGTCTAGTTTGGTGCCGGATTGTCGGCGTTATTAACTCACGCGGTGTAAGTGGAAAGCATTTATAGCGGCGTGGCTTCAATTGAGGTTTTCATGAAACAGAGTATTCATCCAGAATATAGAGATCACTGTAACTTGTTCTTGCGGTAACGTGATCAAAACTCGTTCAACTTTAGGCGAAAGACATCAACCTTGATGTGTGCGGTAGCTGCCACCATTCTACACTGGTAAACAACGTGTTGTTGATACTGGTGGTCGTGTTGAACCTTTAACAGCCGTTTCAAAATCCCAGGTACAAAATAATTTGAATCTGTGTGAAGAACCCTGCCTATGCAGGGTTTTTATATCTAAAATTCACCATTTTTCAAATTCAATCAATAAAAAGTGCGGTCAAAATCGACCCGCACTTTTTCTATCAATCTAAATGCTCAATTAAAATGAATATTTTAACTGTTGCGTAATACGCACGACCAGGTTCGTTATAAGTATGAGCATTGTAATTTGTACTGCTTGATGAACGATAAATGCGTTTATCAAATAAGTTACCCTTAACACGAATGCTGATGGTATCTTTCAAATTATAACCTGCACTTAATCCCCAAACTGCATAACCACCAATATCTTCTGAGCCAACAAGCTGATTAATATTTTTATCGTTACCATTTTCCATACGGTTCTCCGGTTTTTACGGGATTTTTGTTTACCGATGTGCGTATAAGTTAACATTGCATCAAACTATCAGTGATTTTATAACAAAGCTTGAATTCAGGTATATTTCAGCACGATGAAAGCTGGAGTTACCCGTATCTTTATTTTTGGTTTTTATGCATATAAGTGAAGTTATTCACCCAGTTTAATTTATCTTGGATTAGTGGCTAATGTCAGATTACCTTCAAAAACCTTCAATCACTGCGCGGTTTGCATTACCCCCATTTATACACATAGTTACCTAAGTTAGTTAAACCGATAAATTCACCATCAGATACGATTTTATTACGATAATCATTACGGAAGTAAGCTACAGAAGCAAAGTCCATTTTTATCATATTCAATTCCGATTTCTTTATTCCAGCTGGTTTCCGGTTTAATGTCGCTATTACCTTGGAAATAACAAGTTTTATTGTTGGTACATTCGTTGGACAACCTTGACCCTAGGTAAATAGTAGAGTAATTTGGGTTGGTTTGATAAAGATTCGGTGCTTTATAAGCTCTTGCTATCCCACACTTTAATTCTCCAATCATCGTTGAGAGCTTTGTGAAAGTTTAATCCACCACTTCATTAGAACCAGAATAGACTGTTGTAATCATAACGCAAAGATGGCGTTAAGATAGTAGATTGGGTTGCTGAAATATTATCTTCAACAAATACTGCCCATTCAGTTTGACTGCTATGACCTCCTCGTACATTTGAAATGCTGGTTGGTAAAGTGTTCTTTCAAATCATAAAAGTACCTTTCCCTGTCTTTTTATCTCGTCGTCCACCAAGTAACTGTGTCATAGAAGCGTCATCATCTAAACTGCTGTGTACACCTTCAAAACCAACTGTCAGCATATGATCTACACCCAAGGTAAATGGGATATAGAATTCTGAACTAAAGCGTGTATTTTTAAGAATGGAATCACTTTAAAAAGCTGATGTACTAGAATAACTGCCCTCTGGACCACCCGCTAAATATTCTGGTAAACGGCTGTTTTGAGTTTTATCCAAAAAGCAACATAGGTTTTATTGTCGAAATGATCGAATTTACCTTCATAGGTTAAAGCATAGTTCTGACGATATAAACGAGCAGTTTCTGCTTTGCTTCCTGCCAAGGTTTTGGTTTCAGGATAGTTTTTATTATTGTAAAGCCCTGCTGAGCTATTTTTGTGTATCACCGTTATAAATATTGCCTTGACGACTGAAACCAGAATCCAAGGTTAATTTATTCTTCTCATTGATATTTTCCAGACTAAACGGCCATTAATATCTTTGCATGTACACCTTCACGCCCAGCAATTGCCGGATCGCCATTAATGCCGACTTCATCTGCTTCTGTTTTGTTCCAGTTACCATATAAACGGAATTTGCAATACATCTTTAATTAACACCCGCTTGAGATTAAAACCGACACGGTTCGTTGCACCTTCATCGCTGTCTTCTGGTTGATTGGTGTAATAAGCTTAGCTACCGTGTAAATCATTAGTAACTGGGTTTTAGTGATGATATTCACCCACTACCATTGCACCTGAACCATAGCGTGCTGCTGAAGGACCACGTAATACTTCAATTTTTTCAATCGCTTCAACTGCGCCCAGTTACTGTCGCCACAGAGTTACGTTCTACACGCACACCATAACGTTCTGCGTTACGAGGGTGACTGGTTTACCATCCACTAAAAATCAATGTATTTTTCTGGCCCCATACCACGAATATCAATTTGGCGTTTATTTCCGCGTTGTCCTGTAGATGAGTTACCCGTTAAATTCCACCTGGCATGGTACGTAATACTTCAGAAATATCATTTTGTCGCAGGACGTTTCTCTAAATCTTTTGCCGTCACAAGAAGAAGCCAAGTGATTGTTTTACCTGATTTTCTGCTGTAACTGTATTTCACTCAAGTTTCTCTTCGCCATAAGAATAGCTTGAGCGCGATTGTTAACATTAGCAATGCGAAGAATGAGTGTTTTTAAATGATTGGTTTTTATACATTGAATGCTCCCCAGGCATATGTGAAATAAAAATGCCTGAAAATTCTGAGTACAATATCATTTTAGTGTAAATGAAAAATTCTTATCACTGTTATTAAAATCAAAGACTAAAACAAATAAAAATGCCTAAATTTTTGACCACTCTTTCTTGCAATCCCAATAAATTCTAGTATATTCAGGCTCAACTAATTTGGCGAATTTATTTCTCATGTCGGGTTCCTACCCCGATTAACCAACTAAAAAGGTCTTAAAATGAAAATTAATACTCCGATCTTCAATGATCAACAAAAACGTTTTGCTTTAATTTTATTAGCTCATTTCACATCTTTATCATCACAGCCAGTAACTATTTCGTTCAAATTCCATTTTGAAATCAATTTAAAATTGACATCACTTGGTTTTGCTGATGATTTCTCATTCCACAGCACATGGGAGCACACTCACTTTCCCATTCATTTTCTTAGCCACTGATTTAACAGTACGTGTATTTGGGGCGAAAAAGAGGCGCGTTGGATCATCTTTATCGTAATGATTCCAGCACTTATCGTGAGTTATATTGTTTCAGTTGTTTTCTCTAATGGACAATATCAAGGCTTAGGAGCTCTCAGTGAATTCAATATGTTTTGTTTTTCCGTATTGCGTTCGCCAGTTTCTGTGCTTATGTTTTCGGACAATTATTAGATGTGTTAGTATTCAACCGCTTTACGTCAACTAAAACGTGGTGGATTGCCCCGAGCAGTTCCATGACATTTGGCTCTCTTGCCGATACTTTCATGTTCTTTTGGTGTAGCGTTCTATCAAAAGTAGCGATCCATTTATGGCAGAGCATTGGTTTAGCCTTGGATTCGTCGATTGACTTATTTAAATTGTTGTCGGCATCGTCTTGTTTGTTTCCGCTTATGGCGTGGTGCTCAGCATGATTTTGCGTAAACTTCAATCTCTCATAAGCTCTCGCCAGTTTGCTTAACAAGAAATAAAATGACTGAAACCCTTTTCTCTTAGAGCCAAAAATAGAACAAAGCCCAATGGGGGCTTATCAATGGATGATTGTGGTGATGGCTGCCATCATGAATTTGCTTGATGGCTTTGATGCATTAGCCCTGGCCTTCACCGCAACAGCCATTCATGCTGAATGTGGTCTCGCAGGGATTGAGTTGGGTTATTTATTAAGTGCCGGCTTATTTGGTATGACTGCCAGCTCGCACTTTCCTTGCACCACTTGCGGATAAAATTGGTCGTCGTCCATTGTTATTAATGGCGGTATCACTCTCCGCTATCGGATGTTAGGTTCAGCGTTTATCTCACAGTATCAATGGCTTGGTTTCTGGCGCGTTATCACCGGTCTGGGTGTCGGCGGTATTTTTAGTGGGCACAAATCGCGATCGCAGTGAATATTCCTCTCGTAAATGGCGTAGCTTTGCGATCAGTGTCTATGCAGCGGATTTGGTATCGGTGCGGTATTAGAGCGGTATGTTCGCCGTGATGTTGCAAGGTGAATATGGCTGGCGTTCTGTGTGTTCCTCGCAGGTGCTATCTTAACCGGTTTACTTTTTGAGTTGTGTTATTTGTTTGGTTACCGGAGATCATTGATTTCCTCACACTAAACAACCTAAAAATGCAGAAATGCGGTTAAATTTAATCGCAAAAAATTGGTTTAGCCGGTGATTGAAACTTCCTGCAAAAGTAGAAAAGTTAAAAGCTAAATTACCTATTAGCCGATTATTCAGCGAAAAATACTTACATTCTACCCTTTTAATTTTGGACGGCGTTTCTTTGCGATCATGTTTCAGCTTCTGTTTTATCAGCTCATGGACACCAGCCTTATTAAAGAAGCGGGCATGACGACAGAACAAAGTGTGAGCGTCGGAATGATGATCTCGTGGGGCACTTGTGGTGCCTAATCTATAGCTTACTGGCTAGCCGTTGGACAGCACGCGGCGTGTTAATTTTTATTCACTATCTTATCTTCTGCTGCAATCATTACCTTTATCTTATCCTCGTCCGTTTTTATGGATTGCGATGGTATTCGGTATTTTTAGTTGGTGCACTCATGAGATGGCTGTATCAGTGGTCTTTATACGCCGATCCGCGACTTATGATGCCGATATTCGTAGCACCGGCGTGGGCTGGTCGATTGGTGTTGGTCGTATTGGTGCAATTCTTGCTCCAACGATTGCAGCCAATTATTAGATATGGGCTGGGACAAACAGAGTTTATATGTTGGCGTTGGCTGTGATGTTGATCTCAACGTCGCACTCTCTCTTAAAAAGCCGCTCCGAAATTAAAAAGCATAATCTTTGTAAAAATAATAAAGGGCGTGTTGAATATCCAACACGCCCCTGCTCTTTCTATGATTAATTCAACCGAAATAATATCCTATTGTCGCGATAACGAGTATACACACACGATATTTAAGATAAACCCAGCTTTACGCATATCACTCTGGCGAACCTGCACCCTGTACCAAATACGATTGCATTTGGCGGTGTCGCCACTGGTAACATGAAGGCACAGATGCACCTAAACCGATGATTAACGCAGACCAATTTCTGGCATACCGAGAGATTGCGCGATAGAAATAAAGATTGGCACTAATAGCGCTGCACTCGCAGTATTGGACGTAAATTCAGTTAAAGAAAATAATGAAGGTTGCGACTAATAAACCAATGAGGTAGTAATGTTGTCCTTGAACCAAGAATACAATACCGTCAGCTAACACTTCTTGCTTTAGAATCTTTTTAAACTGTCGCGTAGGTTAAGCCGCCGCCAGCATCAATACACCCCAGTCAGTGCTTTCTTGGATTTGTTTCCAATTTGACACGTTGAACAAATGATAACTGCAACAAATAATGCGACCACATATCAAAACTACCGATATTTTTAGCAGACCAAAATACACCTGAAATGATTGGATTGATATAGCTACTGAATACCCAGCAGAGTGCAATCAACCAAAATCACAGACGTTAAAACACGTTGACCATTCATTCAATACGTTTCAAGTTTTGTTCAAAATGTAAATTAAGTTTTGGTTTAAAAAGACAATGAAAAAGTGTCCCCAATCATCAACGGCATCAAAATTAGCATAATTGGTAAAGCCATACCATAACCAATCAGAGAGGTTAAATGTAAAGTTGACTTGCAACAATAGCATTTGGTGGGCTACCTACTAATGTACCCATACCACCAATACTCGCACTATATGCAATCCCTAATAAGACGAAGACATAAGTATTATGTTTCTTTTTCTTTATCAAGCTTATGATCCCCCATCGCTAGAGCAACATCATGGCTGCTGTTGCTGTGTTACTCATCCATGGAAAGGAAAGCGGTAATGGAAAAGATACATAATAGCTACAAATAAATTTCACGAGCCATTGCCATGATTTGTGGCAATCATTTTATCGAGCTTTTGTGTAGCACAAAGCTGTCGCTAAAACAAAGCCACCAAGAATAAGAAAATGGTTGGATCGGCAAAACGCGACTAAAGCTTGGTTGTCACCAAATCAAGTGCAATCATAAGTAATGGCACCAAAGAGCGGTCACTGTGACATGCAATGCTCAGTTAACCAAGGAGATCGCCACCAAAAGGCTAATAATGCTAACCAGCATTTTCGCTTAGGTGCGAAAAGGTGAAAGGTAATAAAATACAGGCTATCGCCAGCAGAAAGATAATCCCACTTTTATAATGAGTTGTGTTTTGTGTTTCGTTCTGAGTCCCTCCAAACTGATTACAAATGAACTATTTTTCGATGTTAAATAGATGTACAAACTTTCAACCAACAAATGTTTAAAATGTGATCTTGTTCATTTTAACAGTGCGGTTATTTTGATCTGACCCCAAAAATCTGGACTATTCACGCAGGACTGACGACGATATTGTGTATCGGACTCAGTCCTTTTAGTCTAGTTGAATCCGTCGATGATTATAGTAATCGATAATCATTGTTTTTTGTTTTTTGTGTTGTTGTTTTGGTGGTTTTGTTTTGTTTGTTTTGGTGGTGTGGTTGTTTGGTGGTTGTGTTGGTTGGTTGTTTTGTTTTTTGTGGGGTGTTTTTTGGGTTTGGGGTTGGGTTTGGTATGTCATTTTTGATCAATCTAATATTGGGATAAGGCGGACTTTGTGCCATCTTTGCTAAACTCGGTTGCATCCGTTGCCCGCTTTTGCAGTTCGACGCTTTATGCCGTAAATTGACAGTTCTAGATGATTACTGGGTGCGATATGGCCAATCGTCCCCTCGATCAGTCGTCAATTTCTTCGCTTTCTCACCCGCGCTTGAAGTTTCCAAGCTCTCGCGTACACGTTGGATTTTCTTGCGAGTTCACGCCTGGTGAAGCAGGCGTGAACCCGTCGGCTTAACCATAATCGGGATGTTTAGCTGATCTTGATAATCTCAGCTTTAGTGCTATCCTTATCTGGTTTAACCTGGCATCGAGCAAAAACGTACTGCGCGCTAAGCCTGCACTAGCCCTAATAGGAGCTTTCGGGGGATAATCGACTCTTAACTTTTGGATAACTTCCGTTTGCCTGGCTTCCTCCTGAAGTCTGAGCTTTCTCAGCTCCTTTAGGTAAAAGCGACCTCCGCTGCAAAGCTGTAAAATTCTCTCAGACGTAGCGGTCTTCTTCTGTTTCTAGGTGGAAGGAGGCATTCTGGCATATTTAGAAGTTTCGTGGTGGGTCGTCCTGATGGTTTATAAGGAATAAGCCCTTTATGCCACTCAAAAGCGTTTTCAACCAGGTTCCGACTAATGTGTTTAGAGGAGATGTTGTAAAAACGAGCAGCTTCTCGAGATGCTCATTTTTCCCTTTTCAGGATAGGTTGAAGAACCTGTAATTTAAATTCTGTTGTGTAGTGTTTACCCATATCTGCACCCTCAATTGTTGGTTGTTTAGTCCAACTTTTGGGGTGCAGATCATTCTTTGTCACCTTTAAAAAGGTCAATAATTTCCAAATTTGTCTTCGAAATCTTCTAAATCTAGTAGCTTCTTGTGAAAGAATAATACCTGTTAAATCAGCTTCAAATATAATCTTCAGGGAAAAGACGTCACGCCACCAAAATTGACCCGGAAGATCACTTTCCTGCTGATTATTTTGTCATGCACCAACTGGAGTTGGAGCAAGCGCATGAATACCAATATCAGTATTTTCAAGTTGTTGAATTTGACGCACTGCATAAACAGCCATACCCGCCCAGTCATTATCTGCGCAGTTGTGCCAAGCTCTGCATCCAATTAAAGCACGGCGTACTGCCACCGCCATCTACGACAAGCACTCTGCCTTCACCACATTTTCTTCAAGGATCTCAGCTAGATTAATCCGGTATTTTCCAAAACGTTTACTGTCGTCACTTTGCCGTAGAAATTGCTGACGCCACCAAAGCTAGATTGGCATCCATCGCATCCACTTGATCAGCATAAATATCACAAAGTTCTGAAGTATCGATATACCTAATGTACCTTGTCGATTAAAATCTCTAGTATAAGCCGATTTAGCCGATAAGCAAGCCTAAAACTAAACCAAGATATTGATAAATAAAGAAATCATAGACATCTGAAGGCCAGCATCGGACGCAACACTGCGGGCTCTTTGCTGCGATAAACAAATATGCGTGTTTTAATAACAGTGGAAATGCCAGTAAAATATAAATGCCAGGACTAGAAAACGCTGGCGGCCGCAAACTGCTTGTAACATAAAGCAGCAGCATGATAAAAATACAATGATAAATACGTCCTTTCTTCGGCTAATACGCTCAACCAAAGTATTTTTCCTGCTGTCGCATCTTGCTCATTATCCACGTAAATTATTAATATTTACAAAACGGCTGTTGTAATAAACCTATGAGCCTAACGCAGGCACAGTAATTAAAGCTGTACTCAATGCTGACGAGTTTATGTAGCTCATAGTTCCACCTACACCTAATGGTCCAGGCAAAACAGACCAGTCGCCTACAGCCCTAAATAACCGCGTTGGCGCCTACGGTATAAGTAATAGCAGCAATAATGGCAAGAATACCCAAACCAGCAAAGGCCAATAAATCAGTAAGACTTTGATATGCAATACCAATTAAAGAAATGCACTGAGGAAAAACGCCCCCACCGCCATTAAAATTAAGCCCCATTTTAGCTCATTCGTAAGTACACCTTGCTGAATGCCGTAAAGGCCCAATACGTTCTTTCGGTATGTGACCCTTGCAGTGATCGCCGTAATCGTTGGCACAGTTGAAAAGTACTTGCAATAAAATGGTAGTAAGCAAGCAAAAGTACCCACATCACGGTGAGATTAAAAACTTTTTCATCACTTAATATGTAATGCTCTGAACCAGTAAAAATAGGAAAGCTAATGCCAAAAGGCAAAGTTTTTGGGCGAACGGTTTCCCACCACATTTTCAGTTATGATTTGTCATGACCGCACTTTTGATTACAATAAAGGGCGTATTCTACGGAAAATTGCCTTTTTATGAATGATTTTAACACTGACGCTTCACAGTTGCGGTGAGTCACACACACCTTACAAGAAAAATTCTCGTGCCACGCCAGCCAGATTTAGTACAGGATGGCATTGGCATCGATGGAACTGCCTCCTCCGTATAATTCGCCAGAGGCGGTACGGGCTTGAGAGCGAATTTAGCCATCTTGGCTTATCTTCCAATTCGACAAAAGTACCCCCATGAAATGAGTGCGCACCGTTCGCTCGTTTGAGGCGGCTTAGTCAACGTGTCGTGTGTATTTGCTTCGCTTTCTACATCGCCCAAACCCGCTAGGCTTGTCCAAAGGATTGAATTACGCCAAGTGGAACGTGTTCATGGACGTGTTTTCTTGCATTTTTAGGCTCCGTGGATCTTGTCGGTGGCACACCTATTTTGATATTAAAACCTTATATTGCCTATGCTGATAGTGAGCCTGATGCAAAATCAAGTTTGCACACGACAAAAGCCTGCAAAATTAGCGTTGAGTTACTGAAATCGCCCAAAGTGCGGTTGATATCACAAACAAACCGCACTTATGCTGAGATTCGTACGGGAAGTGATCGCACTTTGAGATCCCCGTCCCGCTTTATCAACAAGGTAAAGGAAAACCCGATCGTATTTGTGGTATTAGTCTGCACGTTTAATGACTCAAATGGCGTATTAAAGCAGGGACAATAGATTGTGTCCAAATTCTGGATATCCAAAATTAAAAGAGCAGCTGACTTTCGTCAGCTTTCTTTTTATCTCTAATTCTGTCTAATCCCAGCAATGCATTTATCACAGCGTCGACGAGGCGTTTTGCCAATGGAATCGCTTGAAGAATACTCCCAGAATCCCCCATAATCCGCCAAAATCAGCACGGAAATAATGATTGACTAAGGTGTAAATTAACGACTTCAGAGAATAAATACGCGTACTAACAGTTTCCCATCTGAAGTTATTGACTCACCGCAAAAGGCCACGATTACGTGCAGCGTTGGGGAAATGCCAGACTGGGTCATCGCCACTAACGCAACGAGGAATCGTCGCAATACCGCACGCCGATATAAGGCACTAATGCGCAGACAATCCAGCAGCGGCAGAAAGCAGCGGCGGATAAATTTGAGCATGGCTTAAAAAGATGATGTAAGTCACCACGCCGACAATCAAAATTTCCAGCAGCTTACCATGAGATATAATTCGCAATTTGTTGCTGCGATTTCATTTCCATACTTTGGGAGGCTAAAAGACGATGGGTAAAATCGGCTCACGCCAGCAAAACTCAGTTTTATCTTTAAGCATAAAGAACATCGTAGTGGCACTAAAACGCATAAATACCCAGTGATACAGGTTCATTAATGAGGGTAATCGAGCAATTTCACCGCAGATTCGCGAACCGAAACCCGTCTTCGCTCCGAGCAGCACTACTGGTGTCGATGCTAGTGTAATCAGTGGGTTCGGGATAATGCTCGGAAGGGCTAACAACCATTCGCGATAATTTGTGAACATAGCCACGCGGCTCACATCGCCCAATAAGGAAATCGTTTTGATTCCCATAGTATGTGGCTCAAGCGAAGAAAATTAATAACGCCAAGGTTAGAAAGCCACCACCATTAACATTGGCGAGCATTCGAGGAAATTTTAATTTTTCGTCAGGAAGTAGTTAGCGTTTCAATAAATATGCTAATACAATGGCAATCAGCAACGGGGCGATTAAATCACCCAAAGAAATAAAGTCACCAATAAAAGCCAAAGTAACAAAATGGCAGAGAACCCCATCGCCTGCGGATCAGCTCAGCGTCGGCTATACCAACTAGCATTTCAAACGTCAAAGTCTTCCTAAACAAGTATTTTTGTCATTATAAGTTAAAATTTAAATCAATCCTATGTCCACTCATTCAACATAAAATAGAAAGGAAACGTTATAGTCTGTAGATTTTGCATAATCACGCTGTTCAAAAAGCCGTGAGAACCTTAGCTTTATTAGAAAAGAGCGTCAATAACTATCGAGACTTTATTTACAACAACGCTACTCTGTTGACATTACGGCAACTGGCTAATAAAGTGGGAGTTAGATGATGTCAGATGATGCCGTGCAAAGATGAGCTTTATCAATCATTAGGGTTGGATAATCCAGCGTTAACTAAGGATGATTTATTAAAAGCCATCGGTGAAAATTCCAGCCCTATTAGGAGCTGGTGGCGGTAAAAGGTAGAAAAAGCTAAAGTGGACGACCACCTGAAAAGCGTACTCACCATTTTGTATTTTTCATTTTCATATGATGACTTGCCGTGTTGTTTTTGTTTGGTTGGGTTGTGGTTTGGGTGTGGTTGTGTGTGGTTTGGTTTTTTGGTTGGGGGGGGTGGGTTGGGGTGGTTTGGTGTGTTTTTGTTTGTTTTTTGGGTTTGTTTTGTTTCAGGGAAGTTTTGTCAGGATCAAACAGGGTTTGTTGTAACAATGCCCGGAATGTCCATGTAGCAGTGATCCCAGGTGAAGAAGGGCTCCAGCCGCTGGCATCATTTATCTCCGCTCGGCTTGTTTGAGAGCGATAATATTGCGATTATGAATTTGTGCCGTAAAGTAGAAGATCAAGTAAAAATCAAACGCTCATTTACAGAATTAAGTGAGGTTATTCAAGTTCTGGGGATTATTTTGGACCCTGTTTCCTCTCGGTAATCTTGGTGTAAAGTGGTAACTTAGGCGTAAAGCTGGATAACGTCTCTACCAATAAAAGGAGTGCAGTCAAATTGATCTGACGAAAAATCTGGGCTATTCACATGGACTGACGACGATATTGTATCGGACTCAGTCGCGCTTTGTTAATTGAATCCGTCGATGATTATAGTAGTCCGACAAATCTCCTTACCGCGTAGCTATCTCCTCTCGATATGTTAAATTTAAACCATGTAAAAGCATTCCGTTTTTAATCGTCCAAAAGAAACTCTCCATGGCGGCGTATCCAAAGCGGTTTCCTTTCCTTGACATACTGTGTGATGCCGTGCTCAGCAAGAATTTGACGATAAGCCGCCATCTGATCAGCCGCCGTCCTTGAGTCTGAATGTAAAAATACTACCTCTTGTTTTATCTAATCGGCTTAACCGCCAGCTTTAACATCTTCTCCACCTGCGCATGGTTTGGGGAATAACTGAGTATATGTGACTGATCTCGTTGTTAAATCAAATCTAATATTGGGGATTAAAGTGAGACTTTATTGCCATCTTTTGCTAAACTCGGTCGCATCCGTTACCCACTGATTCCGGCTTGGTAGCTGTGAAATGGCGTTCTAGATGATTGGGTGCGATATGAGCAATCGTCCCTCGATAAGTCGATCATATTTCTTGCTTTTTCTTACCCGCGCGCGAAGTTCAAGCTCTCGCATTAAACGTTGGATTTTCTTATGATTCACGCCCTGGTAAAGCAGGCGTGAACCCGTCGGTATACCATAATCAGGGATGCTTTGGCTTTAATCTGGATAATCTCGGCTTTAAGCCCTTTATCGCCATCTGGTTTAACGGCGTCGAGCAAAAACACGGCACTGCGCGCCAAGCCTACCGGTACCCTAATAAGGGCTTTCAGGGGATAGTGGCTCTCAACTTTTGGATAACGCTGCGGCTTCTTCCTGAAGTCTGAGCTTTCTCAACTCCTTTGATGGCGACCTCCGCTTCAAGCTGTAAAATTCTCAGACATAGCGGTCTTCTTCTGTTTTAGGTGGAGGAGGCATTCTACATATTTAGGTTTTCATTGGCGTCGTCCTGATGGTTTATAAAGAATAACCTTTTTCATGCCACGTTTTCAACAGGTTCCACTAATGTGTCAGAGGATATTGTAAAATGAGCGGCTTCTCAGATGCTCATTTTCCCTTTTTAGGATGGAGTTGAAGAACCTGTAATTTAAATTCTGTTGTGTAGTGTTTACCCATATCTGCACCTCAATTGTTGGTTGTTGGTCAACTGGGAGTGTGGAATCAAAATGAACCACTTTTATTTCTCGCTCATATTATTGTGCAAGCAATACACTAATGCTGAATACAAGGATTGAGCCGCTTCATTTGGTAGATGTCTTGCCGTCTTCATCAGTGATCACAACCGCACTTTGTTTACCCACTGCGGAAATTTGCATTCGGTAAACACCTTTTTTCTAGATTAGGCGGATTCACACCTAAACGTAACCACTCTTGTTTATCCAATGGTTTATATTTCAATTCGCGATAACCACGACCGGCTGATTCAGATGTTGTGTTAAAGCCTAATTTCGGTAAAGTTGAACCTAAACGTTGCCATGCTTTAGCCAAAACTTGCATCCATACCTAATGCCATTCTACCGTTCGTATCAGTAATTAAACCTGATTGGAAAGGTCCTGCTGAGGCATTATTTAAATCTTGTTGTTGCTTGTTATAAGCGTTAGTGAGCGCAGCAACAAAACGATTTAAACGATCAGACGCATAACGTTGTTTATCTGCTTGATCTGGGGTGTAAATCACACCATCACGACGCATTTGCTCCACAGAAACCGCTAACGCACTCGCATCCTGAGCAGTAACTTGTTCAACTTTATAACGGATCTCTGTATTGGCTTTATCATCTGCACGACCTGTTGGCGCCCAATCGCTAATAATACCGCACCATTTAAAGTTGAATTCGTGCCTTCTTCTTTCAATAAACGCTCAATTTGTTTGAGATTATAAAGCTCTGCTGTGCATCCGTATAAACAATCAATGCGCGTTCGCCATCAAATTGTGTCAACGAATTTTTGATAATCGCTAATGGGGTTGAAGGCGGACGAATATCCACGCGTTCTTTTTCACATTAAGCTGAGGGAAGCTCATACGTAGGATCGGCTTGCGGCAATGTTACACCACCACTTGCTAAAGGGGAAAAAGCTCGGTATTTCACGATCAGCGTTCTGATAAGTGTCGTTAGCCGTCTGCATTTTTCTACGCTGTTTGAACACGCTGATAACAATGCTACCGAGACCAAAGTGAGTACAATCTTTTTCATTCCTTAATCCTTTCCAATAAAAAAATAATGAATACCGCTCTTTGACAAATAAAAAAAGTCGAAAGTTTAAAGGGCTGTAAAACAACCCTTTAATTCATTAAATTAAGCCAGCAACTTTTAATGCTTCTTCTACTTTTTACTTGAGCGCTTCGCTTAACACAGTAAGAGGTAAACGTAAATGTGGGTCTTAATTAAAACCTAAACGATATGCCGCCCATTTAACCGGGATTGGATTTGATTCAATAAATAAATCTTTATGTAAAGGCATTAAACGTGCATTAATTTCTTCCGCTTTCGCAAAAATCGCCCGCTAAAGCATAGCGACACATCGCGGCCATATCTTTTGCTGCAAGGTTATTTGTCACAGAAATAACACCCTCTGCGCCCTAATTTCATCGCTTCTAAACCCTGTGCATCATCTCCACTTAACACAATGAAATCTTTACCGGCTAATTCTTTAATCGCCGTGATACGAGTTAAATCGCCAGTTGCTTCTAATCCCACAATATTCTCAATTTGAGATAAACGAGCCACGGTTTCCGGTTTCATATCACTACCGGTACGACCCGGCACATTATAAAGAAGTTGTGGTAAATCTGTACATTCAGCAATGGCTTTAAAATGTTGGAACATGCCTTCCTGAGTCGGTTTTATTGTAGTAAGGCACTACAGATAAAACAACCGGCACGCCACTATCACGTAATAATTTTTGTCATCACGATAGCTTCGCTTGTTGCATTGGCGCCGGTGCCTGCGATAATTGGGATACGACCTTTTGCTAACTCAACTGTCTTTTTCTATCACTTTTCACATTTTCTTCAATGCTTAATGTTGCAGATTCTCCTGTTGTGCCTACCGATACAATAGAATTAGTACCCAGCATCGATATGAAATTCAATGAGTTTTTTAATGTTTCAAAATCAATATTCCCGTGGTTATCCATCGGGGTTACTAAAAGCAACAATACTGCCTGAAAAATAAAGGTTTTTGCGTAGTCATAAGTACTCCATTCACATCTATTCTGCATTTAATAATAATATTTGAAAATACTCAGTTATAATCGCTAAAATAGTCTGAATTTACAAATCATTTTTCACATTTTTAAAGGATTTTTATGAAAAATTACAAGTGGGTGATTTAGCGCCGCAATTCACACTCTTAAATCAAGACAATCAACCTATTTCACTCAGCGATTTCAAAGGTAAAAAAATCCTCGTGTATTTTTATCCAAAAGCCTTAACACCAGGCTGTACAACCCAAGCCTGTGGTTTGCGTGATGCCAAAAGTGAACTAGAAAAATTAGGTGTAGTTATTTTAGGCATCAGTACAGATTCCCCTAAAAACTCGCTCAATTTGTTGAGAAAAAGTCACTCAATTTCACTTTACTTTCTGATGAAGATCACCAGGTTGCCGAGCAATTTGGTGTATGGGAAGAGAAGAAATTTATGGGGCGCACTTATGATGGTATTCATCGTATTAGTTTCCTCATTGATGAACAAGGTAAAATTCTGCACGTTTTTGATAAATTCAAAACAGGTGAACATCATCAAGTTGTCCTAGATTACTTACACTCTCTTTAAAATACTGCTCAAAAACAACCGCACTTCTGTGATTTATCTCAAAGTGCGGTCAAAAATCGTTCATTTTTCTAATTTATATTTACGCTCTATTTTTCCATTTGGTAAAATTCCCAATCTAATTGAAATTCATTCTCAATTAATTTTGAGTTTTTTATTAAACATTCAAGGACTATCAAATGCTACAACTTTTTGAGTTTTTTTACAACAATACAGTGATTACATTATTATTGGACTTCTACTTGTTATGAGTGTAATCATGCTTGCGGCCGTGATTGAGCGTTTTATCTTTTTAAAGCGTGTGGACGTAGCAAAATATTCCAATATTCACGCACTTGAAATTGATTTAAATCGCAATATGACGGTGATCTCCACTGTCGGTGCTAACGCACCTTATGTTGGTCTATATAGGTACGGTAATTGGAATTTTATTAACTTTCTTCCAAATTAGTCATGGTGATGGCGAAGTCGACGCAGGTGCTATTATGATGCACCTTCTCTTGCATTAAAAGCAACTGCACTCGGTATTTTAGTCGCTATTCCGTCTATGATGTTCTATAACGGCTTAGGGTCGTAAAAGTAGAAGTTAACCGATTGAAATGGAAAAGTATTAAACGCTCAGAAAGATAAGGAATAATCGTGAAAAAATTTGATGAAATCAACATTATTCCTTTCATCGACATTATGTTGGTGTTATTAGCGATAGTGTTGGTCACCGCATCCTTTATTTCCCAAGGAAAAAAATTAAGGTAAATGTGCCCAAAAGCGAGTTCAACGGTCGCATTCAAAGTCAGATGAATTAACAAAATTATTAACGGTTACAGCTGACAAGCAACTTTATTTTTAACGATAAGCCTATTTCACAAGAAGCGCTTGAAAAAGAAATTATGGGTTGGAATAAAGATCAAAAAGTAACGTTAAAAATTGATGCTGAAGCTTCCTTCCAAGATTTCGTAACCATTACCGATATGTTATCGAAAAATGAAATCAAAAATGTTGTTATTGTTTCCATGAAAGATAAAGGCGCTCCAAGCAAAACAACTCAAGGAAATGAATCAAAAATACGCCTGAAGTAGGTGGAGTTGCAAGCGGAGGCGTTGGAGTAGGACGTAGTCAATGAACAGCCAACAAACCAAACGATCATTATTAGGTTTGCTTATTTCTTTATTGATTCATGGTAGCATCCTTGGTGCGTTATTTTGGAACTGGCATACGCCACATGAAGCTGCGAGCGATGCGCCAGGTGAAATATCCACAACGATTTCAATGGAAATGATTCAAGGAATGCGAGTGGAAGAACCCACTCCAGAACCGGAACCTGAACCTCAACAGGTGGAACCAGAGCCTGAAAAACACGACATCGTTGAGGATCCAACGAAAAAACCAGAGCCTGAAAAGAAAAAAGAACCTGAGAAAAAACCAGAAAAACCAATAGAAAAGCCGAAACCAAAACCTAAAGAGAAGCCAAAAGAAAAGCCTAAAAATGAGGTAAAAACAGAGAAACCAGTAGAAATGCCGAAAAATTTACCGATTGGTGATAAAAATATCAATTCAACGGCTACAGCAAATTCTAAAGCAACAACTACAGGTCAACCTGGTACAAATGGTGTTCAAGGTGGTTCTGGCACTAATACTGATGAACTGAATGCGTATCGTGCCGCGATTCGACGTGAAATTGAACGGCATAAACGCTACCCGGCTCGAGCGAAGATGATGCGTAAACAAGGTGTTGTGAGCGTAAGTTTTAGCGTTAGTTCAGATGGTTCGTTATCAGGAGAACGTGTGACTAACTCCTCTGGAGATGAAAGCCTAGATAATGCAGCACTTGAGGCTGTGAGAAGTGCAAGACCAGTTGGTCCAAAACCCGCAGGATTTGCCTCTTCAGTCAGTGTACCAATTAGCTTCACCATTCAATAGGTAAATAAAAAGGCGAACAATAATGTTCGCCTTTCTTTTTGCTAAGCTTAATTAGCCCATACCGTATTTTTTCAATTTCTTACGCAATGTACCACGGTTAATACCGAGCATATTTGCCGCACGGGTTTGGTTACCGCGGGTGTATTGCATAATCATATCTAACATCGGGTGTTCAACTTCCGCTAATACTAATTCGTAAAGATCATTCACATCTTGACCATCTAATTGTGATAAGTAATTGCGTAAAGCTTGTTTTACTGAATCACGTAATGGTTTGTTTGTTACTTGTGATTGAGAGTTTAAAACTGAAACGGTTAACGCTTCAGACGGACTACGTTGTTGTTCTAACATTTTTCTTTATCCAAAATTGAATTTAAAAAACCTTCCAGCACAATTAACTGCTCTTTCGGTTCATTAATTGCGTTAAAAGTCTGTCTAAAAACGGAATCGGGTTGAATTCCCTGTAAATACCAAGCCACGTGTTTGCGGGCTATTCGATAGCCTTTTTGCTCACCATAGAACTGATGAAGTTCTTGAATATGACGCAAAATATGACCGCACTTTTCACGTAAACTTGGTGTTTGAATTATCGTATCATGTTCTACTAGCGCTTCCATTGCTTGGAAAAGCCACGGATTGCCCTAATGAAGCACGACCGATCATTATTGCATCGGCACCTGTGTACTCAAGTACCTTTTTCGCTTTCGAGGCAGAATCAATATCCCCATTCGCAATGACTGGAATTGAAATTGATTGTTTGACTGCTCGAATATTGTCGTATTCCGCTTCGCCTTCAAATAAGCATTCTTTCGTCCGCCCATGAATGGTTAAAGCTTGAATACCAGATTGTTCTGCAATTTTTGCCGATTTGCACACAGTTTCGGTTTGCCTTATCCCAACCTGTACGAATTTTTTTAACGTCACAGGGCACATCAACGGCATTTACCACTTCTTTTAAAAATTCTTTCCACTAAATCAGGAAATTGAAGCAGTGCAGAGCCCGCTAATTTTCGATTTACTTTCTTTGCGGGACAGCCCATATTGATGTCGATAATTTCAGCACCATAGGCTACATTAATTGCTGCAGCTGAGGCCCATTTCTAAAGGATCAGAACCTGCGATTTGCACCGCATTTAATCCCTAACTCTTCACTATGTGCTAAACGAAGTTTCGATTTCTCTGTATGCCAAACTTGTGGATTAGTGGACATCATCTCTGAAAAACGTTAATCCCTGCGCCATAATGGGCACATAAACGTCGAAAGGGTTGATCCGTGATACCTGCCATGGGTGCCAATAAAATACGATTTTTTTAATTCGTAAGAACCAATTCGCATTTTATGTTATCTGATTACAAGTCCTATCTCCAGCAAGTCAGGCCACAATAGCAACCGACAAGGGGTGCTATATTACGCATTTTTCTTTTTGCAAAAGTGAATTTTGTTCAAAAAATGCACTTTTTTTAATTGACAAAAAGAAATTAAGCCGATTTTAATTTACCTGTAATGCGGCACCATTCCTCTTTTACCGCGACAGGATCTAAATCAAAGATTGTGCATAAGCATCACATACCGATTGTGCTTGTGTTTCTAAAAATGCCGGATAGTCCTGAGATCCCCGTCCTCTTTCACTAATTGAGAAATAATTGGGTAAAGTTCTTTTAATGGACCTGCAAGAATATTCGCCACAACGACATCTGCTTTTCAAATCAGCGGGTTTATCATCGGATAAGAAAAGCTGAAGACGATCTGCCACCCCATTCTGTTCCGCATTATTACGACTGGCGAGAATCGCTTGTGGATCGATATCAATACCAATCGCATTTTTCGCGCCTAATTTAAGGGCAGCAATGGCAAGAATCCCTGAGCCACAGCCAAAATCAATGACGGTTTTACCAGTTAAATCTAAACCATCTAACCACTCTAAACAAAGTGCAGTTGTTGGGTGTGTACCTGTCCCAAACGCTAAACCAGGATCAAGCATCACATTCACCGCATTTTTATCCGGCACTTCACGCCAACTTGGGCAAATCCATAAACGTTGACCAAATTGCATTGGGTGGAAGTTATCCATCCATTCACGTTCCCAGTCTTTATCCTCGATTTGTTCAATTTTTGTAAGCGGTATTTTTCATCTAAATGATGCGCTTGTTTAAGCAGACTCACAATTTCACTCATATCTGTTTCTGCATCAAACAATGCGATCACATCGGTGTTTCCCCACAAACGTGTTTCGCCCGGAAGGGGCTCAAAAATCGGCGTATCTTGACTATCCATAAATGTCACCGAAACTGAGCCAATTTCTTCTAAAAAGTCGCTAATTTTTCTCAGCTTTTTCATTTGTACTATTTAAGCGAATTTGAATCCACGCCATCTTTTTTCCTTTTAATTAATTTCTTTATGTAACCATCTCGGTAATAAACTTACGCCTAGAGCTGAAAACCACAATAATGATAATCCCAAGCGCTGAAACGAGGTGAAACGTCCTCATTGAGCAGTAATACTGCCAAAAAGACACCAAAAATCGGCTCAAGTGCGGTCAAAAATTCCCGAGATTTTTGCATCCACTGAATTTAAGCCTTTATTCCATAACCAAAAAGGCAAACCAACTGCATGCTACGCCAAGATAAATCAAACCGAAGAAACCAAGCCAGTTAAAATGGATATCCCAGTTTTCAGTCAGTAATAAAAGTAAATGGCAACATAGTGATGGTTGCTAACACAATCGAAATGGATGTGTAAGCTTGGGCTGAAACCGTTGCCACCACTTTTTTTGTCCAACGCAAGCAACAAGCAAACACAATACTTGCCGCCACCACTAAGGAACAGCCTAATAAACTAATTTCACTTGAGCCTTCATTACCCTGTCCACCTAAAATTAAAATAGCAACCCCTAAAAAAGCAAAAGCGCCACACAACCAATGGTACCATTTTGCACGATCTTGAAAGAAAAAATGTCCAATAAAAATCACACATAACGGCTCTAGTCCAATCATGGTCGTTGCGCTCGCCGCGCTCGTATATTTTAAGCCAATAAATTGCAGCAAAAAGGTGGCAGTATAATTAAAAAAACCTAACCACCAAAGCTGTTTTCGCATAGGTTTAGACACGCCTTTCCAACGACGAAAAAAGAGTGGCATCACAATAATCGCCGCCATGAATAAACGGGCTTGGATCATTAAAATAGTATCCATCATTGTGAAGGTGTATTTAGCGGCAACAAAGGCACTACTCCAAATAAACAATGCTAGAATTTGGTAAATCATAAAGTGCGGTCCATTTTTTTACTGTTTTTGGCGCCGAATTGGTTACCCTAAAATGAAAAGCAATCAAACCAAATACAAGTGCGGGTACAATGGCATTAAAACCAAATAATTTAATACCAAATTGAGTCAATAACACAAAACTACTCAATCCCACCACCATAGAGCTTATTGCACCAGCAGCATTTGCTTTATCCCAATAAATGCCTAATACGATCACCCAAAGGAATGCAGCTTCTAATCCCCCAAAAGCAAACAAATTCAACCAAATAATCATATCTGGTGGATTCAGTGCCGCGAGAATTAACAACGCCGATAAAATCAGTGTAATGACTGATGAAATACGGCTAATTCGTTTTTCATTCTTCGCCGCTTCAGGTTTGCTCGCTAAATATAAGTCTTTCACAAAGATTGAAGAGGATTGAATGAGTTGCGCATCAACCGTAGACATAATCGCTGACATCGGCGCGGCTAAGAAAATCCCAGCAACAATGGGCGGAAGCACTTCCAACATTAAGGTTGGGATGACTTTGTCTGATACCGTTAGATCAGGCACAACGGCTCGTCCTAAAGCACCCGCCAAATGCATTCCGAACATAATGACTGAAAGGACAATCGTACCAATGAGCATGCCTCGATGTAAGGCTTTACTATCTTTAAAAGCCATACAACGCACGGCTGTATGTGGCAAACCAACCACACCAAAACAGACTAAGATCCAAAAGGATGCCATAAATTGAAAATCAAGCATCTCATTCGGACCGTAAGGACTTACTAAACTCGGATCAATTTCAGTTAATTTATTGACCGCACTTTCTACGCCACCAAGATGGTAAATCACGCCCACTAATAGCACGATTGTGCCAAAAATCATTACTGTACCTTGAATCGTATCGGTTAACACAACTGCTCGGAAACCACCAATAAACGTATAAATACCAACCGTTAAGGCAAAAATAAGTAAGGCATGAGTATAAGGAATCCCTATCGTGGTTTCGAGCAATCTCGCCCCACCAATAAATTGCACAACCATAGCTGCAAAAAGGCAAGCAACAATGCTAGACTGGAAATCCAAACGAGATATTTATTTTTATAACGATAGAGAAATAAATCATTGATAGTAAGTGCATTGGTTTCGCGAGAAAGTAATGCAAACTTTTTGCCCAATGCACCTAAGGCTAACCAAACAGCCGGTACTTGGATCATGGCGAGCAATACCCAGCCTAGCCCATATTTATAAGCAGCCCCTGGTCCACCAACAAAAAGAACTGGCACTGGCATAAGTGGAAGCCGTTGTCATCGCAAGCACAAAGCCCGTCATGGAGCGATTTCCCACATAATACTCCGTAAGGAAATCACCTTTACTGCGTTTAACATAAGCAAATAATGCCGCGCCAAAGATGAAAAACTAAGTAGATAACTAAAGGGGAGAATAATACCTAAATTCATTATTTATTCTCCTTTGACTCAACGTCTAGTGGAATATCTAAAAGACAATTTTGACAATCCAATACCCAATGACTACAAACAAAATGGGTAAAATAAATGCAGGATAATTCAAACCACAACGGAAACCCTATCGGCCCAGACGAGTTTTTGGTAGATAAGCACAAACACACCACCCAATCACGTAAAGAATGGCTAACCCTAATGCCCAGCGCGCCTCCTTGGTAGCTTGTTTATATCGTTGTGATAAATCCATTATTAACTCCTTTTTGGTTAGAAAGTTGTGCCCATTTCTAGAAAAATACGATTTTTATCATAACTATAAAATGGATGATTACTTGAAACTCGTTGATAAGACCATGTAATTTTAGGCGTGATTCCCCAAAAGTAAAGATCACGATGCCATAATGTTACTGCTGATTGATATTCATTATTTTTTTGACGAATATTAAATAAATCAGCACCTTTGTAAGTTCTATGCGCATAGGCAAGGGAAACTCGAGTTGAAATACCCCAGCCCCACTCTTGCCCCCCCAACCTAAACGCAGATTTTTTACGTTGATAAGCATTGTCTTCGTCGCGTGTATTTTCACGATTATAATCAGCGCCTACAAACCAAAATTGACCACTCTTAGGAAAATAAGATAACGTATTCGACCAAAGATAGTTATTCCCATTCAAATGTTTACGAGTGGTATAACGCTGTTCACCATACTCAAGTGCGGTTGAAATTTGCCACTTTTCACTCAACCAATAAGTTAAATCTAAAACGAGCACCTGAATTTTTTTCGAATACTGTTTCATTGACTCGTTACCTGATGCGCCACCAGCATACCATCGTCTTTCTGTAAATGGCATCAATGAAATCTCAAAACGTGCTGTTTGATAACCTACTCCAGCACCGACTCTACCATTAAATTCATTATATTTTTTATTATCCCAGTAATATTTTCCTCTTCCCTCAATAGAAAATTGAGCGAAATAATTATGGGATAATGACCATTTTTCTCTGCTTCTGCAAAATAAGAAAAAAACCTGTTGCACTTTCGCGCACCCAGGCATTCCAATTTCCAATGCGAGTGCCTGCTTTTGGTGCATTGTTAATATTACTTTCGTTTAAGAAACTCAGACCACCTTGAAACTTCCACTGATCTCGGAGGTTAAGTGCCGAAAGATATTGGTCGATCATGACGATAGACTCGGGAGAAACTTGTTCAGCTCTCAGTTTTTTGGAATTGATCTTTGGCCGCCTCATTATCATTGTTTTAAAAAGAGTGCTTGTGCTAACTGATAACGTAACGGCAGAATGGTTGAATCTTGAGAAAATAGCGTACGATAACGAGTTACCGCCTCCGAAAAACGCCTTTCTTCGCGAGCATTAATCGCATTCGCCCATTCAAGTAAAAAAATGGATCTTGTTTAGGCAGATTTTTGATACAACGGCAATAATAGTTGAACGGCTTCACCGTTATTTTTGCAACACCGCGGTGATCAATCCACGCACAATCAAATCTGGATGTTTCGACAATTCTTCTTTCGCAATAGAAAGCGTATGTTTATCTTTCCGTTTATCTGATACTTGTGGATTTGCAGAGGATAAACTAGGGTTTAGCAAATTCAAGTTGATCATCAAATCGTTCATCACGAGGTTTTAGGAGACTTCCCTGCTGCAAAAGAGAAAGAACTCAGCAATAAAAAAACGAGCTTAAGAATAAAACAAGTTTAGATTGTGGAATCATTTTTTTATTCCCATAAAGAAAATAAAAGCAAGCACGAAGCTTGCTTTTAAATAATAATGAAATAGAATTTCTTATTGTGCTTTTTGCACCGTAGGCTCCAACCCAAGAATTATCTTTAGCTTTTTACCATTCCACCTAGTTCTTTAGCTCCATCCCCATAAAACTTGCCCTCTGATACAGCTTCTGGAAACAAAAGAGGAGGATTTTGCAGTACCGTAAAATTTATTGCCTGAAATATCGGCATTAATGTCAACTTTGACGTTATTAAATTTACTTTCCCCAGATTCAACATCATATTTAGGACTATCAACGTTTAAACTTCCTGATAATTTTTTTGTCACCAAAATTAACCTTAAATTCAGAGGTGCCTTTTTCTATAACCACCAAATACATGATTCCCTTTATCCGCCATTATACTTTCACCTTTGTAAGTAACATCTCCTGATTCTGGCATACTGTTTGAAGGATTTCCATTATAAAAAGAATATCATCTTGCCCAAATGAATGACTCTGCAATTGCACCAAAGCGAACATCTGTGTATTTTTCCACAACAAATATGTGGTGCTAAATTCAGCTTCTCGATAAATGCCCCTTCTTTTGTCCAATCTTGACTTGGTTCAAGTTTAAAATCAATAGGAATATTTTTGCCATCAACATCGATACTAGTAAAATTATTAGTAGCAATGAGCTCCTGTTCATTCTTAATTGTATTAACATTTCCTACAATATCTCCCTCATTTTCTGTTTTTATAGAAAATGCTAAACCAGTATTAGTTGGCAAACGTTCAGGCATTCCAGATGTTGGCTGTTCAATTGGTTTTGATGGCTCAGCTGGTTTGGATTCCTCAGTTGGTTTGAGCTGCTCAGCGGGTTTGGATTGCTCAGCAGGTTTGGATTGCTCAGCGGGTTTGGATTGCTCAGCAGGTTTGGATTGTTCAGCAGGTTTGGATTGCTCAGCAGGTTTGGATTGCTCAGCAGGTTTGGATTGCTCAGCAGGTTTGGATTGCTCAGCGGGTTTGGATTGCTCAGCAGGTTTGGATTGTTCAGCAGGTTTGGATTGACTCGCTAATTGATTATTACCACCGCCACCACTTCCACAGGAAGCTAGCATTACCGTTGTAAGAATAGTTAAGCTGAATTTCGAAAGATTAAATTTCATTGTTTTTTCCTTAAGCAAAAAAATAGTCACAAATTATATAGGGATTTTATATCATTTCAAATACATTTTATAAATCATTGGGATAAAATTAACTAGACTTAATAAAAAAACGGCTAATCCATCTTGAATTAGCCGTTTCATTTTAATCATACATTCCTAATTTCTTCTCTAAATAGTGGATATTCGCACCACCTTTTTGGAAGTTTTCATCTTCAAGAATAAGTTCATGAAGTGGGATATTTGTTTTGATACCATCAATAATCGTTTCAGATAATGCATTTTGCATACGACGAATAGCTACATCACGAGTATCACCGTATGTGATTAATTTTTGCGATCATAGAATCATAATGCGGAGGAACGGTATAACCACCATACACATGTGAATCCCAACGAACACCTAAACCACCTGGTGAATGTAAGTGTACCACTTTACCTGGAGATGGTAAGAATGTTTTTGGATCTTCTGCATTGATACGACACTCAATTGCATGACCTTTCACTTTAATATCTTCTTGTTTATAAGAAAGTGGTAAACCAGCCGCAATACGCAATTGTTCTTTTACCAAATCCACACCAGTAATCATTTCTGTTACTGGGTGTTCGACTTGAATACGAGTATTCATTTCGATGAAATAGAACTCACCATTTTCATATAAGAATTCAAATGTACCTGCACCGCGATAGCCAATTTCAACACAAGCCTTCGCACAACGAGAACCAATATCACGACGGACTTCTTCGGTAATACCTGGTGCGGGTGCTTCTTCTACGACTTTTTGGTGACGACGTTGCATAGAACAATCACGCTCTGCAAGATAGATTGCGTTACCGTGTGTATCCGCTAAAAACTTGGATTTCAATATGGCGTGGATTTTTCTAAATATTTTTTTCCATATAAACCATATCATTGTTAAACGCTGCTTTTTGCTTCTGCTTTTTGTCATCGCAATGGATTCTTCAAGTGCATCTTCGCTACGTACCACGCGCATACCACGACCGCCGCCGCCGCCAGATGCCTTGATAATAATTGGATAGCCAATACGTTTTGCAATTTCTTTATTTTTTTCGCGATATCGCTGCCTACTGGACCATCTGAACCTGGTACGCAAGGCACGCCCGCTTTTTCATTGCTTTAATCGCAGAAACTTTATCCCCATTAAACGAATAACGTCCGCTGTTGGGCCAATAAAGATAAAACCAGAACGCTCAACTTGCTCTGCAAAATCCGCGTTTTCAGAGAGAAACCATAACCAGGGTGAATCGCATCCGCACCTGTTACTTCTGCTGCAGCAATAATAGCAGGAATATTTAAATAACTTTTTTACAGATGGCGCAGGGTCCGATACAAACTGTTTCATCTGCAAGTAATACGTGTTTTTAAATCACGGTCAGCGGTAGAGTGAACCGCCACAGTTTTAATGCCTAATTCTTTACAGGCACGCAAAATACGCAGTGCAATTTCACCACGGTTAGCAATCACAACTTTTTCTAACATAATAATTTCCACTTGGGTGAAAAAATGGCGAGAAAGCTCGCCATTTCAGATTGATAGGGATTATTCGATAACGATCAATGGTTGATCAAATTCAACCGCTTCGCCATCATTTACTAAGATTGCTTTAACCACACCAGCTTTATCAGCTTCGATACGGTTCATCATTTTCATTGCTTCAACGATACAAAGCGCATCGCCTACTTTGACTGTTTGTCCCACTTCCACAAAAGCTTTCGCTTCTGGGCTTGGGCTACGATAGAATGTACCTACCATTGGTGAACGCACTTGGTATCCTGACACTTCAGCTGCCGGCGCTTCCGCTGGTGCAGCCGCTGCAGGTGCTGGTGCAGCAGCAGGAGCCGCAACTGGTGCAACAGGTGCTGCTGCATATTGAATTGCCGCAGGTGCAACGGCTGGTGCTGCACGACTAATACGTACTGTACCTTCTTCTTCTTGCACTTCTAATTCAGTGATACCCGATTCTTCTACTAATTCAATTAGTTTTTTGATTTTACGAATGTCCATACGTTCTTCCTAAAAATAATAATGAATTGTTAACCGCACTTTCAGAATGGATTCCCAAAGTGCGGTCATTTTAAAAACCTGTTTTTTTGTGTCGGCAAGATTACCGCAAAATCACGAACTTTGCGATAAATTTCTGCGAAAAATCTGTAAATTTTATGAAAATTTATGCTTTTTTTATTTAAAAAAATCCAATGCAAATTGAAGCGCAAACTCATAGCCTTTTGCACCTAAGCTACAAATCACGCCTTCAGCCACATCACTAAAGTAAGAATGATGACGGAATGGCTCGCGCTTATGCACATTAGATAAATGAATTTCAACAAACGGAATTGACACCGCTAGCAACGCATCACGCAATGCAACACTGGTATGCGTATAAGCTGCCGGGTTAATTAAAATAAAATCCACTTTCTGAAAAACTTTGATGAATCTTATCAATTAACTTTTTCTTCGCTATTTGCTTGGAAACACGCCAAATTCACATCATGCTGCGCAGCAAGTTTGGCCCACATTTTTCTTCAATGGCAGATAATGAAAGCGAACCATAATGTTTTGGTTCTCTTGCGCCCAACATATTCAAGTTCGGGCCATTTAACAGCAAAATATTGAATTTTTTTGACATTTTCACATCCTTTAACTTGTGCGAATTATAGCGATTTTTTATGTAATGGTGGTCGTATCTCTATGCAATTTTGGTAATAAATTCTGAATTCAAATCAATTAACGGTAAATCTGAGCCCGGCCATGCTCGTAATACCTGATGTTGCATCAAATTCAATGTATCTAATCCTGGCATCACGTTAGGCGTATATTGCGCAGCGATACGAGCGAGTTGTGTTAATCCAAGACTACTTTCAAGGCTCGAGCTGATCACTGCTTTTATGCCTAAACTATGCGCTTGAGCAATCAGCTTTTGACAATCTTGCAACGAGCCAATCAATGTTGGTTTAATCACAATGGCGCTTAAGTGCGGTTCTTTTTCTACAAGAAAATCTGGCTCACGCACACTTTCATCCCAAGCAATATTTATGCCTGTTTGATCTGCAAACTGACGGCTTTCTTCACGGGTTTTACAAGGTTCTTCCAAAAAAATTGAATACGAGATCTATGTTGCGGTTTTACTTTCTCCGCAAATTTTAATACCTTTTTCCAAGGTCCATTGACGATTCGCATCTAGACGTAATTGCAAATCAGGAATGGCTTCAAGAAACATATCCGTAATCAAACCATCACGATTCGCTTCATACATACCGACTTTAACTTTAGCCACTTTGTCACCGGGCATTTGATTCAGTTCCGCATATAACTCATCAGGATCGCCATAGCACAACGGTGCAGTATGATAGTTGCCTTCCTCATTAAATAACGCTTCATCTCATCCATCGCCGTGCTAATACCGAAAGCAACAGAAGGATAGCAACCGTCAAGGGGCACTCTTGGCGCTTCACAGCTCGCATGACACCAATTCGTTAGCCATTCAAGTGCTTGCTCTTGCGCTTGATCAAAGGTTTCTTCGCTAAACCCTGGTAAAGGTGCGATTTCTCCCCATCCATCACGGCTACAGGCAACACGTACAATCAAGCCTTCTCGACGTTTTAAAAAACGCCCACGCAAGATTAACTGACTATCAACGGGAATAGAATAACGATAAAGATTAAATGATTTGGTTTCCATCTTATTCTCCTTGATGGTAAAAGTGCGGTTAAAAACACACAGATTTTTAACCGCACTTTTATGTTCAAATTAAGGATTACGTCTGAATTTACTGAAGTCTGGTGCGCGTTTTTCGTTAAACGCGTTACGGCCTTCTTGACCTTCTTCAGTCATATAGAACAACATGGTTGCGTTACCCGCAAGCTCTTGTAAACCTGATTGACCATCGCAGTCTGCATTCAATGCAGCTTTTAAGCAACGCAATGCAATTGGGCTATTACGTAACATTTCACGGCACCAACGCACAGTTTCTTTTTCTAAATCTGCATAAGGCACGACAGTATTCACTAAGCCCATATCTAATGCTTCTTGCGCATTATATTGGCGGCATAAGAACCAAATTTCTCGGGCTTTTTTCTGACCGACTAAACGGGCCATATAGCTTGCGCCCCAACCACCATCAAATGAACCTACTTTAGGGCCAGTTTGACCGAAAATCGCATTGTCTGCCGCAATGGTTAAATCACATAACATATGAAGTACGTGACCACCACCGATCGCATAACCTGCGACCATTGCCACCACTGGTTTTTGGACAAGTACGAATATCACGTTGAAATCAATACATTTAAGTGATGTACACCGCTTTCATCTTTGTAACCGCCGTAGTCACCACGAATTTTTTGGTCGCCACCAGAACAGAATGCTTTTTCGCCTTCACCGGTTAACACAATCACGCCAATTTTTTCATCGAAACGCGCGTTAGAAAATGCATGGATCATTTCTTTGACTGTTTGCGGACGAAATGCATTGCGCACTTCTGGACGATTAATGGTGATTTTTTTGCAATACCATCAGTCGATTTGTGGAAACGAATATCGGTATAGCCTTCGCTATGATCAACCCACTCAACTGGTGCATATAAAACATCATCTTTTTGGATTTTGCATTGTTCTTTCCTTTATAAGTGTAAAAAGTGCGGTCATTATAGCGGAAGTTTTTTTAGTTCGGGAAAGAAAATCAATTATTGAAGACTTTACAATTATGTCGTTATTGTTAAAATTCCGCCATTCCAACTTTAGTAAGGAAATTTAAGTGAAAAATTATTTTTTTAAGTAGCATCATGTTATTAAATGCTTGTAGTTTATTTGGTTCATCACAATCAACTATTCCTGCTGAATTCGCACAAGCAGACTATCTCCTGTCTGATGCCAATGCGAAAACATGGGCTGTAGCAAGTAAACAAGCTGAACAATGTATCTATCCAAATTTAACTCGCATTCAGCAACAACATTTTGCCAAAGAAGATAGCTATATTCATTCCCAATATGTCTTTTTTTCTATCCGTTAGAAAAAAATCATCGGTGAAGACTATGTAAAAATGATTCAAAAAGATGAAAAAAATCGATGAATTATGCGACCTACCAATTTAAAAAAATTCCGCGCAGAAATTGGTGATGTCGATGCATTAGAGCCAAAAGCTTGCCAAATTTTACGTACTCAGGCAAAAGAAGACTTAAATGTGGTGAAAGGCCAGTATGTAAATGGCATGGTAGATGAAACGAAAAATGACGATGGCACACTGAAGAAAAGTGGTGATGGCATTGCCACCAATCAAAACAAATTCTTCTTTGATATTATTAAATGGGGCTCAGCTCTCCTTCTTTAGAAATTTTACTCTTCACGAGCAAAAATCAGTTAAATGCACGATTCAGATGGAAAATCGTGCATTTTTATTTCTAATTACAAATCTTCAAAAAAACTAATACCTTTATTAATGAATTTAACCTACAATAGAAGATAATGATTATCATTAATAACGAGGTAAATATGATTATTTCATCCGCAAACGACTATCGTCAAGTTGCTAAACGTAAGGTTCCCCCATTTATGTTTCATTATGCTGATGGTGGCTCTTATTCTGAACATACACTTACACGTAATGTAAGCGATCTATCTAACATAGCATTACGGCAACGTGTGCTCAATGATATGTCTCAATTAAACACTGAAATTGAATTATTCGGTGAAAAGCTTTCTATGCCGTTAGTATTAGCTCCTGTAGGTGCATGTGGCATGTACGCAAGTCGTGGTGAAGTTCAAGCTGCAAAAGCTGCTGATAACAAAGGTATTCCATTTACGCTTTCAACTGTATCAATTTGTCCAATTGAAGAAGTAGCTCCAACACTCAAACGTTCCATGTGGTTCCAACTTTATGTTCTAAAAGATCGAGGCTTTATGAAAAATGCTCTCGAACGAGCAAAAGCAGCAGGTTGTAAGACATTGGTCTTTACTGTAGATATGCCAACCCCTGGTGCACGTTATCGTGATATGCATTCAGGCATGAGTGGCGAATATAAATGGCTTCGTCGAACATTACAAGGTTTCACTCATCCATTATGGTCTTACGATATGCTCATGAAGGGCGTCCATTTACATTAGGTAATGTTTCTCAATATATGGGTAAACCGGTAGGGTTAGATGATTACATTGGTTGGTTAACTGACAACTTCGACCCTTCTATTTCGTGGAAAGATTTAGAATGGATACGTGATTTTTGGGATGGCTCGATGGTTATCAAAGGTATTTTTAGATGCTGAAGATGCTAAAAGATGCTGTTCGCTTTTGGTGCTGATGGGATCGTGGTATCCAACCACGGAGGTAGAACAACTAGACGGTACACCATCAACAGCTCAAGCTTTACCTTATGTCGCCGATGCCGTCAAAGGTAATATAAAAAAATTCTTGCAGATAGTGGTATTCGTAATGGATTAGATGTAGTACGTATGATTGCATTAGGTGCTGATGCTACTATGATTGGTCGTTCTTTTTGTCTATGCTCTTGGAGCAGATGGTCAACGTGGCGTAGAGAATATGCTCGATATATTTCATAAAAGAAATGCGTGTAGCAATGACACTAACAAGCAATAAGAATATCACAGATATTACTCGTGATGCTTTAGTGGACTTCAGCAAATAAATTTTTAAATTTCATAATCTAAAATCATTTAACAGCGTGAATATTTTTACGCTGTTTTTTTATTTTATTAGAAAACGATTGCGATCAAAAAAAGCTTATCTTTTCAGGAAAAAAAGAAAAAAATAGTCGTTTTAATCCGATCCATTTTCCGTTAGTCTATCCAAAATTACTTTTTACAAGGAGAAAACATCATGACAACGCTTTTTTTGATATTGCACAAAACTGGTTAAATCAAGATCCTGATGCAGAAACTCACGCAGAATTAACCGCACTTTTAACGGCGGCGAAAAATGGTGATGAAAAAGCACAATCTGAATTACAAGCTCGCTTTAGTGGCCGTTTACAATTTGGTACTGCGGGGCTTCGTGGACCATTACAAGCAGGCCCTATGGGTATGAACCGTGTTTTTAGTGGCACAAGCTGCGGGCGGTTTAGCAGATTATTTAAAAGATTACGACAAACAACCTTCCATCGTGATTGGTTACGATGGTCGTAAAAACTCTGATGTTTTCGCACGTGATACCGCTGAAATCATGGCGGGTGCAGGCGTGAAAGCTTATTTACTTCCACGTAAATTACCAACGCCAGTATTAGCTTACGCAATCCAATATTTTGATACCACCGCAGGTGTCATGGTGACTGCAAGTCACAACCCACCAGAAGATAATGGTTATAAAGTTTATTTTAGGTAAAAGCGAACGGCGGTGGCCAAATCGTTTCTCCTGCAGATAAAGATATCGCGGCATTAATCGACAAAGTAGCAGCAGGCAATGTAAAAGATTTACCACGTAGTCAAGATTATGTTGTGCTAGATGATGAAGTGGTTAACGCTTATATTGAAAAAACCGCTTCTCTTGCTAAAGAACCTCAAGCAGACATTAACTACGTTTATACCGCGATGCACGGTGTAGGCTATGAAGTATTAAGCAAAAACCTTAACCAAAAGCAGGTCTTCCACAACCTCATATTGTGGCTGAACAAGTATGGTCAGATGGCACATTCCCAACGGTAAACTTCCCTAACCCAGAAGAAAAAGGCGCATTAGACTTAGCCATTAAAGTGGCAAAAGAACACAATGCAGAATTCATTATTGCCAATGACCCAGATGCAGACCGTTTAGCGGTTGCGGTTCCAGATGCACAAGGTAACTGGAAACCTTTACATGGTAACGTGGTAGGTTGTTTCTTAGGTTGGTATTTAGCAAAACAATATCATGCAAAAGGTGAAAAAGGCACATTAGCTTGCTCTCTAGTATCTTCCCCAGCACTTGCTGAAATTGCAAAAAAATACGGCTTCCAATCAGAAGAAACCTTAACCGGTTTCAAATACATCGGTAAAGTTCAAGGCTTATTATTCGGTTTCGAAGAAGCGCTTGGTTACTTAGTTGATCCTGATAAAGTACGCGATAAAGATGGTATTTCTGCAGCTATCGTGTTCTTAGATTTAGTGCGTCACTTAAAAGCACAAGGCAAAACCTTAGCGGATTACGCCAATGACTTCACGCAAGAATTCGGTGCTTATGTAAGTGGTCAAATTTCTATTCGTGTAAGCGATTTATCTGAAATTGGTAAATTAATGGCCGCACTTCGCAACACGCCTCCAGAAGAAGTAGGTGATGTTAAAGTGGCACAATTCATCGACCACACTAAAACTGATCGCCAAAGCGACATCCTTGTATTCGTATTAGAAAAACGGTAGCCGCTTAATCGCTCGTCCATCTGGTACTGAGCCGAAAATCAAGTTCTACCTTGATGCTCGCGGTAAAGATCCAAAAGACGCAGATCAAGTTTTTAGCACAATTTGAGGAAGGCGTTCGTCAAATTCTACGTCAAGATGCTTACGGTAAAACAAGATTGCTAATTAAGCAAACTATTAAATGATAAAAAAACGCTAGGGTTTGATGCCCTAGCGTTTTATTTTTAGCTTATTTCAACGCAAGTTGTAACTTGCCGTGATGTTTTTTTCTAATAAAGCTTCCGCTTGAGCACGATCTAGTCCACTCAAAAATCATCATAATTGCTAATTTCGCATTTTTGATCGGCAAGCTTTTAATGTCTCTTCTGCGAGTGTCTTATCGCAATCCGTGGCTTGCATGACGATACGAATGGCACGAGCTTTCAGCTCTCATTACTTGCCTGCACATCCACCATTAAGTTTTGATAGCATTTGCCCATTAAAATCATGGAAGCCGTAGTAAGCATATTCAGTACTAATTTTTGGGCGGTGCCTGATTTTAAGCGACTCGAACCAGTCAGCACTTCTGGCCCCACTACCGTATCAATAGCAATATCCACAATATTCGCCATCGCTGAATTCGGATTACTTGCAATCGAAACGGTCACTGAACCTAAACTTTTCGCATATTCCAATGCACCGATCACATAAGGTGTTCGGCCACTCGCAGCAATACCAACCAAGACATCTTTTGAGGAAAATTGAATGGTTTGTAAGTCAACCACGGCGTGCGTTTTGCTGTCTTCGGCACCTTCAATTGGATGACGTAATGCGCGCTCGCCGCCTGCAATAATACCTTTCACCATTTCAGGTGACACACCAAATGTTGGCGGGCATTCAGAAGCATCAAGTACGCCTAATCGACCACTAGTTCCAGCGCCAATATAGACTAATCGACCACCTTGTTGAAATGCAGCAACAATACATTCGACCGCTTGGGCAATTTGAGGTAAGCATTTTTCAATTGCCAAAGGCACTTGTTTATCTTCCTTATTCATTAACTGCACAATTTCCAATGCAGACAAGCTATCCACATGCATGGAATTGGGATTCCGTTGTTCAGTAATTAAAGTTGAAAGGGTTTGTAATAAATTTTCTGCCATGGTTTATTCCTTTGGAAAAATCGCCCCTAAACTGACCGCACTTGTGGCACCCTGTCACACTCGGTAAATTAGCGGGCAAATTATGCATACGACGATAGGCCAACCAAGCAAAAGCTGCCGCTTCCACATAATCGATATCAAGTTCTAATTCCGTCGTCAGTTGAATACGCCAATTTAGTAATGCCTGTTTTAAACCATTCATGATCACCTGATTTTTAGCACCTCCGCCACAAACAAGTAATCTGCATGGTAATGTCGTCTGAATATTATTAAGGGCTAATACAATACTTTGCACGGTAAATTCAGCCAAGGTGGCTTGCACATCTTGTGGTAAAAGTGCGGTCGTTTTGCCTGTTATTTTTTGAATTTTATTCTCTAGCCAAGCCAAATTAAATAATTCACGCCCCGTGCTTTTCGGTGGTGGAAGCTGAAAGAAATCTTCATCTAATAATACCGCTAACAAATCTGGATTCACTTGACCTCAAAGCCGCCCATTCACCATTTTTTTGTCGTAAGCTTTGCCTTGATGTTTTTCGATCCATTGGTCGAGCAAGGCATTACCGGTTTCCCGTATCAAAAGCCAATGACAGGCTGTTCGGGTATCAATAACGATATATTGCTAATACCGCCAATATTAAGCACCACCGTTGCCCAGTTAGGATCAAAAAATACCGCTTGATGAAAAGCGGGTACTAAAGGCGCCCCTTGTCCACCAAACGCCATATCTTTACGGCGCAAATCACCAACAACCGTAATACCTGTTTTAGCGGCTAATAAATTCATATCACCGATTTGCATGGTAAACGGGAATTGACTTTTTGGGGAATGCCATACTGTTTGACCATGGCAGCCAATGGCTTCGACCTGCTCAGGTTTTAACTCATGTTTACGTAAAAAGGCATTTACGCAATCGGCATAAAGAAAACCAAATTGATGATCAAGCTCCCCTAGAGCCTGTAAAGTGGTTTCGCCAGATTGAATAAGTGCGGTCACTTTTTCACGTAAATTTGCTGGCATCGGCGTGAAATCGGCCGCAATTAATTTGGTTTGATTCGAATGGATGTCAGTAAGAGCAATATCGACACCATCAAGACTGGTGCCCGACATAATGCCAAGATAATAAGTCATAATATTCAATTCGTGAGTTTTTCAGAATTATAGCGGATTTTAAAAATAAAAAAGAGAACATTGTAGTTCTCTCTTTTCATCATGGATGATTCTTATAAGTCGTCAATGACTAAATAGATTTTTTTGCTACTGGGCCATGTACGCCAATCACTTTAATCAATTCAATATCTGCCGTTGAACTTGGACCTGAGATAATATTGATACAAGATGGCATACGCTCGCCTTGTTGTGCTTTTATCGTGTAATACTTTCGCCACTTGTGCAACACGTGGAAGTACTTGGCTTTTACGTACAACAACAATCGATTTTTCAGGTAATAAACTCACTGAACGTCCACGATCTGCACTAGAGAATAAGACGATTCCGCCAGTTTCCGCCAAACCATATTCTGCATAAACCACACCAAGATTAGCTTTTTCAGAAAAAAACTAATATTATCTTGTGCCGTTTCTGGTGACCATGTATGGCAAGTATATTTCGCTTCAAGCGCCGCTGGAATACCAAGTGCGGTCAATCTTTCATCGGAATTAAGCACAACATCACTGCCGCCATATTTTTCACAGAGAGCAAGTAAGGTTTGTACTGCATCAGACTCTCTACACACATTTACATCCACCATCATGGTTTTAGCAGAATTGGTAAATTCATTCGCTAAATCAACCGCACTTAAATGAGTTAAACGCTCAGTTGGGTATGTATTGACTGGTACATCCATCGGTTCAGGTATGATAGCACGGGCTTTACCCATTTTCGCCGCTAATTTATTAAGAAAATTTTCGCGATTTTGTAAATCCATGCTTATTACCCTCTCTCTCTATTATTAAACCATTGACGGAAACTTTCGCCATCTGCTTGTGGTAAATCTCGTGCTTTTGTCCATTCACCCAATGCACCAAAATGTAATTGGTGCTTTCCCATTTTCTGATCAGCTTACCCGCTAATTTTGCACCGATATTCACACCTGTTTTTCCATAGTGTTGGGTTGGCATTGGCTGTGGTGAAAACCAAAAATAGATAAACGTTCCATCGCGGGAGTTTTACCTAACTCTACCATTTTCTCACGGTGTTTTAAGATTAACTGCGCTAATGGAATACGCACTGGGCAGACAGAGTTACACGCATTACATAAAGAACAAGCATACGGCAATTCTTTAAACTCATCGTAGCCACCCAATAATGGAGAAATCACTGCACCAATTGGCCCCGGGTAAATAGAACCATATCCATGACCACCGATTTGACGATATGCCGGACAAGTATTCAAACAAGCACCGCAACGGATACAACGTAAAACTTCTTGGAATTCAGACGCTAAAATATCTGAACGGCCATTATCCACAATAACCAAATGGAATTCTTCAGGACCGTCGGTTTCACCAGCAAGACGAGGACCGGTTAACCAAGTGTTATAACCAGTTAATTTCGCCCCTACCGCACTACGAGCAAGCATCGTAATTAACACATCCACCTCTTGGAAAGTTGGCGCTAAACGCTCCATTCCCATCACGGCAATATGTGTTTTTGGTAAGGTCGTCGCTAAACGTAAGTTACCTTCGTTTGTCACTAAACAAACTGAGCCGGTTTCCGCTACAGCAAAGTTACAACCACTGATACCGATATCAGCCTCTAAAAAATCTTGACGAATTTTTTCACGTACGAAACGCGTCATATCTTCAGGCGTTTCCTCACCTTCATAGCCGAGTTTTTCAGATAAATCTTTGCGGATTTGGTGACGATCTTTGTGAATTGCAGGCACAACGATATGGGATGGTTTATCACCTGAAATTTGTAATAGATATTCACCCAAATCGGTTTCGATCACTTGCATGCCCTCTTTTTCAAGCACTTCGTTTTAAACCGATTTCTTCTGTCACCATGGATTTGGATTTTACGATTTTCTTCGCATTTTTCTCTAATGCTACTTTGCGAATATAAGCACTCGCTTCTTCGGCCGTTTCAGCAAAATACACTTTACCGCCATTTTTCCATCAC
>BNJU01001434.1_pt1 | contig 78002 bp, 94 predicted proteins | sample 8539281 | NCBI WGS metagenome assembly BNJU01 (sample SAMD00202456, study PRJDB9452) | human saliva metagenome | isolation source: human saliva | place: Japan
CAGGGCGTTACGTATTGCTGGTAGTGGTGCAAATGTGGCTTTTTCTTTGGTAACATACTCTATCATCTCTCCACCGCTACAGGAACGGAGGCATGGAATCAAGGTAATGCCTTCACCATAGAGTACACCGATACCCATTGGTCCGCAAAAGTTTAGACCGGAGACGCAGAAGTCTGCAGTCAAATGGTCTCTTACATCTCATTTTCTTATGAGGTGTGCGTTCCAGTGCACCGTCAACAACTACAGCTCCCACACTATGAGCTTTTCAATGATATACCTCTATAGGTGTAGGTATTCCAAGCACATTTGATATCTGTGTGTCAAGTCTACCAGTTTTGTATTTTCATTTATTTTAGAGTCTATCTCAGCCTTTGCAAATCTCTCCGTCTTCTCCCTTGGCACAATCAAGGAATACATGCTTTAGCTCCTGTAGCCCTTGCACACCATCTGCCATGGAAGCATATTTGAATGATGCTCACGTATATCTCTACAACTATCCTGATCACCAGCTCCTTTATATTGTTTTAGACCGTAGCTGTAGGCCACAAGGTTTAAACTCTCTGATGCACTTCCTGCAAAGATTATCTCTCACTCCTGCCGCACCCATAAACTCTCGCCACTACTGCTTTCCGGCATTCTTGCTAGTCTCCGCGTAGCTTCCACGACTGAGTTTATATCATCTCTTTAAAGGATTTGCAGGCTGTGGATGCTCGAGTAAAAACATCATTCATCGCATCCAACACTCATCTTGTGGTCTTGTGATGTAGCCGCATTGTCCATATATATTACATCATCGGATGCTAAAAGTGGAAAATCGCTTTCTGTATATACTCACTCATCTTCACTGCCTCCAAAAGATAAAGATTACCTTTTCTTCAAGTTCGGCTCAAGCTTTCTGCATGATAGCATCTATTCTGGCTCTTGCGCTCATCTTTGTAACACTTTCCTGTCCATACCTCTCTGAAGCGGCAAAGATAGAAAAAGCATTTCTTCATCAAGGTTTCCTATGGAAGCACGTGTGTTCCTCACCTACATCTTTCCTCGGCACAGAGTATTACAGGCATACCTGATTGGTGTATATTCTGGACCCAGAGAAGCAAGTACATCCTCTGATCCTTCTCCGGTTAGTCATCTTTGCGCCTCTGAAGTCAATAGCACCCTTAGAAGCTTCTCGAACTGTCATTACAATTCTGAGGCGATCATTTCCTTTGCAACTACTGATTTTCCTATATGGTCCGGCCACACAGTTAAGATCTGATCTCCGGCCTTACCGTAGTCAGCAGATCGATCTAAACTCACTTTGCCTCACCCATAGGCCTGCTGCACCTGCAAACATCTTCTCTCCACGAGTAAAGAGCTGCATGAGCTCAAATGAAGCGTCTTTTTCAACATTTGCAATCATATCATTGAGTGAAATATCACTGTCTGACTGAAGTCCTCACTGGTACACAATTTCACCTTTGCATCTTTTCTCTGCAAAACGAATGTCTGTACCGCCAAAGCTAATTCCGCATTCTCCTCGTTTGAAGAGTAATCCATCCATACATTGGTTTGCTGCCTTCAGCCGCATAGATATATACTCTTACTTTTGAAGATCTCCTTATCTCTGCATATATTTATATGACTGTTTGACTCTTTCACCCTGTGAGAGATGATACATTATCTTCACTTTCAGAGTCCCGCAAAGCTCAGTCATATTTGCTCCCCATCCTGCAGGAAGGGCCTCATAGCTCTGATAATGTCTTTTGAAAGTTCATTATTTGCATTTTTCATTTAAAACTTTTATATTTGCACGTGCCCTGTTTCACTTGGTATAGAAACAGCAGTCTCATTCATCTTTAGCTCATCTCCAGGTAAGAACCGGTATTCTGTTTAAAGTAATATCTCTCATTAACCAATACTCCTTTTCATTTCTAATTGAATGAGATTGTTCATCTCTACCGCATACTCAAGCGGCAATTCTAGATACATTGTCGGCAAATCCCTGCATGATCATCGCCTCTGCATCCTCTTCACTGATACCTCTGTTCATCAGATAGAATACGGCATCATCACCGATTCTTCCTGATTCTGCCTCATGTCCCTACATCGGCATCCGCACATCTGATATCCATAGCAGGGATCTGTATCCGAGCGTGTATATCATCGAGCATCAAAGACTCACATGACACTGCAGCCTTTTGCATTCTTTTGCTTTTCAGATACCACTACGGCATTTCTGAATGTAGATATACCGCCGCCCTTTGAAATCGACTTTTGTATTTATAAATGAAGATGTATCAGGGCTGCATGTACTACCTTTGAACCTGTATCCAGATTTTAGTCTCCACCATGAATGTAATATCCTGTGAACCTCATTCTTGCACCCTCTACCCTTTAATATACCTATAGGGTAAAGATATGATACATGTGGAACCGAAATGAACCTGAAACCCATTCACATTCTTCCGCCCTCTTCCACAACAGCTCTCTTTGTGTTGAGGTCGTACATATTCTTTGGACCAGTTCTCTATAGTCGAATATCTGAGTCTGGCATTCTTTCCTACATAAAGCTCCACATCCTGCAGTGCAAGATTGGCATACATTATATTTTGGTGCCGAACATGCCTGATCAAAGTGAAGATCAGCACCTCATTCACGATAATAAGTGTAGCTCAAACCGATCCTGCACCCTTTTTGCATTGTCTCGAAATATGACTGCAGGAATATCAAGATGAACACCTTCTGGTACATATAATAAATGAACCCGGGCTCCGACCATACTGCACCATGTAATGCCGCAAACTATGATCGTTCGGGCTTTACAAGCTTCAGTGAAATGCTTTTTGAATCATATCTGCAGATCACCATGCATTGTACCCTCTCAAGATCTGTACAACACCCATCTGGAAACTTCATCTCTTACATTGTGGTATACAAGCTCCGAATCATACTTGCACTCTACACCTGCCAAAGATTTTCTTTTCAGCCTGTGGGTATACTGAGTTTTTCAAAGGTATCCTTGATATCCTCAGAACTTGATCACTTTTGTCTTCATATGTATTAGGTCTTCATATAAAGTAACATATTGTCAATATCAAGACCGTCTATAGAAGGACCCCTATGGCGGAACTTCCATCTGATTATATATCTGTAATGCCTGCAATCTGAAATTTTGCATCCAGGCAGGATTGTTCTTTCTCTTTTGAAATCTGAGACACTAACTCGTGTAAGACCTGTGTCTATTTTGAAGTTGTCTCTTATCTTCATTTCTGAAGTCACATACTTCTCAGCATGTCTTCACATATGTCTTTCCTTCATTATTTGCCTCCTGAATATACTCTTTTCAAATCCATGCTCATTGATTTCATCTACCAAAGAAGCATCTCTGTCTTTATGATTTTTCCGTCACCATATGTGTATAGTCAACCTTTAATGACTCCAAGCATTCTTGTACCGTGAGTGATTATAAGGAGAGCACCGTCTCTCTCTTCTGATATCTTTTATACCGGCTGAAAACTGTTCTTACAGCATCCACATCAAGTCCCTGAATCTGTCTCATCATGCATTGTGTTTTTGGTGAAAGCATAAGCAGCTGTAAATCTCAGCCTTTTTCTCACCACTGAAAGCCTCACATTCAAGGCTCTGTCGTATACTCATGTCCATATAAGACTCATATTTTTGCAAGGTCTTTTTAACTGCATCATCTTTTACCTCTTGCCGCTTATAGACTCTACTGTACTTCTGATAAAGCTGCTGAGTGGAAGTCCTGGTACCTCAAGCGGATTTTGGAAACGATAAGAACATTCCCGCCTTGCATGCACGCTTTGTTCGTGATTGACCATCAATTATATTCTACCACAAATATAATTTCACTGTTAGCAACATATCTTTGGATTTCCCATAAGAGCATAGCCTCAGTAGACTTACCTGCTCCGTTCGGTCCCATAGCACATGTGTTTCTGCCTTTTGATTTCTATCATTTGACTCCACTGAAGAATTTCTTTAAATTTTCATCATCTTCTATGGACACTGTTAAATTATTATATTTAATAATGACATTGATCTTTCCTTTCACTCTCCTTGAGCTTTGGTGTAATCTATAATAGAAAACTAGTATTCTATTAATTATATTTGATTTTGAAGCTAATTCCCAGTAAGTCAATAGGAATTAAAAAGCCCCTAAAAAGGGCTTTAAATGCTTATGTATTTAATTTTGTACAATTTTTATACACCCCTGTGAAATCATTGCGTTTGCAACCTTCTCAAATCCGGCAATATTAGCACCTGCTACATAGTTGCCCTTCCGACTGTACCCTCTTAGCCGCACTCGTCAACCTTTGTAAAGATATCCTCATAATGCCTTTAAGCTTTCTATCAACTTCCTCAAATGTCCAGGAAAGTCTCATAGCATTCTGGCTCTGCTCAAGACCTGAAAACAGATACACCTCCTGCATTTGAAGCTCACCCGGCATAAAGAGTACCCATTGTCCTGAAGATACTTTGTTGCCTCAAGAGTTGTAGGCATGTTTGCAACCCTCTGCCACTGCTAAAGCAACCGTTAGCTGCAAGTGCCTCTGCTCCGTGTCAAGATCACTTGCTTTGAGTAGCACATGGAAGATAGATATCACATTTGATATTCCAGATTCCCTTACCTTCTGTATACTTGGGCAGAAGATACTCTGCTTTGCATACTCTGATATTCTCTGTCTCTCTCAACTCCTTTGATATCCTACAATATCTACCTGTATACCGTCTCCTATCATATACATAACTGTTTGAATCACAGAGCGCAACAACCTTGTGCTCCAAGTTGTCCTTTGTATTGATGGCTAGATTTGCATGACATTTCTAAACCCGTAAATTCACAACTGTCTTCCTTAAGTTCCTTGTTGCTTTGCCTTAAGCATCTCTATCAAGAATGTATACAAGACTGTAACCTGTAGCCTGTTCCTGCTAAAGAACCTCCGAGGAATTCCTCCTGTAAGAACACCTTCAAACAAGTAAAGTCTTTGTACTGACCGAAAAGGTAACTCTCTCTCTACCCGCCCACACTGATATCACCTGCTGGTACATCTGTGTCTCTTCCGATATGCTTATAAAGTTCAGTTCATAAAGCTTTTGGCAGAATGCCATTACTTCTGTCTGATTTTCCTCAGGATCAAAGTTTGAAACCGCCTTTTCCTCCACCCATAGGAAGACCTGTAAGTGAGTTTTTGGCACCTGCTCAAACTGAGAAATTTAGCATTGACTGGTTTACTGTAGGATGGAAACGAAGTCCTCCCTTATAAGCACCTATTGCATTGTTGAACTGTACACGATATCCCTTGTTTTACCTGTACATTTCCTTTGTCATCCACCCACGGAAACTCTGAATGAAATAATCTCTCAGTCCCCTACAAGTCTCTAAGATACCGTCTTTTCTGTAAAGCTCCCCATTTGCATCAACACTGTTTAATGACTCAAAACTCCTTGACAGCCCCGATGGAAAACTCCGGCTCATCTGGGTCTGCAGCTACAACCTTCTAAAATCTCTTCTACGTATGACATAATTTTACCTCCTAGGTTTCTAGTCGGTACTCGAATACCAAAATACTTGACGTTCAACCTTAAATAAACGGTTGAATCATAACATATATAGAAAAGGCAAAGCACTCCATATAGGCGTCTTTGCCGAACACTGTCATTTTAGCAGAATCTCTCAAATGTCAAGAAAAATCATAAAATATCTTCCAGAATATCAAGAGAATGAAATGCCTGTCTATACATTTTCTATCACGACATCCATAGTATTTTCTATCTCTGTAGGCGCCTCTGTGATTACAAAGGTGAAAAGTTTCTGTGTTTTGAAATATGTTTATATATTCCAGTATATAAGGCGGTTTTTATCTTTAAGTCCCGAGTCAAACTCATACTCGCGTTTATCGTCATAGCTTGGTTCAAAATTCTTCTTACAAGTCTGTTAGGTATGGATTTTTGGTTTGTAGCCAGTAATGTATAATATATGTTTTAAGCTTTCCTATACATCCACCAAGCTTCCTTAACAATCAAGCATTTCAAGAAAATACGCCGTAGCAGGTACCTCAACATGCTGACACTTACCCGTCTTCAAAATAGTTGGCACATCCGCACTTGACTATATTATACAGAATCTCTCGCCCCTCATACAGTCTGAACTTTCCATATGCAAATATTTCCTGCAAATCCCATCATCTGATTGTTGATACGCCTCAACCTTTTGCAAAAGCATACTTTTGCCTTCTTTGTAAAGATAGTCACACGCCTGTCGTAATCAATGATGGCATTGATTTTATAACAATGCCCGTCAATTCCAACAAAATCTCTCACATTATAAACTTTTGGATTGAAACCGAAAATTCTTCATCTGCACATCCGAATCTCCACTTAGGTCTGACCTTTACCCAAAGTTTCAGATCTCACTCTGCTCTCACAGACCTTCTATATCTTTTCTGGCTGCAGTAATGATCCCTCTTCAGCATACCGCTCCCTTCCTATAATTATTCCTTATGTGAGTCTCTCACGATACCATAGCAGCCTCGATATCCACCCATATCCTCGAGTCTCTGAAGAAATGTATCTATCTCCACAGCTATGACCGTGAGGTATCTCCTGCAAAATCCTCAGTGCCTTTTTCTCTTATAAGTTCTGCCGCTATTTGCTTTTATAGGCTGGTCTGTAGACCGTATCCTCATCATAATACATAGGACCTTCTGAAAGATATTTTAAACATAATATCAAGAAGCTTATCCGTATTTGTTCCCTTGGCGTGATACCGGCACCACTTCGGGCAAACTGCATTCTTGACGAGTACTTGGCATTACCTCAAGCATATCTTCCTTTTGCTTTCAGCGAATCCATCTTATTAATGGCAAGTATTACAGGTATATTTACACTCTGATAAAATCTCGAAGATATGCTCATCACCCTTCACTCCAGTAGGCACTCGGTCTCTACAAGCAGAGAACCATATCCACATCTTCTTAAAGTTCTTGTAGATACCTTTACCATATATTCTCCAAGCTTTATTTTGGCTTTATGTATACCCGGAGTGTCAAGGAATACTATCTGACCTCTTTCGTCTGTAAATACTGTCTGTATTCTGTTTCTTGTAGTCTGCGGTTTATTTGATGTTATAGCTGTCTTTTTGTCCTCATCAGCGTATTCATCAATGTTGATTTTCCCTACATTCGGTCTCCTATAAGGGCAACAAATCCCTGATTTCATATATTCTCCCTATCAATCCCTTATAAAGATGCTTTACCTCTTTAAAGAGTTCCTTATCCTTTTCTATCAAATCTTCATTACCGATAGCACAAATAAGTTTGTCTGAAAGCACAGCCTCGATAAGCGGTACCAAAGCTCTGATATCTTCCTCACTTGTGTTCAATCACTCTTCTTCCCTTTACCAGATCCTCATGTCTGACTTTTTGAGTAATATGAGCTTAATCCTTTAATCCTTCTCTTGAAGGTGTCAGAGGTGAGTCAAGTTCACTGATTGCACCTATTACAGATTTTGTCATCTCTCTGTCATTTGCCGTAAAGTTTTTCACATAGTCCACTATGCCCTCGTATACCTTATTTGTATTTGAAACATTAGGGTCTCTGAAAGCGAAAACAAAACCTGAAGTTTCGCTTCTTCCAAAGATTGCACTGCATCCTGTATGCGCCGCCCTTTACTCTGATATTGTTCACAGATAGTCATAACCCTAAAAAGCACCTTCAGTACTCTTAAACCCCAGATATTTAACCAGGATTTACAAAATTTCCGAATCTTGCAACATAGTTTACCATTGAAGGTGTTACAAATCCCTCATTTTTGATTTCGTTTTAATACGGCCTTTTTCTGTGTTTTAGGCCTTCTGTGAAAAGACTGTCTGTGAGACTTTCTATTCCGTTAAATGCATTCTATATCCCTTTTCATCACATATGGTATGTATCAAAAGATTATCCGCACTAAATACTGTTTCTTTGAGAGTCTTGAGAGGCTTCTCGTAAACTCTGTCAAAGTCTTTTTCTATATCTATATTTTCATGAAGTAAGATAAGCAACACCCTTTGTCAAATCGTTAAATAAAGTTCCTTTGATATATAGATCCCGCTCTGTAAGTGCACTCATATGACCCGATGAAACCAATCTGTCCCACCTGCCTTCACCCGAGCTAGTTATATCCTTAACTCTTTTTATCCCTCAAGCTTTGACATTGTGAGTACTTCAGCCACATTGAATAGAGCTAGATTCTTTGTAGCTATACATATTTTTGCATTTACACTGAATGCAAAAGTAAAAATCTATAGGATTTTGCATCGCTGCAAATGCCTCAATAACATATCCGACTCCACCTCGAATTTAAATTTACATTTGTGGAAAGTGCCGCATAGCTTTGCTTCTTTTGTATCTATATAGCCCAATATTTCCTTTTAAAAAGTGCCAGATACTTAAGTTCTTCCTTTCATTTGCAAAGTCACTATTGAAGATAAACTTCATATAATTGATCTCTGATGTAAAACACTTTTGAGTGAATTACAGTGTATCTTTTCCCAGCTTTTATACTCTTTCTTCATACTCTGCATCTTTACTCTCTGCTTATATCATCTCTGCTGAGTAGAGGAATCTTTAAAAAGATCCTCCTCACTTGAAGATCTCAGACTGATACTTTTTAAGTGCCAGCATCATCATATATCTTCTTTATCTCTTCTTTGACAATGTATCTTTGAATGCTTTAGCTTCGCTCTGTAAGATCGGCATCCTTCTTTGTGGTAAAGACCTTTTTAGGTGTCATGGTAACTATAGCCGTATTCTTAGCTATCAAGAAGATAATCCTTTATCAGATTTTCAAAAATAATTATTATCTATCTCTTCTCTGAGAGTTTTGAAATTTTTCAAATCTCAAATGTATTGTAGGTCCAGCATCATAAAGCCATGAATCAAGCTTGAAAGTCCGTACATAAGTCCCCTTAGGATATGAACCGTAGTCAGCCTCTCTTGCTTTTAAATCAAATACATTTATAGCGGCTCTTTATAGTCTCTTTATCAATTCCTTCATCTGCAAAGCTTTCCTTAGAAAGTACCCTCTATAACGGCCAAAAACTCAGCTTTCTGTCAAGATTTGTATTCTTTGAAGTTACGGTGAAATATGGCATGGAGATCCGTTTGCATATCCGCCTGAATACATCCCTCCTATGCCCGCATCAATAAGTGCATCAGTAAGATATGTCTCCGGTGCATCTATAAGTACATACTCAGTATATGAAACCACAGAAACAACCGGATTAGCTCTCCGCCCACCAGATGTATTCCATGAAAGATATGTGGCATTTTCCACCCCTGAGCCTCCTGTAATAGGATATTCAAAGTTTGCTTCCTTTACACTTTCAAGCTCCTTTACTTCCTCTATCTTGAATCCAACTCTCTGATATTCAAACTTATCAAGATATTCTCTGTCTATACGGCTCAAGCTTTTTGCCATATCCATATCTCCGTAGAGATAAATATATGAATTTGACGGATGATAATACTTTGAATGCATCATCAAGGAAATTTCTCATATGTCAATGTAGGAATAAAGTCGGGATCGCCACCGGACTCCTCACCATAAGAATGTCCTTCAAAACAATACCTTTGTTATTGACCTTTCCAGTACACTGTCCGCAGATGAAAAAGGCACCCTTCATCTCATTGTATACCACACCGTTTAAAATAATCTCTCCCGTTTTCATCAGATGCCCTTCTCATCCACTCACTTCATAGTGCCAGCCTTCCTGCTTGAAACATCTTCTCCTCATTGTATACATTAGATAAAAACACCGCATCCAGATAAACTTCCATAAGATTGTCAAAGTCCTTATCATTGCAGGATGCAACCGGATAAACCGTCTTTATCGGATATGTAATCGTATGAAAAATGTGTTTAGTGAACCCTTCATCAAGTTTCTACAAAAGGATCCTTTGCAGGAACTTTTGGAACTGCAAAGTACCTGGAATGCTCCAGAATATGAGCAACTCCTGTAGAATCTTTGAAGGTGTTCTGAATCCTATTGTAAATACCTTATTGTTATCATCTGAAAGTAAGGTAAATACTCTTTGCCTTTGTCTTTTTAGTGTTCAAGAACAACTGCTTTTTGCACTGATTTCTTCGATATCGGATATATCTTTGATCCTCATATGCCGACAATCCTTTTATATGTTTTTAACTCTTCATCAATATTATAATTTTCAATATCTGCCTCCTTAGTAAAAATTTAAATATATCCCTAAAAACTTGTACTTCAAAATTGCAAAATGTCTCTTAAGAGCATATGTAACACAACATTACCGGACTTTGCACTTATATATGAAACTTGTGTATATCCGAGTTTCTTTTTGCCACCTGCATAGCTCTGAATATATGAAAATCATTTGTCAAATACCTATGGTCCTCCGGTCTTGCTTCCACAACTTCAACCGGACCCATATCGTTTCTGATTATAAAATCCGTATTTATCTTCATCTCTTCATCATACTTATCCAAAGAGCTTTTGTATATATCAGATTTTCTTTGTATTACGTGATTCAACTTCTACAAGAATATTATCTCTGTCAATGCCTCTTTTTCTATAAGATAATCAGCCATTTCAAGTGCTTCAATTTTTCCGTTTTTGCATTCCGCCGCTTATAACGATAATTGTACTGGATTTTCGCTTTATATAATCTATAGCTTTTTCAAGTCTGTATCATGCAGTCACTTTCTTTCTTATCAAAATCTGTCTTGGCACTACAGTAACTAAAAATCCAATGATTTTTATCCTCTCAGGGCACAGAGAGTCTTATTACAACTACCGTCATAATAAAATAAGAATTCCAAGAGTCGCCAAAGTACAGACAGATACCACAGACCACAATGGAATTCTCTTATTTAGATAAAGTTTGATAAGTTTACCCAGGGCAAAAATACAAATGCAAATACATACCATATGTAATTTTGCAATTCCAAAAAGCCTGCCATAAAAATAACTACAGTCCCGTAAATCCTGCATAATATTCCAAGATAAATAAAAACATTATACCTCCACTACTATGTCTTTCGGGATTATAAATTCGTACATATCTCCTCTTCAGCTACCTGTTTATCAAATGTCACTTTCAAAAAGTTGCATAGGATGTGGAGCACCTCCATCTTTCTCATCCTTTTCATCTTCGATAGACTCAACACATAAAGATATGTTTCTCACCGTTCTTTTTCATAATCTCCATATGTTGTCTCCCACAAAGAATCTGTTTTTCTGGGTTGAAATACCGCTTTTTCCTTTTTCATCCACCTCATTTGACAGTTCCTATATAAATATAATTTTTCACTAGGTATTGCTGTCGTAAATTTGTGTGTCACTGTCCGCTTTTCCGAAGAAAAATCCGGTAGTAAACTCTCTGTAAGTACATTTCTCCCATCTCTGATTTATACTCATTCAAGATTTTCTTTTTAGGTCTCAGTGTGATTTTAAATAATCGTCTATAGCCTTTCTGTATGTTCTGCAACAGTTGTAACGTAGAGTGCGGGTCTCATTCTGCCTCTATCTTAAAGCTGTCTATACCTGGCCTCTATAAGTTCCGGAATATACTCTAATCATACAGAGGTCTTTTGAATTGAAGATATGTGCCTCCTCGTTTTCTATAAACCGGCATATACTCTCCCGGTCTTTTTCCTCCACTACTGAATACTTCCATCTGCAGGAATGAGTACATTCTCCACGATTGGCATCCTCACTCAAAGAAATTGCTGAGCAAACATCTGCCGGAGTATGACTACACATAGCTCCATGTACAAAATGTCTCTATCTCCATCTCCTCGGAATATTGTCTCTGATCTTTTTTATCTCCTCAAGTGAAAGCTCTCTGGCTGTAACCACTCTTGTGGCTCCAAGCTTCCACCAAAAAAGATAGGTGGCATAGTTTGTATTATTTGCCTGTGTTGATATATGTATTTCCACCTCAGCCAGACTTCTTTGCCACTGTAAATATTCCCGGGTCCGATATTATAAGTGCGTCGTCCTATTTCTTTTAATTCCTCAAAATAGCCTCTTGCCGCATCCAAATCATCATTATGCCCATGACATTTGCTGTTACATAGACTTTTTCCTCTTATGTGCATATTCTATTCCGGCCTTCATATCCTCTTTGCGAAATTTTTTGCCTTTTGCTCTCAGGCTGAAAAACTCACCGCCTATATATACCGCATCGGCACCGTAATCTATCGCAACCTTAAGGTTTTCAAGATTGCCTGCCGGTATCAAAAGTTCTAAATCTCTCAATTTACCTCCTACTTCTGCTAAGTAAAACCCATCTCCTATTGAAAATATCCATGACCCAAATCTTCATCATGTAAAAAGAAGATAAATATAATCTCTCATTCTCTGTATGTATGGTCTTATTCTTTTTCTTATTGCAAAGGAAGACTCTAACAAGTCTCCCCTCCTGCAAACAATTATCCGATTATTCCTTATCCTTCAAAAGAGCTTTTCACCATAGAAGCCATGTAATATACTGTGCTCATGAGCATCCATGAAAGATAAAATCAAATTTTTATTTTCATTTACAAGCCTTTCCAGTATTTCTCGGCATCTCCCTCAATGATTTTTTCACTCTGTCTTCCAGATTCGCATACTTAATATAGCTTCTTCCACTCTCGTGCATTTTTTCAACAGTTACTATATCCGCACCGGAATTTTCCAGCATAACTATAGCGGAATACCTGACAGCACAACCTATCTCCAAAATCGACTTGAATTTTGCATTTTCAAAAACAAATTTCAAAAGATTTTCAGTGTCTCTTTTTATTATCGGAATATAGTTTTTCCTTTGCAACAGACCTTATTTCCTCTACAGTTCAGAATTGACGGGAGAAAATATCCAAATATTCCAAAACCTTAAGATTTGTTATCATTTATTATTCTCCAAAAACTCCGTCATCAATCATCTCAAGCATCTGTCTTGTTGTCTGTGATGTGTTAACGTATAATCCCCTGCATGCATTCTGATTTCAAAAACTTTGCCTGTATCTTAAAGGAAAACTTATTTTCATGACACCCTTTATCATAAAGTATATCGGCAAGTTCATCGAAAATTCATACCGTCCGTTATATTCACCCGAACATTGCTGCTCGGTGGTGAATCCACACTTGAGGCATAGAATACACTATGTCCGAAATTATAGGCAAAAGGTATACCCTAGCTATCAATCCCAGTATCATAACATACATGATTAATCTTCCGAGATGCAACTCTTCTTTGTTTTCCTTTTTGATGAAGCTTTTTGCTCATACTATCAGTGTATCTCCATTATTATTGGCAATACACAGGATTTCTCTTCATCCTCTTCCACAAAAACTCGCTTAAAGAATCTCTTACAACATTCTTTATCTTTGACCAATCTGTGATTCTGGCATGAAGACTAATCCGCCACAGCCTCTCTCTGACAACTGCGCTTTGCCTCTGTTCATCAAATCTGTAGACTCTCTTATATACAAAGTCCCCTTGAAACTATGTCGGGACCTCGATAAAGTCTGTTTGTTCCATGTTCAAGACTCATTGCCACTATTATTATACCATTTTTGTGACAAGCTTTTGCCTATCACGAAGCACAATATTTCTCACATCACCTACTCCAAGTCCGTTCTACAAAGACTCCGCCGGCCTCTCACATGACCTGTTATCTTACATGAATCCTCACTAAGTTCGACCACATCACCGCTTGACATGATAAGTACATTCTCACTTAGGGATTCCAACAGCCTCTGCAAGTCCTTTTTCCTGCTATAAGATGTCTGTATTCACCGTGCACAGGCAGTGCAAAACTTAGGGCTTTGAAAAGTGAATACATAAGCTTTATCTCTTCCCCGACATGCGTGACCTCGATACATGAGTATCTCTGGAAGATAACCTCTGCACCCTTCATTGAAAGCTCATTTATAACCTTTGATACGGCCTTTTCATTTCCCGGAATAGGTTGAACTCATTATAATAACATCTTCCGGTACATCTCCACTTTTTCTGTGGATTGATGAAGCTCATTCTGAAAGAGCCGCCATGGACTCACCCCGACTTCCTGTTGTAATACCACAGCTCTTTTCAAGGATAGTCCTTTAAATGATCTATATCTATAAGTGTTCCTTCGGAATATCATATAACTAAGCTCTGCGGCGGTTCCGATAACATTTACCATGCTTCGTCCCTCCACCACCACTTTTCTGTCATACTTGTATGCCGTGATTTATTATCTGCTGCACCTCGTCCACATTTGATGCAAAGGTGGCAACTATTATTCTGCTGTCTCTATGCTCGGCAAATATCAAATCAAAAGTCTTTCCGACCGTTCTCTCAGACATGGTAAATCCGGGTCTTGTAGCATTGGTAGAATCTGAAAGCATCGCAAGACATCCCTGCCTTACCGATTTCGGCCATTCTTCCAAGATCTGCCGGATCTCCGAATACAGGTGTATAGTCAACCTTAAAGTCTCCGGTGTGAATATTGTACCCTGCCGGTGTAACATGGCAGAGATGCCGCATCGGCAATAGAGTGATTTGTCTTTACAACCCACCTTAAAGTCGCCAAGACTTACAGTATCACCGTATTTAACTATATGAAGCTTTGCGGTATCATCAATTTGATGCTCTTTAAGTTTCTTTTTCAATCAAGGCACAGGTCAGCCTTGACTCGCATACAGGCACATTGAGCTGCTTTAATATATAAGGTAGGGCACCGATATGATCCTCATGGCTGTGGAGTTATACAAAATCCCTTTACTTTTAAGATAGTTGTCCTTTAAATATGTGATATCCGGAATTACAAGATCTATTCCAGCATATCATCACTGGGAAATGCCAGTCCGCAATCCACAAACCATAATACTGTCATCATATTCAAAAGCAGTGATATTCATACCTATCTGTTCAAGTCCTCCAAGCGGTATGATTTTCACCTTTTATTTGACTTTTTAGCGGCTCTGCCTTCTTTCTTTATTTGTATTTTCCATCAAAAATACTTTGATACCTGCTCTGCCAAAAGAAGGTACATTCTTATCTGCAGGTCCTCATATCTTGCCTTATTTTTCTTTTTGTATCTGAACTCTGACCTCATTTAAGACCACATCCTCTTTGGTACTCTCTACAGGCTTTACTCTTTTACTTGCAGTCTTTTTGTCTGCTTTTTTCAGCCGGTTTATTTTCTTCCGAATCTTTTTGATCCGTTTTCAGACTTTTTATCTTTTCTAGAACTCTTTTTGTCCTAGTAGTCTGTGACCTGCTCATGCTTTAATCTTGCATTTACAGTTCTTTCCTTCTTAACTTTCTTTTCCGGTGCACTATCACCCATCTCATTTGCACTTGCCTCACTTAACTCCTTGCTTTCCTGCATTATTCTTTGCATATTAAGCAACGGATTCTTCTCATTCTCGTTCAACTTTTTATTCCTTTCCGATTTATACTTATATTCACATAATGATTTCACCGAACAAAGGTAAATCATTTTATAATTTCAACATCATCATCCATCATATTTTGAAAGATTTCAAATACCGCATCCAGTTCCTTCTCATCCTCTACAAAAAATATAATTGGCCTCTTCATCGTCCTTTTCTGAAATATCTTTCATAATATAGCAGTCTCCGCTTTCATCATCCGGACTGTCTGTAACCAGTATATAGCTTACACCGTTTAACTTGGTTTCATCTATAATTGTAAAAATCGATATTTTCTCCAGTCTTCCGTAACAAAATGTATACTGTTATTGTCCATTTTCTTTCTCCATATATTCTTTCAAAATTATACTTGCTGCCACCTCGATCTATAAACTGTTTTTCTGTCCTGCTTTTTACACCTGATTCGTCAAGTATTTCATCCGCTTCTTTTGTTGTAAGTCTCTCATCCTGCATAATGATGGGCACATCAACTCTTGACTTTAACTTCTCTACAAATTCCAAAGTAAGAGCCACTCTTTCTCCGCTTCCATCCATATTTACAGGCAAACCTACTACTATTTTCTTTATATCTTTCTCTTTAACAATCTCAGCTATTCTTGCCAGAGATCTTCTGAGTTTATTTTCTCCGCATTTCGTTCTATGGTTTCAAACGGCTGTGCGGTAAGTCCCTAATGCGTCACTTATAGCCACACCTATAGTCTTTGAACCATAATCAAGTCCCATGATTCTTTCTTTTCAAATTTCACCTCTAAACTTTCATATATACAAAAAGAAGTCTCACCGTCAAAGCAAACTCTTCTTACATCTTATCTCATACTTTTTAAATATGTTTTTGTTGTATGACCCAGCCCCAGAAGTGTCCATCACGCGGCTTGATGAGATTTTATCTCAAAAAGTTCAGCTAAGATTTTTTTCAATATAGCTCTTTAATAACTCTTCGACTATCTCATCACGCTCTACTTTCATGATAAGACTTCTTGCACTGTTATGGCTCGTGATATATGTCGGATCTCCCGACATCACATAGCCAACAATCTGATTCAACGGATTATATCCTTTTTCTGTCAAAAGCTCATAAACCAGCTTTAACACTTCAGTCACATCCATTTTATTTTCTTGTACTGCCCTTAAAATATTGTGTATTTTTGAACATCCATACCGTCACGCTTCCTTTTTCTAATAATATTGATTTTTATACGATTACAGACTATATTGCAATATTATTTTTCTTATTAAAAATAAAGAATTAATATCTATGATTTCTCAAGCAATAAAAATATCATCTGTAAGAAATCAACTATTCTACCGCTTACTATATCGTTAGTCTTCAAATCACTGTTTAAAACAGCAACTTTCACATATTCTTTGTATAACCTGTAAAATATTCTATTCCGTCTTTTATGAAAAATCTCCTCACAAAGCAGCTCATCTTCTTTTTCCAATCCTTAAAGCTCTAAACTCCTTTTGATTTTTAAGATTGATTTCATTTAAAATATTTTGCTCTACGAACCTTTTTCATTTTGTCCACCTGCGGCATATTTGCTGCCTTTTGTACCTTCTCTTTATCGAATAGGGGAAAATATGTGTCTCATAGAATTTTACCTTTTCTACAAAAGTTTTCACTTCTTCAAAATCTTTCTTTGTCTCTCCGGGAAATCCCACAATAATATCTGTGGTAATAGCAGGTGATGCAAAAATATTTTCTTATAAGCTTCACTCCTCATAAAAACTCATCGGCAGTGTACTTTCTGTTCATACTTTTTAAAGTCTTATCACAAACTGCTTTGTAAACTCAAATGAAAATGAGGACAAACTTATCTATTTTGCTGAGACTTTTAATAAAGTTTTTCCTGTATAATCCTCGGCTCCCAAAGAACCCTATACGCACTCTCTATTCCTCTATATTCGCAATATTTTCTATCAGACAAAGAAGCTCATTCTGGTAACAAATTCCTCATCGCTTTCCTCTAGTCTGTGTAAGTTTTTCCATTCTCTTATTATAGGACTCATCCAAAAAGTCCACACCATAGGACGAAAAGATGTATACCTGTAAGAACAATTTCCCTATATCCTGAAGCTGAGAGGCTTTTTCACCCTCATCAATTATATTTTCCATCTTCTGCTTCCTACCCTGCCCTCTGGTAAAGGGATAATACAGTATGAGCAAAACTGATTACATCCGTCCTCGAACTTTTATAAAAGCTCTGGTATGATCGTTTATTTTGCTTATATTCAATTCCTCATATTCAGTCTCTTTATTTATATCAATGATGAATTTATTCTTTATTTTATCCTGTAAATATTCATTTATAATATTTACAATATCATTCTTATTATTGTTTCCTACTATTATATCAATACTCAGATCTTCATCTATCTTATTTTTTTGCAGACTCCACATAGCATCCTGCCGCCACAACTATAGCATCTTCGTTCATCTTTCTGGCTCGATGAAGCATTTGTCTTGATTTTCTGTCTGCAATATTTGTAACGGAGCAGGTATTGCATATATAAACATCCGTTTTTCTCCAAATTCGACACATCTATAGCCTGCAGACTCCATGAGCTGCTGCATCGCCTCTGTCTCATATGTATTTACTTTTGCAGCCAAGTGTATGAAACGCAACAGTGTTTCATAAAAAAACCTTTCTAACTTATCAAATGTCATTGACTTTTACTGTAAAATTTATATAGATATACATAGATTTAAATGCAAATACTCGAAAGTATCTGCTGCATTTATCGCAATATCTATGGAGGATTATATGAAAACAGTTCAAATTTCCTTAATTCTATTGACAAAGTAAAGTCATTTGTAAATGAATTAGCTAGTATGATGTAGACTCTTTGACTTGGTTTCAGGAAGATATGTTATAGATGCAAAATCAATAATGGGTATCTTCAGCCTGGATTTGTCAAAGCCGATCGATCTTAACATTCACGCAGAGGATAATGTAGAGCAGATACTTGAGGCACTCTCTCCATATATCATCAACACTTATTTTTAAGTCTGACAGGATTTCCTGTCAGACTTTTTATTTCAAAGCTTTCACCAAGATTCTTTCTTTTGTTTCAGGCCTTTTCCATAAGCTCATCTATGATTCCTTCAAGCTTTTTCTTCAGACCTTTCTATATTTTCCAAAAACAGGTTTTGTCACTGATGCTTTGCCACAAATATAGTACAGCAGTCCCTCATAAGGCTGTATAGATGTCTCATAAGTACCTATTTTTTTCTGAAATTTCTACTATTTCCTGCTTATCAAAGCCTATCAGTGGTCTCGAATACGGCTAAAAGAGGCCGCCGCATCTGTTGTAAGCAATGACTGTCATTGTCTGAGAGCCACCCGTCCTATACTCTCACCTGTAATAAGAGCCTGATCGCCGTTTTCATAGCAATTCTTTTCTGGCTATCTTCATCATATATCTTCTCATAATGATAGTAAGCTCATCAGTGGACAATGCTCATATATTGCAAGCTGTATATCCGTAAAGTTTATTATATGTAAATTTACTGACCGGTATATTTTTGAAACCAACTCCGCAAGCTCTATAACCTTTCTCTTGGCTCTCTCTGAAGTATAAGGCGGTGCATGGAAATATACAGCTCCACTCTTACTCCTTTTGCAATCATATCTCGGCAACCGGTGAATCTATACGCCTGAAAGAAGGAGCATTGCACTTCCGTTTGTACCTATAGGTATTCCGCCTGGTCCAGGTATTTTCAACCGAATATATTTATATATGTTCTTATCTCAACCTTTATAAGTACATCGCTTTCTTACATTAACCTTCATCTGTGGAAATGCATTTAAAATCACCTCTCCGAGTTCCGCATTGATACCTCTGATGTTCCGGGGAAACTCTTATCGGCTCTTTCTTGTACTCCACCTTTGGTAAAGTTCTTGTCAGATACACCGCATCCACATATTCCACCACCTTTACTTTAAGGTCTTTCATAATCCTTTGATTCTATTCTGACCATAGGACAAATACCGACTATACCGAATACCTTGTTGAGTCTGTCAATCGCTTCTCATAATCATAATCGCCATCCATGTCCACATAGATTCTTCCAAGCTCCTTGGATACATTAAACTTTCCTTCTACTTTCTTTTTAAGGCGGTTCTTATCTGTTTCCATATAGCATCTTCAAACATATATCTGTTTTTACCCTTTACACCTATCTCACCGTATTTAATTAAAATGATTTGTACTCATATTTCCTCACAAATTTTCTAGAAGCGGCAAAAGTTCTTTAAATTCTTTATGAAATAGTCAGCCTCTTCCTTATTATTAAGCTCCGACAAAGAGATTCTATAGTAGCGTCCAAAAGATTCTCTCTTACACCTATAGCCTTTTAATGTCACCGATATACCCGGATGATTTGATGAACAAGCCGAACCGCTTGAAACATAAACTCTCTATCCTCAAGGGCATGCAGTAAAACTCCGCTCGTGTATATCCTCAAATGATACACTTATAACTTGAGGTGCAAAAATTTTCACCTCTGCCTGTATTTAAAATCGCACCTTCTGTCTTTTTCAAGCTCATCCATCAGATAATATTTCAAATCAGATATCTTATTTATTCTCTCATCAAAATTGTCATAGGCTTTCTTTGCGTAACTCCCATTCCTGCAATTCCCTGTAGTATTTAGCGTTCCGCTTCTCATTCCTCTTTGATGTCCGCCTCCAAAGATTATCGATTTATCTTTACATTGCTGTCAATGTATAAAAATCCCACCCTTTGGGCCGTGAAACTCATGACCTGATGCTGAAAAGCATATCAATCCCCTGATGATTTCGGATTTATTCTAAGCTTTGTGTAGGCCTGTATGGCATCTACATGAAATAATATGTCTTTATTTTTAGCTTTTACTATCTTCGAAATTTCTTCCACAGGCTCTATAGCTCCTATTTCATTATTCACATACATTACGGACACCAAGACAGTGTCATCTCTGAGAGTAGACTTTAATAATTCAAGGTCCACCTGCCCTTCAGAGTTTACAGGAAGTACTGAAAGTTCAAACCCCTGTTCCGTCAAAAATTCAGCAGGTCTGTATACCGCAGGATGCTCAATTCCTGAAATTATTATATGTTTTCCGTATCTTTTCCTGCTCATTGCTCCACCGATAAGCGCCATATTATTGGATTCCGTACCGCCTGAGGTAAAGATATTTCACCTTTTTACCTTTAAAGTCTTTGTACATAATATCCGCCGCATCTTTTACATAGCTCAGCTTCCACACCCTTTATATGCTTGCCGCTTGTGTTGGCATAATCGTCCCTCATGGTCTTAAGCATTATTTCTATGGCCTTTTCACTTACTTTTGTAGAGGCCGAGTTGTCAAAATATACGTCCATCTATTCATCTTCCAATCTGATCATTATATTACTGAGCAATGCAAGTCCGGCTGTTTCTGTTCTACTATTCTTTATCGAGTGTAATGACTTCAAAGCCGGAGTTTTTATCCCTTTCAACTCCGACTCTTCTCAAATCCGCCCTCAGGCCCGATAAATACTGCAATATTCTTTGTTTTATCCATATTGTCCAGTATTCTTCTTGTCTTATCTATTCCGTCTGCATTCTCATAGGGTATTAATTTTACACCAAAATCCTTTACAATTTCAAGTGCATTATCTATGGACATAGGCTCATATACTTTCGGTATAATACTTCTTTTTGACTGTTTTGCGGCACTCTCTGCAATGGCATTCCATCTGTTTACTTTAGTATCGACTTTCTTTTCATCTATCTTTACAACAACCCTTTTTGTTTTTACCGGTATTATCTCACTTACACCAAGTCTCAACCGCCTTTTGTATTATCATCTCCAGTTTATCTGATCTCGAATCCCTGAAGCAGGGTAATATTTACAGGCAATTCTCTTTGTTCCATACTCTCAAGCACTTTAAGGTTCACCCTGTCAGTCTCTATATCAACTATTTTACAAAGATAATCCCAGTCCCCTTTGACACTGATAAGAAGCTCCTCTCCCGGTTTCATTCTCAGGACATTGGCTATATGATTGACATCACTGCCTTCTATATACGCATTTTCTCCGTTTATCTGCTCTTCAGACACATGATACATTTATTCCTCTTGCTACTATATTTACCCATTCTCCAAGATGATTTATTTCAATGATTTCAAAATCCTCACTCTTTTTAAAAGGCAGCACTACATCGGCTTCCTTTTGTATCTATTATACCCGATGTAATAAATATTCCGCCTTTTCTCATATGCTTTGCTACAGTCTTTATCAGTTCTATTATAACGGGAGCCAAAATATTGGCTGTCACTATATCAAACTTTTCATAGCCTGCCAGTTCCATTATATTTTCATCTGTCAGAATATCTCCACATACCGCTACAAACTCGGTCATTCTGATTTCATTGCTGATCATATTTTTCCATAACCGCATCTATAGCCATATCATCCAGATCGGTTCCGAACACACATTCAGCCCAAGCTTAAGTGCGCAATTCCAAGATTCCGCTTCCCGTACCTACATCCAAGACTCTGACATTTTCTCTGTTCTTTAAATATTTTTCAAGGGCAAGTATACAAAGCTTAGTAGTCTCATGTGCTCCCGTACCGAATGCAGTTCCCGGATCTATCTGTATCAAGGTCTTATACTTTGCATCCTCAGTATCTCTTCCCATGTAGGTTTTTATAAGGATATCTCCAACATAAAAAGGCTTAAAAATACTGCTTTCCAGTTGTTTATCCAGTCTTTATCCTCAGTCTCCGACTTTTATAAGTACACCGTCACCGATATCACAAAACTCTTTAAGCTCATCCAATGTGACTTTTATATCTTCCAAAAAGCTTTGTATTGTCGGCCTCGAATCCAGATAAAAAGCTTACCTTTGCTATTCCTTCATCCTCCGGTAACCCGGCAAAAATCTATAAAACATTCCCTTTGTTTCTTCTGCAGTTAAAAAGGTACATTGTCCTCTATTTCAATACCTCCACACCATGTCCCCAAGTGATGCGCTCAAAAATATCCACTGCATCAGTCTTTGTAATAAGAGTATATTCTCCCACTTCATATATTACTCCTACCTTATATTATTATGGTTTTATTATTATGGTAGCAGCTACTGTTTCACAATCCTTGTAGCGTTTTAGCTGTGCGCAAAAAGCGAGACAGGATTCAGCAGCCGAGGACCTGTCTGAGTGCAGTTCGCTGCTTTTTCAAGCGAACAAACGAGTTCCGCAGGCTGCGTAAAAATCCTGTGAAGCTTTTTGAGCATAGCTGCGTTTAGGATTGTGAAACATAAGCTGTTAACTTTATATATATAGAATAACAGGGTCACCACTGAAGTAGCAAACTCTGTTATTCCAATCAGCAAAACTTATAGCTACTGACTATTAGTCTACTGTTACTATTTCACGCTTGTTATATGAACCACATGCCTTACAAACTCTATGAGGAAGCATTAACTCTCCGCACTTTGGACATTTTACAAGACTTGTAGCTGACATCTTCCAGTTAGCTCTTCTCTTATCTCTTCTACCACGAGATGTTTTATTCTTTGACAAATTGACATTCTTTCACCTCTTATCTCGAGTCACAAAACTTTAATAATTATAATAGCAAAGGTTTTACTTGTCAATATTATTTTTAGCCAGTCTGTAAGTATCTTCACATAGCTAAACTCCTCATTTGTAGGCATCAACATGATCTTAACCTTTGAGTCAGTGTAGAAATCATAGTTCTCTTTACACTGAACATTGTTTGCTCTTCATCAACCTTTTGCGCCGATGAATCCCAAAGCATTTCTACTATCTGTCTTGTAATCTCATCATTCTCTCCGACACCTGCAGTAAAGCAAAGAGCATCAACTCCACCCATAGCGGCTACATAAGCACCTACATACTTTATAATTCTGCATCTGAACGCCTCAGTGCAACTTTTGCAAGATTATTTCCGTCGGCCCTCAGCATTCTCGATATCTCTGAAGTCTGATGATACCCGCCGCTCATTCCGAGAACACCTCGATTTCTTGTTAAGTATATCAAGCACCTCATCTACACTCTTGTTCTCTTTCTTGCAAATATACTGTACTATAGCAGGATCGATATCTCCCGATCTTGTACCCATGATAAGTCCTTCAAGCGGTGTAAGACCCATTGATGAATCTATACACTTACCGCCTACAGATGCTGAAATTGAAGCACCGTTTCCAAGGTGACATACGATAACTCTTGCTGAATCCTTGTCAAGACCTGCAAACTTTATAGCCTCCTGTGATACATACATATGGCTTGTACCGTGGAATCCGTATCTTCTGATATGGTAGTTCTCATAGTACTCGTTTGGAATGGCATACTTATATGCTTTCTCCGGCATGCTCATACCGAATGATGTATCAAATGCCGCTACATTGGGAACACCCGGCATAGCCTTTTCTACAGCTTCAATACCCATAAGGTTTGCAGGATTATGAAGCGGCGCAAGATCTGCATACTTCTCAATATCCTTCTTCACCCTCATCTGTGATAACTACAGATTCAGATATTTTACTCACCCTGTACAACTCAGTGTCCGATAGCATAAATCTCGCTTGCATCCTTTATTACACCATGATCTTTATCTGTAAGAGCTTCAAGTACCCAGCAATAGCCTCTGTATGATTCTTTACATCCTTTTTCAATCTTAAACTTTTCTTCCTTCGTGCTCATGTGTAAGCTTTGATCCCGGAATTGCAATTCTCTCAAACAATCCCTTTGCTAATACCTCTTCGTTTTTCCATATTAATAAGCTGATACTTTAATGATGAACTTCCGCAATTTATAACCAATACATTTTTCATAATGAACCACACCTCTTTTTATTATTTATCTTCACCGCAGCCCGAATTGCTGTGATTGCCACTACACCTACTATATCTTCATAAGAACATCCTCTTGAAAGATCGTTTACAGGCTTTGGTAATACCCTCGACACATAGGTCCCGTAAGCATTTGCCTTTGCAAGTCTTTGAACAAGCTTTATATCCGATATTTGCCGCATCAAGATCAGGGAATACAAGTACATTAGCATGTCCTGCAACCTTTGAGCCCGGTGCCTTGCTCTCTCCTACTTCGAGAACCAAAGCCGCATCAGCTGAAGTTCACCGTCAAGGCAAAGATCGTGCAAAGCTCTTTTGCGATTCTTGTAGCCTCAACAACTTTTGTAACATCGCTCATGCTTTTGCGCTACCCTTTTGATGAGTGGCTAAGCACTGCAACTCTAGGCTCTTTTCCTACAAGGAACTTGAAACTCTCTGCTGATGAAAGTGCACAGATGCAAGCTTTTCAGGATCCGATTTTGCTCTATAGAACAGTCTGCAAATACAAATACACCGTTCTCACCGAATTCGCAGTTTGGAACTTCCATTACAAAGAATCTCGAAACAAGCTTTGCACCCGGTTTAGTCTTTTATTATCTGTAATGCAGGTCTCAGTGTATTAGCTGTTGAATGACAGGCACCGCTTACAAGTCCGTCCGCATCTCCTGCCTTAAGCATAAGACATCCGTAAGTAGTATAGTCGCTTAACATTTGCTTTCTTGCATCTTCATGAGTAAGTCCCTTTGACTTTCTAAGCTCTCATGAAGAGATCCTCATATTCTTTAGTTTTTCTCATAGTATTTGGATCGATTATTGTAGCTCCTGTGATATCACAACCCTTAGAATACTCTTCCACTTCCTGCGGAGTACCTATTATTATCAGGGTCTGCCAAACCGTCCTTAAGAATTACCTCAGCAGCCTGATAGATTCTCTTATCCATTGACCTCAGTAAGATTATGGTTTTCTTTATTCTCTCTTGCTCTTTTTCAGTTGATCCATCATTGACATATGATATATCCCTTTCCATTCTTACAGCATATAGCTAAATTTCTATCCTGTGCTTGTTTGACATAAAAAGCTCTTAAGAGCTCATATATATAATAGTATAGTAAAAAGAAAGCAACAATACAAGCACTATGACAGGTTAATAAAAATAACAAAACTGTCTAAAAATAAGTACAATCTTTTTCTTATTCATTATTCTCATCAATATATTTATCAAAGATTATGTTAAACTGGTTGCCTGAAACAGTGAAATTCCTGAACCCAATACAAAAATAAGCATTGACATCACTCCCGGCATCCTCATGATATGATATATACTGCGGCAAGTATCAAAAACACTTCCTGCAAGTATTATTATCGTTCTTATAAGGTGTTTTATAGACATAAAAATCGCCAGCTTAAATGTCTGCTTTATCGATTGATAAATTTTGCCTGTATCGGAAATATGTATGTAAATATAAACAGCCAAAGCAAAATCAAAAAGCAGGTAATTGTAAATATAATCATTTTTAACACTGTATTTTTCTATAGGTGAATAGAAGCTGAAAAATCTGATATCAAACAAAAGAATTCCGCCCACAAATGCCATTATCACCCATATAATTGTTGACTGCAAAAGATTATCCTTGAAACTGTGAAAGAACATTGATAATACTCCACCGCTGTCACGATCTCTTGCTATCTTCATTGTGCAGTAATACATTGCCGTAGTTGATGCACCAAATGTCACTATAGGAAGTGAACATAATACCCAAAGCAAATTCAGGATAAACAGATCCCATATTCTTCCTACAAATCTCCATATAGGATTGTCATAATTAAAAAGTCCGCCCATATATTTCTCCCGGTCAAAATTATTTTATTTTTTCTATTCTTGGATACAAGTTGCTTTCAATCTTGGATACAAGTTTTCGGTTGACTTATTAAAACCCCTGTTATATCATGGTATTATAAGTCAATTAATCATAGCATAAAATATTACTTGCATACAAGATTAATTTATATATGAAAAGGGGCGTGTAAGTATTTCTGCCGCACAATATATATATTCAGAAATAGAAAACGACATATTGATGCTTAAGCTTAAAACCGGGCAACTTGTAAGTGAAAAACATCCTTCGCACCAGATACAATGTTTCAAGAACGCTGATACGTTCTGCTTCTTTCAAGGCTTTGCAGGCGTGGGACTTGTCAATATAGTACCAAAGAGCGGTTCAAGAGTATCCATGATTAATATGGAAATCGTCAAGCAGATTATATATGAGAGATTTGCCCTTGAGTGCATGATTATGAAAGATTACATAGCTGTAGCAACAGAGGGAGATATCAAAAAACTTGAAATGACCGTAGTGCAACTGACTAACAGCTATAAAACACCAAATACTTTTAAACCCGACAAATTCAAAGAGATAGATTTGTCAATGCATGAATTATTGTATAAGAAAACCGGACATACCTATCTGTGGGAGCAGATAAGAAAATCCGAACCCAATTACACAAGATTTTGCATGCTGGATATGCTTGAATGTAAAAATTATGAGCAGGTAATACTTGAACACAAACAAATCTATGAGGTAATCAAAACAGAGATACCTCCAAGATAGAGGAGATAGTTAAAAAGCATCTTTTACGGCGGTATTGACAGAATCAATGCGACTTTCAGTAATAGATTTGATGAAATATTTATAGTATATTAAAGGAGGACTTTATGGATATTCGTTATTCAGCAAACAAAAGAGACTTTAAATTTTACACTACAGATGAGATAAGAGATGAATTCCTTATTCAGGACCTTTATCAGGAGGATACTGTAGTTGCCGTATATTCACATGTGGACAGAATGGTAACTTTAGGATGTATGCCTGTAAATGAGACAGTTTCCATAGATAAGGGAATTGATGTGTGGTCAAACTTCGGTACAAAGTATTTTCTTGAAAGAAGAGAAATCGGTATTTTCAATATAGGAGGCAAGGGCGAAATCGTTGCGGATGATGAAGTCTTTACACTTGACTATAAAGATTGCCTCTATATCACAAAGGGTACAAAGAATGTTACATTCAGAAGTTTTGACAAAAGCAATCCTGCAAAGTTTTATATGGTAAGTGCTCCGGCACATATTTCATATAAGACCACTTTCATATCAATCAAAGATGCTGCAAAGAAGCCTCTGGGTGACAATAAGACTGCAAACAAGAGAGTTATCAACCAGTTTATACATCCAGACGTACTTCAAACCGCACAGCTTTCCATGGGTATGACGGTTCTTGATGAGGGTAATGTATGGAATACTATGCCTGCACATACTCATGAAAGAAGAATGGAAGTGTATATGTACTTTGAAGTTCCAAAGGACAATGTTATCTTCCACCTTATGGGAGAGCCTAATGAAACAAGACATATTGTAATGCACAATGAAGAAGCCGTTATTTCTCCGTCATGGAGTATACATTCTGCGGCAGGTACATCAAACTATACCTTTATCTGGGCAATGGGTGGAGAAAATCAGGCATTTGACGATATGGATGTTATAAAGAATGAGGATTTGAGATAATGGAAAATGTTTTAAACAGCTTTAGACTTGACGGTAAAATCGCACTTGTTACCGGTGCATCTCATGGAATAGGCTTTGCAATGGCAAAGGCACTTTCAGATGCCGGTGCAACTATAATATTTAACAGCAGTTCAGAGGACGGACTGAAAAAAGGCCTTGAAGCATATAAAAAAGAAAATATTGATGCAAAAGGTTATGTATGTGATGTAACCAATGAAGAAGAAGTAAAAAAGATGGTAGCCGATATTGAAAAGAATATCGGTGAAATTGATATTTTGGTAAACAATGCCGGAATCATAAAAAGAATTCCTATGACCGATATGAGTGTGGATGAGTTTAACTCTGTTATAGATGTGGATCTTATAGCACCTTTTATTATGGCAAAGGCTGTTTTACCCGGTATGGTAAAAAGAAGAAGCGGAAAAATAATAAATATCTGCTCCATGATGAGTGAGCTTGGAAGAGAAACTGTAAGCGCCTATGCGGCGGCAAAGGGCGGTTTAAAGATGCTTACAAAAAATATTGCTTCCGAATACGGACAGTACAATATTCAATGCAACGGTATAGGACCCGGATATATTGCAACCTCACAGACTGCTCCTCTTCGTGAAGTACAGCTCGACGGAAGCAAACATCCTTTTGATTCATTTATACTTGCAAAGACTCCTGCAAACAGATGGGGAGACCCTGCTGACCTTGCAGGCCCTGTAGTATTCCTCTCATCCCCCGCATCCGACTTTGTAAACGGACATATACTCTATGTAGACGGCGGAATACTTGCTTATATAGGAAAACAACCTTAAAAACATGGTGAGGGGCTGTCAATTCCGACAGCCCCTTTATTATTTAAATTAATTATAGATTATATTAAATAAAACCGGCATATTTTATAAGTATAATGATTTGTAACACTATACTTATAATCCCAATAATCATTCTAAAAATCAATGTATTTTTACTCTAAATCTTTCCCTAAAAATAATCGATTTTTATTGAATCATACGCTATGCAAACAGAACTCAAAACCAAGTGCCAGCATGGTAATATTCTCCTCATATTTGATGTATCTATGAAAAATATAGCTATATTGAGAATAAAGATTATGACCCATAGTATACTTACCAATATATTAGCTTCTCTTTTTCATAAACTTAATACCCCTTCACAAGATCCAATATAATATATATTACTTTTATTATATCGTGAATATTACCCTTTTTAAACCCATATGAATTGTAACCTCTGTAAGCTGAACTTTCTGAATTTCCGGCATTGATAATTGCTGCATAATTTCGATCCTCATTCAGATTTTTCCTTATAAGGACTGTCACAAATAACCAGTTTATCTAAAATATCTTCTATATCTCTTTTATCTGTAAAGGTCTTTGTCGTAGTCTCACTTGAATAAGACTCAACTTCTTCAATATTATTATCCGGTCATTATTTTCCCAATCATTATAAGACACATCTATACTTTCCACATACTCTGCCGGGAACTTATATATAACCTCGACATCCATCTCCTTTAATAAAGCCAAAGTCTCCTTAAACTCCGGATATATCGGATAAAATCCTACGGACTCCAGCGAATTTGCATATACATTCTCCTATTTGGAATTGACAGCAGTTGTGCTGTCACTTGTATAATTAAATCCGGCATACTTTTTAGTGCATCTTCCATAAACTCATTATTAAATCTTATGGATGCAAAAGGATAGCTTTTTAATTTTGTTTCATAATCAAGATTCATCAACTCTTTCTTATAAGTTTCCACAAACTTTTTCTTCAACTCATCGTCATGAAACACAATATGAGTATCATTATCCATTATACCGTTAAAATCCACACTGACTATTTTCTCAGGATTTTCCGACAGTATAGGATAGATGCTTTTTTTGTAACTTTCATCAGCATAAATACTTGAAAGTCCTGAAGTACTTTGATCTAAATCCACATAATAAACTCTACCTACGGTTCTTCCGTTTTTAAGCTTATATGAGATTAGAACTTTGTCAAAATCTCCATACATCTCCAAATCATATTTTGCGGCTTCTATGCCTTGCCTGGCCAACTCCAATACTGCATCTTTATTTTGTATGTCCATTTTCTTTATCATGTCGGCTTCTATCTTACTGTTACTTGCATAGTCCACATCAACAAACGAGTCATTATAATATCCGTCCGAAATTTCAACTTTATTATAGTACTGGTCGGAATTTCTTTCCAAAAGATTTGATATTACTGCTGTACTCTTTATCTGTGAAGCACTCGGAATATAGCTGTCATATCCGAATATATCAAACTGAAAAGCTGCGCTATAAATATTGAAATTATTATAAGCTACAGTAATTCAATCTTTTTGCAAAAATCTTTTTAAAATCCTCGATTGTATATGATTTCCATTTCACAATGAGTAATAACTCCGCTCACTATAAGTCCGAAAAGTCCCCAGCCAATGCTGTCATTCATTACTTCATATCCCAAAAGATACATAAGTATACTCATAAAGATAACCATCATAGCCTTTATAGGCAACTTTATCACATTAAAGCTGACACTTTTACCTGCCGCTCTGAAGCTCTTTTCTTATATAGGAAAAAGATTTATAAAAGGAATGCTATGTTTGCAAGTATTACTATAATAATTTTGTAAGCCATTTAAGTTCAAATATATTAAACATCAGCATAAAAGCTTGACATATTCGGCAGGACATTTTCAATAATAAATCCTCGATGTGTAGTAAGTATCAAAGAATGTACTCTGATATCCCTTCAACACCAATGAAATTAAAGGAAAATAGAAGCTGAAAAATCCGCAGGCAATATTCCTATAAGCATATTTCCTGTCAGCATTATTGAAAAAACTGTCAAAAAATAGCTAAGTATAAAATAATGTCCACTCCACTATAGACCACAATGCCGATGTGATTACAATTATTTCACTCGGTATTTGCAAGTATCAAAAGACTTGCCACTATTTCATCAGATAATAAACGGTATAAGAACTATAAGTATTCCGTTTATTATCTTAATAAAATAAAGCACCTCTCTTTTTCACCGGCAAACCATGATACATATCTACCTTCTTTTTGGAATAGAGATATGAAAATCCTGACATTGACATAACCAGAGCCAATACTATAAATATCATTCCAAAAAGGATTTTTAACATCTATATAGGAAATAAAGTTTAATGCCAAATCAGCCTTATAAGAGTATGCACTACCTTCATATAAATTAAAACTTATCATCATAGCCGTCGCCACGATAAGTGAAAAGAAAAATATAAGAATACTGATTGCCAAAGTCCAAACTCTTGTTTTAAAGTCCTCTTTCATCAATTTAAAAAATAAGCTTTTTGATGTCATATCCATACACCTCCGTTTCACTTATAAATATCTCTTCAAGGCTGAGTCCCATCATCTCATAAAATACAGGGGAAAAGGACTCCATTTTCTCTCTTATATCCTCCTCACTTCCCTTTATGGTGATTGTGTGCACTCTGCCGCTGTTTTTCACCTGCATAATATCAAGTTCTTTAAGTCTTTCCATATCGAAGTCTTTTTCAAATACACATTGCACCTTATGGATATTCAACTTCATATCGGATACATCCTTTGATAAAAGTATTCCACCTTTATGTAAAAGTCCCACATGATCGCATATATCCTCAAGCTCTCTGAGGTTGTGTGACGCTATTATAGGTGTAAGTCCTCTCTCATCCATCTCCTTTGCAAAAAGACTCTTTACCGCCTGCCTCATTACAGGATCAAGTCCGTCAAATGTCTCGTCGCAGAGCAGATATCTGGTATTTGCAGCCACTCCTATTGCAATGCAGAGTTGCTTTTTCATACCCTTTGAAAAAGTATTTACCTTTCTGTTGATATCCAGATCAAGTGCCTTCAAGATATCTTGACATTTCTTAACATCAAAGTCTCTGTAAACAGATGTATAAAACTTTATTATTTCTTTCGGTGTGGTATTTTGAAAAGAAAAACTGGTCATCTGAAAATATAGAAAAACTTTTCTTTTTGCCATTATATTTTTTCAAATACATTTTCATCATCTATAAGTATCTCACCGCTGTCGGGTTTTAGTATTCGGCAAGTACTTTTAAAAATGTACTCTTCCCGCACCGTTGGTACTTATAAGTCCGAACACATCTCCATCTCTTATGCTTGCATTGATATTGTCAAGCGCCTTTATATTGTCAAAACTCTTGCTTAAATTCTTTGCTTCTATCATGCTCCCTCCTTCGCTTTATGTTCCGGATAAAACTCTTCCACTTTTTTACAAAATTCTTCCTTACTTATTATCTTTCTTGATTTGTCTACAAGTTCTTCAAGCTCTTTTATATATGATGCTTTTTCTTATTTTTCCTTTATAACATCCATATCAGCCACAAAAACTTCCGACACCTTTTACACTGTATACATAGCCTTGGCGCTCCAACTCGATATATGCCTTTTGTATAGTGTTGGGATTTATCGAGAGTTCTACGGCAAGACTTCGTACAGACGGAAGCTTATCGCCGGGCTCCAATGCCCCGATAAGCATAAGATCCGAAAGCCTGTCCATCACCTGTTCGTAGATGGCTCTCTTATCTCTTGAATCAATTACAATCATAGATTTCTCCTTTTAACTGTATTATCTATCATAGTACAGTTAATATAGCATTTTTATATTTTTTTCAATATCAAGTGTAAAAATAAGATGGCTGTCACAAACTATTAATGTGACTCCAAAAGTTATACTTTTTTAGTGTATCAGTTTATATGGCTACCATACTTGGATTACTTATACCTTCACGAATCACCGAGTCTTGATATGAAATCTCACTTGATAGACATCAACTCTACAATAAAAATTTTCTTTTCGAAAGAGCATTTGCTTGTTTACGAGAACTCATTAATCCTTCATCACCTAATTTCTTCTTGAATTCAAAACCATGTTTTTTTCCATAAAAATACCGACCTCCTAATCGTTAGATTTTGGTCTAACTTTTAGTGGTCGGTACCAATCGTTAAGGCAACAGCCGTTTTATAAATTCAAAATCATTTGTTTTTTCCCGACACTTCCAAAAGTAATACTGCAATTCCACAAACACCTGCAAGAATAAAACTAATCACTCCAAAGCACACATCCATAATATTACTCATATCCATACAGTAGATATGTGCAACTACTGTTACAAAAGCTACAATTATCAAAAAAACAAATATATAACTACCATTATGTTGGAATTTATCTTCTTATCCTTACTTAACTTACCATTATCATATAATAAAAAGCCAATCTTCTTCACTTTTTATCTCCTTTTTTTGAAAATTCAAAAACTACCTCTACAATAAATACAATGCCACAAAACAATATTCAGCACAATACCAAAGACCGCCGTAGTGCTCACCACCCTCATTTCATTATAAAAAGAATACTGCTGAATATAGAAAGCCTATGGCAAAACAAAAACACATTAAAACTTTAAAAACATTTTTCATAAACTTCAATCCTTAAATATACTCGGTATCTGTAAATATTAGGTTACTTTAATAATACTATATAAATAAAATAATACAATCCTTTTATTCTTTATCTATTATGCAGTATACTGGTAAGGTAGGGTTATTATAATTAAAAATATATAAATACTAACAAACCGAGCCCTTATACTAAATTTATACTATGATATAGCAAAAAGAACAAAAAAATGTTATAATAAGTATTTGTAAATTTTTTTATGAGGAAGAATATATGATAACAAAAAGAGAAGATATAAGAAATATTGCCATTATCGCCCATGTAGACCACGGTAAAACTACATTGGTCGATCAGCTCCTAAAAACAAAGCGGTGTTTTCAGGGCAAATCAGGAAGTGGCTGAAAGAGTAATGGACTCAAATGATATAGAGAGAGAAAGAGGAATCACCATTCTGTCAAAAAATACGGCAGTACACTATGGCGATACCAAGATAAATATCATAGATACACCGGGACATGCGGACTTCGGAGGAGAGGTTGAGCGTGTTCTTAAGATGGTAAACGGTGTTGTTTTGGTAGTAGATGCCTATGAAGGTGCTATGCCTCAGACAAAGTTCGTTCTAAGAAAAGCTCTTGAGCTTGACCTTGAAGTACTTTGCCTTATCAATAAATGTGACAGAGAAGAAGCAAGACCTGAGGAGGTTGTTGATGAGATTCTGGAGCTTTTACTTGACCTTGATGCAAACGAGCATCAGCTTGATTGTCCTTTCCTCTTTGCAAGTGCAAGAGGCGGCTGGGCAAGATACAATGTAAATGACACCAATGAGGATATGAAGCCTTTATTTGAGACTATAATCAAGCATATACCTGCGCCTACAGGTGATGAAGATGCGGATCCTCAGGTACTTATCAGTACAATCGACTACAACGAATATGTAGGTAGAATCGGTGTAGGTAAGGTCGATAACGGTGTTATCAAAGTAAATCAGGAAGTTGCTTTGGTAAACCACCACGACCCGGATAAGATGAAAAAAGTAAAAATAGGTAAGCTTTATGAATATGAAGGATTAAACAGAGTTGAAGTTAATGAAGCAAGAATAGGTTCAATAGTAGCCATCTCAGGTATTCCCGATATTCATATAGGAGATACTCTGACATCGATTGAAAATCCCGAGGCAATTCCGTTCCAAAAGATTTCAGAGCCTACAATCTCTATGAACTTTATGGTAAATGACTCTCCTCTTGCAGGTAGAGAAGGAAAATACATCACTTCAAGACATTTGCGTGAAAGACTTTTTAGAGAGTTAAATACCGATGTCAGCCTCAGAGTTGAGGAAACAGAGTCTCCTGATTGCTTTTAAGGTATCAGGTAGAGGTGAGCTTCACCTTTCAGTTCTTATAGAGAATATGAGAAGAGAAGGTTTTGAGTTTGCTGTAAGTAAGGCCGAAGTTATTTATCACTATGATGAGAGAAACCAAAAGCAGGAGCCTATGGAGCTTGCATTTGTAGATGTTCCTGACGAGTTCTCAGGTGCCGTTATTCAAAAACTTACATCAAGAAAGGGTGAACTTCAGGGAATGAGTCCGACACATGGCGGATATACAAGACTCCAATTCCTTATTCCTTCCCGAGGTCTTATAGGCTACAGAGGTGAGTTTATGACAGACACCAAGGGAAACGGTATTCTCAATACGGAGTTTGACGGTTATGCTCCATATAAGGGTGATATGTTCTATAGAAAGACCGGTTCTCTTATCGCTTTTGAGAGCGGTGAATCCATCACCTACGGACTTTTCAATGCACAGGAGCGTGGTACTTTATTTATCGGTCCGGGCGAAAAGGTATATGCAGGTATGGTTATCGGTAAGAACGGTAAGGCTGAGGATGTTGAAATCAACGTATGTAAGACAAAGAAACTTACAAACACAAGATCATCCAGTGCCGATGAGGCGCTCAGACTTGTTACACCGAAAGTCATGAGTCTTGAGGAATCACTTGAATTTATAGATACGGATGAGCTTTTAGAGGTAACCCCTGAAAATCTTCGTATCAGAAAGAAAATCCTCGATCCTACACTTAGAAAACGTTCTATGATAAAGTCAAAGCAGTAATATATAAAGGTATCCGCTTTTTGGATGCCTTTTTACTTATTAATAATAGCTTATAAAAAAATAAAGATTATTTAAAGCTGATAGCCTATATTAAATTAATGATGTATAATCCGGTATAAGGGCAAAAGCTCCGGATTATTTATGTAAATTTATTTTGAAAAAGGAAAAAGTGATGAATAAAGAGAATGAAAAATAAAACTCCCGAGAAAAACTCCAAGTCACCCGGATCAAGAAAAAGAAATATATAAACAAATTTATATTTCAGGCTGTAAAGACATTTTTTTCTTGCACTGCTTGTAGTGACCGTTCTTGGAGGTGCCATGGCGGTCGGCATGATAAAGGGTATCATAGACAATGCACCCGATGTGGACGTTGACAGTATTGTTCCCTTGGGATATGCCACCACGGTATACAATGCATCCGGTCAGGTTACCGATACTTTGGTAATGGCCGGTTCAAACCGTGAAGAGGTAACCTATGACGAACTTCCAAAAGTTCTTATTGACGCTTTTGTGGCGATAGAGGACTCCAGATTTTGGAAGCACAACGGAATAGATACCAGAGCAATCCTCAGAGCGGTCAGCGGTGTAATAACCGGAAACAGTTCTTCAGGCGGAGGCTCCACCATAACACAGCAGCTTATAAAGAATAATGTGTTCAACGGCGGTAGAGAAAGAAGCTTCGGAGAAAAGGTGGAGAGAAAATTTCAGGAAATGTATCTTGCCGTAAAACTTGAAAAACAGATGGATAAAAAGCTGATACTTACAAATTATCTGAATACCATCAATCTTGGAAGCAACTCACTGGGAGTAAAGGTTGCCGCAAGAAGGTACTTCGGAAAGGAAGTATCCGATTTAACTCTTTCTGAAGCCACTGTAATAGCCGGTATAACAAAGGGGCCTACCAAGTACAACCCTATTACCGGTCAGGAGGCAAATTCCGAAAGAAGAAAAATAATACTTCAATATATGTATGAGCAGGGGTATATCACAAAGGAGCAGCAGGAAGAAGCTCTTGCAGATGATGTATATTCAAGAATCCAGAATATCAATACGCTTGCAAAGGAAAAAAATAATCACTACAGCTATTTTACAGATGCTTTGATTTCACAGGTTACATCCGCATTTATAAATGAACTGGGATATACGGAAACTCAGGCACATAATCTTTTGTACAGCGGAGGCCTCTCAATATATACCACTCAGGACCCTTCACTTCAGCAGATTGTAGACAGCGAAGTCAACAATCCTGAAAACTATCCTGATACAAAGTATGCACTGGAATACAGACTTACAGTCACAGACAGTGAAAAAAAACACATAATTATTCCGAAAAGGATATTAACAAATACCATTCAGATGTGCTTCATGACGGCTTCAACGGACTTTATACTACTGAGGATGCCGCAAAAGCGGATGCTGAAAGCTATAAAGCTACAGTTGTTAAAGATGGCGATACGGTAGTAGGTGAAAGTGTAAAAACTGTTTTGGAGCCTCAGGTTTCCTTTGTTCTTATGGATCAAAAAACCGGTGCCGTAAAGGCTATAAACGGAGGTAGAGGTGAAAAGACATCTTCTCTTTCTCTAAACAGGGCTACAAATACTACCAGACAGCCGGGTTCAACTTTTAAGGTAGTGTCATCATTTGCACCTGCACTTGATACCAGCGGTGATACTTTGGCTACAACATATTATGATGCCGAATATACAATAGGAGAAAAAACTTTCCAAAACTGGTATGACAAACAGGGATATATGGGATGGTCAAGCATTCGTGACGGTATCATATATTCTATGAATATAGTTGCATTAAAAACACTTATGGAAACCGTAACACCGAGAGTCGGAGTACAGTATGCCAAGGACTTCGGTATTACCACTCTTACGGATCAGGACTACAATGCATCCCTTGCACTCGGAGGTCTTACAAAAGGTGTTACAAACCTTGAACTTACAGGTGCCTTTGCAACAATAGCAAATCAAGGTGTATATACAAAGCCTGTATTCTTTACAAAGATTGTAGACCACAACGGAAAGACTTTGATTGACAATACTACACCTCAGACTCACAGAGTTATAAAGGATTCAACCGCATTCCTTCTTACAGATGCTATGGCGGCATCTACAGAGAACAACAGAAAGTTTGCAAGCAGCGGAATAAATATAAATTCCACATCTACCAGAGCTCATCTCGATAATATGAGTGTAGCAGGTAAGTCAGGTACAACTTCCAAGAATGTGGACGTATGGTTTGTAGGATTTACACCATATTATACTGCAGGAGTATGGGCAGGATGTGATGAAAACCAAACTCTCTCAGACAATGGAGGTACAAGCTTCCACAAGGATATATGGCGAAAAGATAATGACTAAAGTTTCAGAAGGTTCCGAGGATATAGGCTTCCCTGTACCGGATTCCGTTGAAACCGCCGTTGTCTGCAGAAAGTCCGGAAAACTTCCTATACCGGGCGTTTGTGACCACGACCCTCGCGGCGATTCCACATATACGGAATATTTTGCCAAAGGAACTGTACCTACAGAGGTATGCGATCACCATACTACAGTGACGGTATGTAGCGAAAGCGGTCTTTTGCCTACTGCAAACTGCCCGAATACGGTTACAAAGGTTGCACTTATAGTTCCAAGCGGACAGTCAAATACCGATGATTCACAGTATGCGGTGCCTACAGCCACATGCACCATCCATGGCGGACCGAGTCAAATTATTGATCCTAATGCGCCTACGGCAAATGACGGAGACGATGCAGGAGTCGGTGTGTCACCAAGAGCCGGTGTAAATCATCCGGTTGTGAATCCGAAACAAAATAATGTAACTGTCGGTGTGGCACCGAACGGTGATGTTGTCGGAGCGGCGCCGGGAAGTAATTCATCCGGCCAATCACCTAATACAATTGTTGCTCCAAGTAAGGCAAACTCAAACAGTTCAAAACCTAAGAGGCAGCCTTCAGAAATAAAAATTCCTGAGACTACCACAGCCTCACCTATAAAGACAGGCCCGTCTTCAAAAGAACCTGAGGATTCCGACATATTACACGGCCCCGGAGTTACTCCGACCACTGAAGCACCACGTACGGGACCCGGTGCTCATATGTCCACTGAAGGCCCCGGAGGCCAAGGTTCTCCTGTACTTATAGGACCGGGACAATAATATTCAAACAAAAAACGAGCTCTACGATTTGTAGAGCTCACTTTTTTATTCACCTAAAATCATCTTATCGGTCAATACGGCATCCGTTCCGGAATACAATTCCATCACATCCGAAACCGTCATATTCTTTCTCATATCACCTTCAAGAACTTTTAAGATGCTGCCGTTATTCATAACTATTGTTTTATTTCCGAAATGCAAGGCATCTTTGATATTATGTGTAATCATCAAGGTTGTAATATTATTTTCGGTTACTATCCTGTTAGTTATTTCCATTATCTTCTTACTGGTCTTGGGATCAAGAGCCGCAGTATGCTCATCAAGTAACAGAAGTTCAGGTGTTTCCATGGTAGCCATCAAAAGAGTAAGCGCCTGTCTTTGTCCGCCGCTGAGCCCTCCGACTTCATTTTTCAATCTGTGCTCAAGCCCCAAGCCAAGTTTTGTACATACAGATTTGAAATACTCTCTGTCACTTCTTCTTACTCCAAGTCCGAATCTCACCTTTTTACCACGGCTGTATGCCAGTCCCATATTTTCTTCTATTGTCATATGAGGTGCCGTACCCTTTAGAGGATCCTGATACAGCCTGCCTATGAATCTTGCTCTTTTATGCTCCTTCATATATGTGATATCAAGTCCGTTATTATATATTCTTCCGCTCTCCACTTCTATATTACCTGCAATCGCATTTAACATAGTGGATTTTCCTGCACCGTTACTGCCTATTACAGTTACAAAATCTCCGTCATTTAATTTAAGATTCAAATCACGTAAGGCCTTTTTCTCATTTACGGTGTCCTTATTAAATATTACATTAACATTTTTAATTTCCAGCATGTATCTTTCTCCATCTTGCAATTGTAGGTTTTATCAAAGGTATGCTTATTGCAATCACAACTATTACCGCTGAGAAAAGCTTTAAGTATATGGCCGGAAGCCCAAGTCCGAATGCTACCGCAAGCATTATACGATATATTATCGCACCTACTACCACGGCAATCAAATGTCTTAACATCCCTCTTTTTCCTATAACAGTCTCTCCGATTATGATACTTGCAAGTCCAAGTACCAGCATTCCGGTTCCTACTCCATGTGTAGCTGTCATATTGTACTGTGCATATATTGCGCCGGAGAAGGCTACTATAAGATTACAAAGTGCAAATCCCAGTATTTTCATAGCATCGGTATTTATACTTGAACTTCTTACCATTGCCTCATTATCACCGGTAGCTCTAAGAGAAAGTCCCTACCTGAGTCATTAAAAACAACTTTAATGCGGCTACCAAAACAACAACAATTATAAACAGTAAAATCAACTTTCCGATATCGGTTGTACCTATAAAAAACTTTCCTTCAAAAGGAGTAAATACAGTCTTTTCACCGTAGAAGAAAACACTTGGCTTATCACCCATTACAAAGAGATTTATAGAATACAGGCCTGTCATTGTAAGTATTCCTGCCAATATAGCATGGATTTTCAATTTTGTATGAAGTATACCTGTAACAATGCCTGCAATCATTCCGCCTAAGGCACCCATTAAAAGTCCCATAGCCGGATTTTTAGCTACAGACCATATAGCACTGTAAGCCAGGCCTGTAACAAAACTTCCGTCCACCGTCAAATCCGGCAGGTCCAAAATTCTGAAAGCTATAAATAATCCCAGTGATAATATTGCAAATATCAGTCCAAGTTCAATACTACCAAGTAATGTTGATAATGTCATTTTTACTCCTATTTATTTGATTTAATCTCGACAAATTTCTTGTCTGTTTTGATGCTCTCAGGTATCTCTATACCGAGTGCGGCAGCTGTATCTGTATTTACATAGATAAACAAATCATCCTTAAATACTTTTACAGGGATTTCATTTACAGATTTTCCCTTAAGTATTTCATCCACCATCTTGGCTGTTTCTTTTCCGAGATCTGTATAGTCAATACCCACTGTAGCAAGACCGCCGTCCATTACCATAGAGTCTGCACCTACATATATAGGCTTTTTAGCCTTTATTGCCTCTGATGTAAGTATAGGCATAGCCTCTGCAACAGTATTGTCGTTTGATACAAATATCATATCCACTTTTTCAAAAAGTGATGCTGCTGCTGTCTGAAGGTCGGCACTTGTTGAAATACTTACTGTTTCAAGCTCAAGATTTTTCTCTTTTACATAGTTTTCAAGTAATCCGAGATTAGTTACAGAATTGTCCTCTCCCGGATTGTATATAAAGCCTACCTTCTTTACATCAGGAGTGATTTGAAGTGCCAGATCCATTATTTTATCAATCTGTACTGCATCACTTGTTCCTGTCATTCCCTTGTCAGGCGCATTCATATCTGTAAGTATTCCTGCACCTATAGGATCTGTAACTGCAGAGAAAACTACAGGTGTTGTCTTTGTTAAACTCATAGCTCCCTGTGCTACAGGTGTAGCGATACCTACCACAACATCCTGCTTATCACCCTCAAAGCCCTGAACTATACTTGTGATATTTGACATATCTCCCTGTGCATTTTGGAATGTTATCTTAACATTCTCACCGTCCACATATCCCAGGTTCTTTAACTCATCTTTAAATGAATTATATATTATATCAAGTGACTTATGCTCAACCAGCTGAATCACTCCGATTTTTTTCATCTCCGTGCTGTCTGTAGACTCCGCTTTTGCACTCTCTGCAGCACTGCTGTCTGCTGCTGTAGTTTCCGTATCAGTGCTCTGCGCCGTATCAGCCTTCGGTGTACATCCTGCCATCAAAGCCGCACCTATTGCAATAATTCCAAGTTTCTTTATTAAATTCATTTTCTCCTCCTTAAGGCATTCGATATAGAGATATATTTACCGACAGTGACCTTTGCACAAAAAAACGCAGGCCCTCTTATCCAAAGGACAAGCAAAGCCTGCGGTACCACCTTCATTAGTAAAAATACTCTCTCTAAAAAAATGCCGACACATTTTCTGCCCGGTAACGGGAGCACCCGTCTTAGCTACTTGTTTCCTTTCACCTCGCCCTCATGGGTCCATATTAAAATCGTCATCCCTATCGGTTCTCAGCACCTCCGACTCTCTGTGAGTAACTAATTTCTTTTTCTCCCAATCAACGGTTTTTATTAATTTATACTGTAAAAACTTAAAATTGTCAACATTTACCACTAAAATTTATGCATTTATTTTCCTGAAAAATTTCACTATAAGCGGCATTACAATAATAAATGAAATAATATCCGCCACCGGTTGTGCAAGCTGTATCCCGTATATTCCAAGAAATTTCGGCAATATAAGCACCATAGGAACAAATGTAATACCGCTTCTTAAAAACGAGGCTATTGATGAAGCCAGATTTTCTCCCGCTCCCTGAAACATCATACTGGCGGCAAGCGTAATAGGTGATAAAAATAAAACCACACATTGTGCTCTTAAGGCAAAAGGTTCCAACCTTTATAACATCGGCATCATCTCTGAATAAACCTATTATATGTCCTGAAAATATAAGTGAGACAGCACTTAAAATTCCTATTATTATCATACTGAGTCCACAGCAAAATACAAAAGCCCTCTTCACACGCTTAAACTTCTTTGCACCGTAGTTAAAAGCCGATACGGGTTGAAATCCCTGTGAAATTCCAAGTGCAACAGCAAATATAAAATTACATACCCTGCCGACAATACTCATAGCCGCAATAGCCGCGTCACCATAAGGCATGGACATATAGTTTAAAACCATAGTTGAAACACTCATCATTCCCTGTCTTATCAGACTCGGAAAGCCTGTCTCCAATATATTTACAATATCCTTTGCATCTTTTGATACTGCTGAAAGTCTAAGCCTTGAAACGGTTCTTTCTCCACCGAACATCGCAAGCAATACAAAAAAGCTTATAACCTGTGAAACCGCAGTTGAGATACCTGCCCCCAAAGTGCCCATATTAAATACAAATATAAATATCGGGTCTCCGATAATATTTAATACTCCACCAAGAGTAAGACCTACCATTGCAAGTGCGGCTTTACCCTCATATCTCAGAACATTATTCAGCACACAGCTTCCTGTCATAAAAGGAGCTGAAAGAAGTATACAGATACCGTAGCTCTTTGCATAAGGCATTATCGTATCGGTACTTCCCATCAGTCTAAGCAAAGGCTCCATAAATACTATGCCGAAGATCATTATAAGCACACCCAAAACCAGTGACATAAAAAATCCTGTCGATGCAAACTTTATGGCCTCATTGCCCTGCTTATTTCCAAGCTTTCTGGATATATTTGAGCCGCAACCGTGACCGCACATAAATCCGAGTGCCTGATTTATCGTCATCAAAGAGAATACTATACCTATAGCGGCAGAAGCACTGGTTCCGAGCTTTCCGACAAAAAATGTATCCGCCATATTGTAAATATTCGTTACAAGCATACTTATGATAGTGGGAATGCTGAGCCGTAAAATCAGTTTTTCTACAGGAGTCTCCGTCATTTCCCTGTACTGCCTGTCTAGAGCATTCATATTTTCCATAAGCTACCTGCCTTTCTGCTCACATATAAAAAATATTGACATTGTCACTATAAAATAAAACCATGTGGCAGGATTTGAAAACCATGTGGTAAAAAAATGAAAGCGCGAGATAAATAAATACTTGTGCATATATAATATAGAATGTTGCATGCCTTGTACTTCTAATCAATTTCTCAAAGAAATAACCGATGCAGCCAAGTGCCGTGGAAAATACGGCAACACCTGCTATTCCGAAGTCATAAAAGGCATCATAAAATAATGTCACTGTTGTAAGTTCCGTTTTATTTACAAAAATAGGGAAGTCCACTATCTTCGGATATATAAACTTAATTCCCGTAAGAGCCCAAAGAGGAAACAGCCCCTTTAACCCGAAGCTGTGTTTCGGCAATTCCTTTATCAAAGTATCCAAATTGTCATAATTATTTGCAATATAAATATATGGCTGACTTATAAATATAGGCAGATTATATTTCATTTCAAATATACCGTTAAGATACTCCACATTATGGCTTCTTGCCACAGAAAGCAATAAATACACCGGAACGATAAATACTATAACGCTCACAAAATATACAGGTCTTATCCTCTCCCTCTTCAATATAAGTAAGGTTACAAAGGCAAGAAGCACAGCAAACATAAACTGAAATCTTGATACACAAAAGTATCGGTATCGCCATAGCAATAATATTTGCTAAAACCAAAAATATTATCTTTATAATCCCAAGCCTGCTCTCTTCATTTAAGTAGACAATACTGAAAGCCGGCACCAAAATACAGCTTACTGTAAAGTAATGTACGCCTGAAATATGAAAATAAGAGTATGCATGAGGAACACCTTTTTCAAAAAGAGGAATAAAGTCCAGTACAATGGCCTCTATATTAAAAGCTGTCAAAGATGTGAGCGCAAGTATAATGATACATGCATACATCATATCCTCATTGCTTCTTTCAAGCACTCTCTCTCCGTTTGAATAAGGATTCCCCTTAACCGCCTTCAATATATCAAATACAATATAAAAACATCCGAAGGCCAGACCAAAAGCAGATCCATGTAGTATCTCCCCATGGTTTTGCAAGATATGAAAGCTTCATAGCTGCAAGACCCTCACCGCCGATAAAAGCCAGTGCAAAAATACCTCTAAGATTTACCAATGATTTTGAGTATCTGTATTCCTTAATATACAGATATAATGCCGCCAAAATTAGAACAAACCCGGACAGGGCATAATGCTCCATCCGGGATAATACATACGCTAATAAACTGCAAACAGTGTATATTAACATCCAAGCTCCTCTGTCAATTTCTTTAAGTACTCTTTAATCTCACTCTCCGTTGACATCTCAAGCACCTTATCCACCTTAGCTTTCAAGTCCTTGCTGTCACACCCGGAAATTATCTGTCTGGACTTCAGTATACTTGAAGCCGACATTGAAAATTCATCCATTCCCCATGCTAAAAGTGCAGGAATAAGCAAAGGATCCGCCGCAGCCTCACCACACATTCCGACCATTATTCCGGCCTTTTTGCCTTCTGTAATAATTCTGTTGATACTTCTGAGTACTGCAGGTGAAAATGGTGAATACAGACCTGCAATCTTTACATTTCCTCTGTCTACGGACATTGTATATTGAATAAGATCATTGGTACCTATACTGAAGAAATCCACCTCTTTTGCGAATATATCGGCAAGTAATGATGCAGCTGCGGTCTCAACCATGATACCGACTTCTATATTCTTATTGTATGCAATATTATTTTCATCAAGTTCTTTCTTTATATCATTTATAAGCGCCTTAGCTTCTCTTATTTCATCCATGGATGTAATCAGCGGCAACATTATCTTGATATTTCCGTAAAGCACTTGCACGAAGCAATGCTCTAAGCTGCGGTATATAAATATCATCTTTTCTGTCAAGGCAGAGTCTTATGGCACGATATCCGAGGAAAGGATTCTCATCCTGTACTATTCCCATATAAGGGATTTCCTTATCACCGCCTATATCAAGAGTTCTGATAATAACAGGCTTTCCTTCCATGGCAACAGCTACTTCCTTGTAGCTTTCAAACTGCTCTTCTTCGGTAGGCATACAGTCTCTGTCCATAAATAAGAACTCGGTTCTGAAAAGTCCGATACCTTCGCCGCCGTTTTCAATTACCTTTTTTGCATCCTCAGGGCTTCCGATATTTCCGGCTATTTCCACCTTCTTACCGTCCTTAGAAATACTTGGCAATTCTCTGTATTTCTTTAACAGTTCCTTGTTTGCATCATACTTTTTCTTTTTATCCTCATACTCAGGTTTTTTCGACATCTGTAGGCAGTATAATGACCTCTCCGCTCTCACCGTCAAGAAGTATATCCGTGTCGTCACTTATATCCTCAGGAAGATTTGAAAGTCCCACTACTGCAGGTATTTCAAGTGCTCTTGCAAGAATAGCCGAATGTGAGGTCTTTCCGCCAAACTGTGTAACTATTCCGAGCACATTCTCGGGATTAAGTCCTGCCGTCATAGAAGGTGTCAAATCCTTTGCAACCAGAATACTGCCATAAGGAAGTTTTGAAAGATCGGTATTTTCTATACCGAGTATCTTCTTTATAAGTCTTGTTTTAATATCAAGCATATCGGTAGCTCTTTGCTGCATAAGTTCGTCATCCATTGAAGCAAATACGGCGGCATATTGATTACATACCTCTTCTATCGCATACTCCGCACAAACACTCTCACCTTTTATACGGTTAACTATCTCATCCACAAGCATAGGGTCGGACATAAGCATAATATGTCCGAACAAAATCTCCGCTTCCTTCGCCGAAGCATTCTTTTCCAAAAGCCTGCGACATCTCTTCAGTCTCAGCCTTAGTGATATCCAGAATTCTCATGAAGTTATTCACTTCAGCTTCACTATCCGGAATACTTTTTCTTTACAACTTCCACATTTTTGTTCTCTGACTACTTTTGCAGCTCCGATACCGATACCCTCGGCAGCTCCTACGCCATAAATTTTCATTATAAACCTCTACTTATTTTAACTCACCAAAACCTGAATTTATCAAATTCTTTAAAGCTTCCAAAGCCTCATTCTCATCCCTGCCGTCACATGTTATCTTAATGGCATCACCACATTTTACACATGCTGCAAGCACACTCAGAACACTCTTGGCATTTGCTGTAGCATCCTTAAATATAATATATATTTTAGAATCATATTTCAATGCTTCCTTGCATAAATTACCTGCCGGCCTTAAATGCAAGCCACTTGGGTTTATCACCTTAAGTTCTTCTGAAACCATCCTAAAAAACCTCCCTTAGTTTTTCAGCAGCGGACTGCTCTCTTCACTGCTGCTGCTGTTCTACTGTAGTTGTCGTTTCATTTCTTTCATTTGCGGGACTTCCTATCATAACCTCAAAAGGAGTATATGAATCCACACTCAAACCTGTAGGCAATTCAAATGTAAGGGTTCCGTTATTGGCTCCTGCCGTCATCTTACTTACATCAAGAGTAGCCTTGATATCTGAATTTGATACGGCCTCAAGATTTGCGCTAAGGCCTGAAACCACAACAGTTATCCTCTCAGGAATGATATTTGTGGAAACTCCGGTTCTTGATCCCTTTATCTCCAAATCACCTATTGTCAAAGTCACAGACTTCTTATCAAGCGCCTCTACTTTCAATGTCACCTTGATATTTGTATCACCCATTGCCGATACATTTTCCGGAAGGAAATTTTTCACATCGACATCTACAATCACATCACTTGTCGCTCCCTCAACACTGAGCGCCGTTGCAGGTATTGTTACAGCGTCAAGTCCTTCAAGTACTTCGGGCTGTCCACGTACCTGTATGGATTTTGTACTGCTCTCAGCACCTGTAAATATATAACCCTCAGCCGCTTCTCCACCTACTTCAAAAGTTTAATGCCAAAGTTCTTCCGTTTAACATTACGATACTGTAATTTACCGTATCAAAGCTCTTGGTAACTCTACTGTCGGATATTATAAAAGCATTTCCGTTGGCATCAAAATACTTCAGCTCGGCTTTTCCGGTTACATTACCGTCCATTCCGTCAACATCAATCTCCACGCCGACTTTACTTATTTGTCCGATAACTGATACCGGACCTGTGACCGCCACCGTATTCTTATCAAGCCTTACCTCACCCACAGAATAACCGTCCGACGGAGTACCGGTAATCTTGGTAGTCATAGTAAATTCTTTTCTTTGCAAATCCTCAATACTTATTCTGACAATACTCGGCTTTGAAGTAACGGCACCTGAAATCAGATTTTTATTGTTCAACACTTCAACCGATATCGGTACAGCACCCGTTATGTCATACATATCTCCAAGATCTATTGAAGCCTTAAAATCTGACGCCGATATCTTGCTCTCATCTCTTGAACGTACTTCATAACTTACAGTTACCGTATTTGCTCCCATTAAAGAATAAGTCTTACCTGCATCGGTAATAACATTGGCATTTAAAACCTCAAGATTAACCGTCTGAGATCTTGTAACAACAGGATTTGAAATATTTATTACAACTATCCATACAAAAAATGCTATAGCCAAAGAGCTGATTTTCAAAACAAGATTATTTGTCTTTTTCATTACCTCTTCCTTTCAACAACTTTGACCATAAAGAGCTCTTCTTCTCCTCCGCTGTATTCTCAAGTAAAACGGAGAGCTCCTTTCTCAGTTCCTCACTGTCATTTACCTTTATCAAATTTCCGCCAAGTGCCACAGAAACCCTTCCTGTCTCCTCAGATACTACTATGGTAATGGAATCCGAAACCTCACTTATACCGATAGCGGCTCTATGTCTGGTTCCAAGATCCTTACTGATTCTCATATTCTCAGATAGAGGCAGATAACAGGTTGCCGACACAATTGTATTGCCTCTTATAAGCACTGCACCGTCATGAAGAGGGGTGTTATGTTCAAAGATATTTATAAGCAATTGACTTGATACAATACCGTTTATCAAAATTCCGGTCTTTTCTATATTTACAAGACTATCTTTTCTCTCTATAACAATCAAAGCTCCTGTTTTCGGTTTTGACATTGTAAAAGCCGCATTAACAAGCTCTTCTATCGTACTCTCCCCTACATCATCTGTAATTGCTTTATTGTCAAAAGCAAAAATCTTCATTAAATTTTTATTTCCCAAGCTGCTCAAGAGCCTTTCTGAGCTCAGGCGCAAAATATTATAATAAGCGCAGTTACCGCAATGGTTGCAATCCTTCCCAGAATCCACAATATAACATCAAAGTGCAATATATATGCAATAATTGTAAATCCCAATATAATAAGCAAACCCTTTAACAAGGTCCATGCCCTGGTCTTTGTAATCCATGTCATTATTTCATATACAATATATGCAATAATCAGAATTTCAATTATATTGAGTACATCTATATGTGGAAAATATGAAAGCCCATCACGCATCAGCCTCGTGATTATGTTCATTCACTACCCCCATTATTTTTGTTATTCTTTTTCTTTCCCTTTGTACTGAACGATTGTACCTTCTTGTCTGCAGCTGTAATCGTAATCTTAGGAACAGCTTTTACAAAATAATAATAATCATCATCCTCAAACTGAGCATATTCGGACCTGCTGTAATCTACCGAGAAAACAAAGAAATTATACACATATGCAATAATCACAGATATCGCAAGTCCTATTATAAAGTCCAAAAGAGGAGTGGATATATCAAAAATAAAATCTCCGGCAAATATACCGATCAAAATTGTAATAGCACCGGCAGCAATGGCTATCTGCCATGCATAATCCATATTCTGCTTATGCACCATATACACTATAAAGGTGGTAAGAGCAAATACTATTATAAATAAAAGCATTGTTTTATTTGAAAATATACCGTTTATTGCCTGTGAATATCCTTTGTGTAATATCTACAGACTGTGTATTTGTCAAAACACCTATGTTCTGCCTCGCAAACATACATGTAAAGTATATAAGTATTCCGGCTGTAATAGGAACAATGCTTACCGCACTTCCCATAAGTCCTACCACAAGAGGTATAACATACGGTATCTTCACGGCAAAGAGTATCGGTACAAGAATCAAAAGAACACTGTCTCTCTTACCGAATCCATAGTACAAAAATAATGTAAGTATCAGTATTATACCTACCAGTAATGCCAGCTCAAAGGATGCCGTAAACAGATTTATCATTAAAAAACCCGCCACTATTAATACGCCCGCCATATAAGGCAGAAAAGCACCTATTACAGATAATACAATAGGAACCTGTATCACAGAGACTTTATTCTGATAACCCAGATTTATACTTATAAGCATCATAGCTGTAAATAATATTATATATTTAATTCCCTTTATCTATTATGGAATGATATTTTTGCATAGAAACCTTTCAGGCTGTTTCTAAATACATATAGCTGTAGCATTCTAACCTCCGATATTTGGTGTCTTATCTTTGTTTTCGAACTTTTTTCAAAAATAGTTCAATCTGTCATTGTAGACTTTAAGGCTCCTTTTGCGCCTCATCGTACTTTTTGAAAAAAATCTATATGTAATAAGCTCAAATGCAATCAATCCCAAATATATATAACAATGTAAACTACCGAAAAACACTCCGACTGTAGTTACACTGGACATCAACTCTTCCAAATTGTAAAGAACGGCCAAAACAATTATAAGAAGAAAGCAAAAGGTATAAACAAAAAAGGACTTAAGCATTTGTTTACCCACATAATCCTCTTTGAAATAATTATCTATCTCAAACATCTGCTCGCCCTTCCTCTTTTTTTAATAATGCTAATTCCGTCATCTGCTTTATTTTCTCTTCGTTTAGCATACTTTCTCCCAACACAAAACTTTCTGCGACATTTTCCATTATTATATCATATCTAAGGTTGCATAGCAAATATGGGAGTGGTGTTGATAAAGCTTTCACTTAAACAAAAAGCTGAAATACCATGTAAAAACTTTATGATATTTCAGCATATATTTTTATTTTCACACCCTCAATAATAACCTTAGCCATGAAATCAATTTTTTCATCTGTCATTCCCGGATATACACCTACCCAGAATGTATCATTCATAATACGATCTGTATTTGTAAGTTCTCCGACAATCCTGTATCCTTCTTTAGCCTCTCTCATCTGATCGAAACATGGATGTTTTGTGAGATTCCCCGCAAAGAGCATTCTTGTCTGGATGCCGTTTGACTCAAGCCTATTTACAAGTTTTGCTCTGTCAACTCCCTCTTTGCATGTAATAAGGAAACCGAACCAACTCGGATCTCCGTTCTTTACAGGAACCGGAAGTATAATCTTATCTTCTACCGGCTTTAGTGCCTCATATAGTCTCTTATAATTTTCTCTTCTTCTTTGTGCAAAGCCTGGGAATTTCTTTAACTGTGCCACTCCGACTGCTGCCTGAAGATCTGTAGGCTTTAAATTGTATCCAAAATGTGAGTAAACATACTTATGATCGTAACCTAAAGGCAATTCACCGTACTGACGGTCAAATCTGTGTCCACACATATTGTCCTGTCCTGAATGGCATACACAATCTCTTCCCCAGTCTCTTATAGATTTCATTATCTTACTTAGAACCGGATTAGAAGTATATACAGCTCCACCCTCTCCCATAGTCATATGATGTGGAGGATAGAAACTTGATGTTCCTATATCTCCGATGGTACCTGTAAACTTCTTCTCACCGTCTATAATATATGTGCTTCCAAGTGCATCGCAGTTATCCTCAATAAGCCAAAGATTATGCTTTTTACAAAAAGCCACAACAGCCTCAAGATCAAAAGGATTTCCAAGAGTATGTGCCACCATTACAGCCTTTGTCTTTGGAGACAAAGCTTCTTCAAGCTTAGTCACATCTATATTATACTGTGGTATTGTAACATCTACAAAAACAGGTACCGCACCGTATTGTATAATAGGTGTAACTGTTGTTGGGAAGTCACATGCTACTGTAATGACCTCATCACCTCTTTTTACCTGTCTTTCACCTAAAAGCGGTGATGTCAAAGTCATAAATGCAAGAAGGTTTGCACTTGAACCCGAGTTTACAAGTGATACATATTTTGTACCGAACTGCTTTCCAAACTCTTTTTCAAACTCATCAAAATATCTTCCGGCTGTAAGCCAAAATTCCAAAGAAGCATCTACCAGATTTACCATCTCCTCAGAGTCGTACACTCTTGAAGCATAGGTTATTCTGTCTCCTTCATTTAAACTCTTTTTTTATATTATGGAAATTTGTCGTGGTACTCCTTTAACCAACTCCAATATCTCTTTACGAGCATCTTCCTGTGTTTTATTTTTCGAACATCTTTCCTCCAAATTATATCTACTATTTATTCAAATAAGATCTTTATCTGCTTTTTCAGTGTACAGCATTCATGTCCTCACCATTGTTCCATGCCTTATACCATTCCACACTTAAATCAATGGCTCCATGAACATCAAGCCCCGGTTTCCATCCATATACCGCTTTTAATTTGTCACAATTAAGCTTTAAAAATCCCGCCTCATGCGGGCCACCGTCTGATTGAATTTTTGAAATCAAACCCTTCTCCCCAGGCTCTTTTTAAAAACTTTCTACCAAAGTCTGTGCATTTACACAATCACTGTCATCCGGACCTACATTAAAAGTAACCTTCAAACCTTTTCTCTGTCCTCTGCCTGTCTCATAACTATATCAAGATAAATAAAGAGCGGCTCAAGTACATGCTGAAAAGGTCTTATTGAATTCGGATTTCTTATTATAACGGGATTCTTTGATATTGCCGCTCTAACACAGTCAGGAACGATCCTGTCTTTTGCAAAATCTCCACCACCTATTACATTACCGGCTCTGGCTGTAGATACAGGTAAATCATTTAAGAAACTCTTTTTATAGCTGTGTGTAACAAGTTCCGAGCAGGATTTTGAATTTGAATATGGATCATAACCGTCAAGGAAATCATCTTCCACATATCCTCTATCCTGTTCTTTATTGTCATATACTTTATCTGTTGTAACATTCAAAAGAAAACTCTTTTACACTTTTTGAGAGTCTTACACATTCCATAATATTTACAGTACCCATAACATTGGTTTCGTATGTATAAACAGGTCTCTCATAAGAATCTCTGACTATCGGCTGTGCCGCCATATGAATTACATACTCCGGCTCCACCTCATCAAATACCCTCTTTAAATGTTCAAGGTCCCTTATATCTCCGATAACGGAGTTCATTTCTGTTTCCAAATCTAAAATATCAAAAATATTTGTGTCTGTAGGCGGATTCAGCGCATAACCTGTCAGTTTGGCGACACACATTATAAGTATCTTAGATAGCCAGGAACCTTTAAAACCTGTATGCCCTGTAAGAAGTACTTTTTTACCGCCATAAAACTCTTTTAACTCTTCAAAATTCATTTATTCAGTCCACCTCATCCATGGAGCCTTTCCGCTTGCCCAAAGATTTTCCAATTTTTCTTTTTCTCTTTGTGTATCCATACACTGCCAGAAACCGTCATGCTCAAATCCCATAAGTTCGCCATCCTTGGCAAGCTGTAGCATAGGCTTTTGCTCAAATATTGTAGCGTCACCCTCTGTAATATAATCAAATATATTCGGATTCAACACCATAAAGCCGCCGTTTATAATTGCAGAATCATCTTCGCTCTTTTCTCTGAAAGATGTAATGAGACCCGATTCTTCCTTTTGCAGTACACCCTTTTGCTGTGCCAGGCTTACAGTAGTTATTGTAGCTGTCTTTCCATGACTATTGTGGAACTTAAGAAGTGCGTCTATATCCACATCTGCAACTCCGTCACCATATGTGAGCATAAAAGGTTCATCTTTCAAATGCTCTTTTGCTCTCAAAAATTCTCCCACCTGTCATAGTATTAAGACCTGTATCAAGCACTGTGACTTTCCAGTCCTCCGCATTTCTTCTGTGTACTTCCATCTTGTTATGCTTCATATCAAATGTAACATCAGAATTGTATACAAAATAATTTGCAAAATACTCTTTTATCTTATTCTGCTTATACCCTGCCAAAATAACAAATTCATTAATTCCAAATGTTGAATAATACTTCATAATATGCCATAAAATCGACTGACTGCCAATCTCAATCATTGGCTTCGGTTTCAAATGGCTTTCCTCGAAATTCTTGTTCCGAGTCCGCCTGCTAATAATACAACTTTCATAACCCCTCATTTTTACTGAAATCTGTTTGCTCAGACTATTTTATCATTTCTAAGCACTCTGTACAATCCACCTCTTATATTATTCGGTACCAAAGTGATTAAAAGCAGTAAACATTATTCCTATTATAAATTCCGGTATATTTGTATAATGAAGCTTATTTTGAATTTTTCTTAATCTGAAATATGTAAGAAAATATCCCAAAACCACCTCTTCTATTTGAAAAATTTCCAAAGCCTGGCATTTACCAACACTTTATCAATATTAGCGATTCTATATTTTTTGCAAAGCATTCTACTCCAGAGATAATAGTCTTCCAATCCCGGCATCGACTGATATCCGCCCACTTCCAACACATCTTTTTTTCCTAAAAGAAAACTGTCATATGATTTAATGGATTTCTGTATTTTTCCGTACTTATAAAGTTCCTCATGATTTAAAGGCATTATTTTTGTTCTTAAAGATTTACCTTCCTCAACAAACTCAGATATATATCCACCCACCACTGATACATCAGTGTTTTTTTTCATATATTCCGATTGAGCTTCAAATCTTTCTCTTACCGCTATATCATCACTGTCCATTCTTGCAACATAATCACACTACATTTTTCCAGTCCTTTTTGTAGTGCTATTCCCAAACCCATATTCTTTTTCCAACTGTACACAGATAAAAAGTTATATCATTTTTCTTCAAACTTTTTCTTTCTTTATTCAGTATCATTTCAAGTTCCCTTGTGAGCACCCCATCTTTTTACCAATACCAATTCTTTTGGCTTTTATAGTCTGGTTGAATATACTTTCCAATGCTCTTTCTAAGAACTCCGGCCTTTCCTTTATATAAACAGACATCAAAACTGAAATTTCCAAGTTTACCCCCTTTCATAATTATTTTAATTTTTATTATTATAAACAAGTAAACTATACTTTTACTACTGACTTCACTTTATTGTTTTTATACTTGATTAAAATTTTTCTTAATTCTCATCATTCTCACCGATATATCGCTATCCCGGTTCCTATAACACTAAGCAGGATATTCACACTCAAAAGTGCTCTCATTCCCATATAGTCAAGTATGGCTCCACCAAATAATGAACCTAGCACCGTACCGGCCGACATCATTCCTGACATAAACGACTGTCCTGTTGCATGGTCTTCTTCTCTTACTGCCGTTCCTGTGAAATATACTGAAGCTGCAGCCATTATTGCAAAAGCTGCATATCTGTGAAAGTTGAGTAATATATATCATTCCGATATTAACTGACACAAAATAAAAGCACCGCTCTTAATATATACCCTGCACATGCAATAATCATAAGATTTCCCACTTTTATCTTCTTCATAATAAAGGAAAATGTAAACAAAACCGGAATCTCCACAACTGCCTGAATAAACATTGCCGTTCCAAGATTACTGCTGTTACCACCAAGAGACTGTACAATTTGCAATAGATATGTTCCCTATAATATTATGTGAGAAGAAAATAAATAGCACCGCCAAAAGCATTACCGAAAAATATGGATATTTTTTTATAAAACCGATTACATTTGTTTGCTCATATTCCACACTCTCCAATACAGTTTTCTTTGTGGGCGGCATTGTGCCTACAACACATAATAATAAAATCATAATTATAAGGCCTGAAGCAGGTATTATTTTTGTCCCGAATCTAAGAGCCATATTACCTATAATCAACGCCATAATTGCATACATTGCGGAACCCATACCTCTGGCAACTCCAAAATTAAGTTTTATTCCTTCCCTCTCATATGCAAACAGTGCTGTATTTATCATCGGCAAATATATACTTGCTATGATATACATCGAGCCGAAAAGAACTGCAATCAGCCATCTTTCTTTTACGATAAGCATCATAATGCATATAAGTATATATGGTAATCCCAATAGGATAATCATTCTTTTTCCATGTAAGAATTTTTATCCTGTCACATAAATTCCCCGGCCACAGGTTGTAATATCACTGCGACCAAACAAAATACAGCTGTAATAACACCTATCATACTATTGCCAAAACCATTGCCCTGTAAATAAAACGCAATAAACCCGGCACTTGGGCAAAACATCATCAATATAGTCCTTGTAATAAAATATATTGGATATTTATCTTTTTATCTTTCATTTTATGATTCCGCTTCCTTGTTTTCCTTACTTATCCAGTCTATTACTTCATCAAGGTCAGCCTTTACATCATCAACTTTTGATCTTATTTCATCTGTCGGTTCTATTGTATCAGGCACCATTATCACTCTTGCACCTGCTGCAATTCCGGCATTTAACCCATTTATAGAGTCTTCCAGTACAAGGCTTTCACCTATATCCGTTTTCACCTTGTTTGCCGCTTTTTAAAAAAATATCCGGTGCCGGCTTACTGTTTTCTATCTCATCACCACAGGTAAAATCATCAAAATAGTCATATACATTTGCCATTTTAAGATATTTTATTGCTACCTCTCTCTTAGTTGATGTCGCAAGACAAGCCTTAATATTGTTTTTCCTTCAAATATTTAAGTAAATTATCAAGTCCCTTTTTCTTTTGTCAATCCATGCTCTCTTATATGAGAAACAATATATTCCTCTCTGGCATCCCCTACCCTTTTTCTATATCAAATTCTTCGCCTGCGTCAGCTCTCAAAAATCTCATATACCAAATGCTCTGTTTGCACCCTTTATCTTAAGTATAGCCTTATCACTTATTTTGCATCCCTGTAATACTGCCGCATTCTGCCATGCTTTTCCATACAGTCTTTCTGTGTCAAACATCAGACCGTCCATATCAAATAAAACCGCTTTTTATCATTATTATATCCGCCTTTTATTACTTTATATTAAGATAACATATATATTAAAAAGCCATAAATTATATTAACAATATGTACATCTTTACAAATGAAAAATGAGATAAACTCTCACTCTTTAAAGTGAAAGTTTATCTCTTTGTTCTCATGCAAGTCTTACCTTGTTTCTTTTTCTTTTTACAATTACAATAGTTGCAATAAGTGAACTTATTAAAATGAACATATACTTACTGATATCCATAGTATCTGCCGTCTTTGGAACAGGTAAAGCCTCTCTTTGTGCTGGAATCATAGGTACCTTCTCGGGGTTCCTTTGATTGTAGGGGTTATCTCCTGCTTTTCAACAGTTGTATTTATGGCATCTTTACTTGTAACTGTATTTACAGTTCTTGCCTTCACAAGTCTGTCGGATGATCCGCCACCGAACCGCCTCTACTGATATTTGAAGGTGTTGCTATAGACGGTGTTGCTATCGGTCTGATAGTAATATCCCTGTTCCTGTCATTAGGAATTAGTATCTGACTTGGTGTTGCTATTCTTGAAGGAGTCGGTGTTGTAGATGTACCCGGTGTTATTGCGCTTGGAGTTACAGGTGTAACAGGAGTCAACGGTCCGGGTATAATTACCTGACTTGGGTCCTTTTGGTATATATAAGTAACCACAGTTTGTCCTGTTGTGAATATTCCCGTAGCACGTCCCTGTACAAGGTACAAATGATATCCATCTATATCTTTTTGTGTTGTTGAGTAAGGAAGTCCAAGACTTCTTGTTCCGTCCAGTACCTCATCACTCTCTATCGGAAGCCCCGCAGTATTTACATAATGGGCAATTACATCTCCTGCATCTTTTCTTCTGTAAACATAGGTTACAGTCTGAGTTCCGCTTATAAATGTTCCGTTAGCATTTGCCGGTGTTATAATCAGATCAAAATTGTCAAAAGACTTCGCACTTGAGTATATGGCAATCCTAGTTTTTCATTACCGTCAAGTATCTCAGGTGTATCAAGAGGTATATTTCCGTTTTCATCTATATGCTCAACAATAACATTTCCTGCATCCTGACGTTTATAGATATAGTCTACTGTAATCGGTGCTACTGTAAACAGTCCGTTTGCATTTGACGGTACTGTTATCAAATCATAATATTGAATAGTCTTTGGCGATGTGGTATATGGCAATCCTACATTGTCTGTTCCTGTAATTGTATCTGTACTTTCAATATTGTTTCCATGATTATCAAGATAATTTATTGTCACTCCGCCTGAAATTTTTCTCTTGTAGAGATAGGTTACAGTCTGGGCTCCGCTTGCAAATGTTCCGTTTGCATTTGACGGTACTGTATCTACCTCAAAATCGGCATAAGTCTCAGGATTTGTTGTATATGGTAATCCAAGTTTCCTTGTACCGTCCATTACATTAGGTGCTGTCAAATCGCTTCCGTCATATACAGACTTATGATATACGGTTACATTTCCTGCATCATCTCTTCTGTAAACATAGGTTACAGTCTGTGTACCTGTTACAAAAGTTCCTGTTGCATTTGCAGGCACTGTTATAAGTATGAAATTCGGTATATTCTTTGCTGTTGTTGTATATGGTAATCCAAGCTTTCCCACTCCCGATAAAATATCGGAATTATCAATCTCATTACCTTCATCATCTACATATCTGACTGTTACATCTCCTGCATCATCTCTTCTGTACTCATATGTAACAGTACGCACTCCGCTTGCAGGATATACTCCTGTGTGATCTGTAGGTGTTGCATTTACAACCGTGTAATTTGCTATAGTCACCGGTGCGGTAGTATAGGTCAGTCCTGACTTTCCTGCTCCCGGTAAGTTTTCATCTGCTGCAAGCGATGTGGTTGTTCCCGCTTCATAGTGATGTACAAGAACATCTCCCGCATCATTTCTTGTGTAATAATATGTAACAACAGTGTTTCCGCTTGCAGGATATACTCCCGTATGGTTTGCCGGTGTTGCATTTACAACCGTAAAGTTTGCAAGATTTAGCGCAGCTGTGGTATAGGTAAGTCCCGACTTTCCTATACCGCTTAAAGTTTCATCAGGTGAAACTTCATTCGTAGTTCCGTTCTCATAATGGTGAACTATTACATTTCCAACATCATTTCTCTTATACTCATAAGTTACTGTTTGTATTCCTGTTGTATATACACCGTTTTTATTTGCAGGCTGTGCCACCAAAGTAAAATCAGGTATATTATGCTCATTTGTAGTATATGCCAAACCGAGCTTTCCTGCTCCAAGAAGTGTCATATCCGGAACCAACTGAGTGGTGGTTCCCTGCTCATAGTGATGCACTATAACATTTCCGCCGTCATCTCTCTTATATTCATAAGTAACAACCTTGGTAGTACCCGCTGCAGGATATGTTCCTGTATGATCTGTAGGTGTTGCATTTACAACCGTATAATTTGCTATAACCTCAGGTACTGTAGTATAAGTAAGTCCGGACTTTCCTGCTCCGCTCAATGTATTAGGTGAATGAAGCTGTGTTCCGCTACCCTGTTCAACATATTTTACTATTACATCTCCCACATCTTTTCTCTTATACTCATAAGTTACTACCTTTGTAGTTCCATGTGCAGGATATGTTCCTGTATAATCTGTAGGTGTAGGATTTACAACTTCATAATCTGTTATTGTAGCCGGAGTTGTATTATAAGTTGCACCTGCCATTCCCACTCCGCTAAGATTTTCATCTGCTGCAAGTGAGTTTCCGGTTCCCTGCTCATAGTGATGTACTATAACATCTCCCATGTCCTTTTTCTTATATACAAGTATTACAACATTCTCACCCGGAGATAATGTACCTGTGAGAGGCTTTGATGTGGCATGTAATTCTACATATTCGTAATTTCCTGTGTTTGAAGGATCTGCCGGCACTGTCACATTATATGCAGCCATAAATGTATGTGTAGTAACGACATCCGCTACCGCAGTACCTGCATTATCTGTCAAAGGTGCTCCTGCCTGATCCTGATACTTTACTCTAAGTGTTGAATCTATAGCCTTTAATGCCGCATTTGCGGTTCTGTTATTTGCTTCAGGTGTAAGGTTTACAGTATACTTAAATACATTTCCTCCTCCAAATGTCTCATCAGTGAAATCATTTCCTATTACTGTAGATGATGACGGCACTGCGACATTTGATAATGTATCACCTGTTGAAGGTGTAATTCTTATTGTATAATTTCCCCTTGCACTGATATTGTCAAACGAATAATTTCCGTCCGTATCTGTGTTTGCAGTGGCAAGTACGTTTCCACCTGCATCATAGAGCTTTACCTCTCTTGATGCTGCAACTATATCTCCGTCATCTGTACTGAATGTTCCGTTTGACGGATTCATATCATAATAAACTTTTCCCTTAACACTGTATTTTGCAGGAACTATAGTATTTGCTACAGCCTCAAATGCTCCACCGGTATTATTTCCCGGGAATCCGGCAAATGAGTTGTTTGCCTTATCTGACTGAGTCAAATCAGTGCTGTCAGGTACTTTAACCTTAAAATGCAATGTATCTGTTTGACCGCTTGCTAATGTATATCCCGGTCTCATTGTGATCTTGATCATCTTTACCTGTGACCAATCTGCTACTGTGTTCACCCAGTTTGCAGCATAGTTTGCAGCTATATTTCCATTTACAGGTGTATCTGTGCTGTATTGATAAATATAATTCGGATTTGCATCAAACGGTCCCGTCATCTTTACGCCAAATGTAGAACCTCTATCCTCATATGTAACACCGTCACTGTTCGGCGCAATCGCTTTATCACCTGAATATGGCAATATATCAAGGAATGTAAATCCACCCTCGGCTCTTTGAGAGTTATTGTAAATATTAAGCTGGTAATCAACTTCCTGATTTGAATCGGCTGTTGTAACAGATGAATATAATGTTGCATCCGCTCTCTTTGATCTCTTGGTTAAAATAAGCTCACGTGGAGGTGAGTACTTAAATTTTGTTGCCATGTAAGCAAATCTCTCTGTTGTATTTCCGTCATTATCAACATCCAAACGGTCAATATCCTTACCTGCAACAGGGTGATTTGCAGCTGTTTCATTATTACTCCAGTTTACTATACTTGTGATAGTATGATCTCCACCGTCAAGATTCCTTGTAACGGTAAAATCTGTATAAAACTCCAATCTGGAAATTGCACTTGAATCCGTATAGTTTGGCAACTTCAAGCCGCTTATATTGTGCACATAGGCAGTCTTACCCGTGCCTTTATAATTTTGAATTGTTGTATATGTATCAGGTAATACCGTTGTATTCACTACCCAACCGCTTGGTGCGTCTCCACCCCAAGTATAATATGAATAGCTTGAACTGTTATACTTAAGTCCGGGATCTGCCAAAACCGTATATGTCAAATTTTCAAGATCCCACTTACTGCCCAGATTTCCTATATAATCAAGCGTACTATAATGGCCTACATTTTGATTAATATATTTTAAACCTGCATCCCTCGGTGCATTTTCGGGATAATCGGCTCTTCTTAGACTTGCCCATTCCTTTGACCATGTTGTACGTACATCATTTTGGGTTTTAGTACTTGTTCCGTTATCGCCTATACCGCTTGAATTATTTTTTGTAGTAGTAGTTCCTGTAGAAGGCATTGTACTCAATGTGTTTTTAACGGTATTATATGAATTCTCCGTTAACTTGAATGAATACTTTATAGATACACCTTCACCATAACTAGACCATGGACTTGTGGTTGTCGGAGCCATAAATTTTATCGGTGTATCAAAAACAAATTCAAGTTTTGTATAATGCTTTGGAGTCGGCAATGTTATTTCTGTTTCTGTCGAAGTAATGGCAACATTGGTTGCAATCACTTCAGTTGTTCCTCCCGGCAATGTACCTATAAAGCTTTGTTATGCTGCATATTTGCAATTTGTGTTGCATCAAATACAGGTAAATCTTCTTCAGCTCCTGCCGCATTTTTTACCTTAATATTTCTACCGTCATGACGGATTGCATACTTAACAAGTTCCAATCCTTCAACAGGCTCATCAACTATTTTATCAACAGTATGATTGTATGCTCCGTATGTTACAAGCTGGTTCGGGTTGCCTCCATAATACTGCCATCCTGTTGAAAGATAGTATGAATGCAAGCTTTCTTCTCTTGTACTTAAGATATGATTTTCATATCCACTCTTATAAAATACAAAACCGTCATCTCTTGGTGGTGTTCCGGGATATGAATAAAATGAATCTACAATTTTTGATTTTATAAGTGACGCCGGATCCAAAGACCCGTCATCATTTACAAACTGCCATGTTACCGGAAACTCAACTTTAGTAGCCGTTGCATAGCTTGTTCCAACCGGCTGATTATTATATCTCATGGTAAAACTACTGTAATCAGAATTTGACGTTACCAACTCATCTTTGGTTATTGTCTGATTTGCCGCATTATACGTCCACTTTTCATTTCCGGATATAGTCGTATCCCAAATAGTATTCGCAGGTAATTGAACTGTAATCCTGGTTTTTCTTCTATCAAAGCCCTTTGATTTTGTATCACCGCCAAGAGTAGTTCCCGGCGCAGGCCATTCAACTCTGTATGAATCCACTCTGACATATGTCTTGGTATCATTTGACAGTACTGTATTCGATTGCAAATCTGATGAACCCTGTAAATAGCTTCTTGTGTTTGTATCGAGTATTGCATTCTTAGTACCTATAGGGTAAGTATATGCTACAAAATTATTATGAGTTGTTGCTAACAATGTTCCATCAGCTTTGTAAAACTCGATCGGTATATTGTAAGTTTCTCCGTTCACTAAACCGTTTGCTTTTAGAGCTGCCTTAAAAGGTATGGTAATCATTGCAGAACCGGCATTAATATATTTAATTTTCATTATATAATAATCGCCCTGTTGAGTTGCGCTTTTTGCATCGCCCTCCAGTAGGCATGTTTATATAATCCGATATATCACTTGTTGACGGCCAAGCAAATATAGACTTTATCCAGATATATAAGTGAATATGCACCGGGGTAGCTTGTACTAACCGATGATACCACCGTATTTGGCATAAAAAGGCACCTGATCCCCAACATAATACTTTGTAGTTGGTGTAGCTATACTGGTATCATAAGTGACATTTGTTGTTATATCCGGATTGTTTTTACCGGTGGTGGTGTAGCAGCAGCCCATGCTGCCAGACATTGTGTAAATGTGCCTATGATCAAATTAATGATCAACAAAAAGCATAAATCTTTTTCTTTGAGTTTTTCATATGCAATTTTTCCTTTTCACTCTATTTGAGTTCATAATAGCACATTTACAAAAATATTTTAAAGAAGTTTTAAGAAATAAACAAATTTTTAACGAAAGTTGATACCAAATCAGTAAGTTTTTCGAACGAACTTTCATTGATTCAACTTATCCTCGCTTTCATATAATCCCACCTTCCAGCTCAGCACCCGCTCTCTCATTCCCTCTATATCCAGTACTCCATAGGCAAATCCCTTTCTTACAAGCTCTTCCGGAACAAATTCATCATATTTTTCAAATACAGGTACTTCCTTTTCATAAACCAAAGACATAGGATCTATTTCCTCTGTTGCTTTTTCACTTACTATCTTATAGAATTCTTTTTCACTTACATTCATAGTAAATTGTATAAAATACGGCCTTGAGGGATTTAAACCTTTAAGTCCAAGTTCTTTTGCACAATGTACCTTTAAAAATCTCTCAAGTGCCAAAAACGCATAACTTCCAAGCCATGGAAATAAAGCCCACATATTCCCACCAAGGTGTATAAGCGGCTTATTTGACAACTCAGCCTTTTTAAAGCAGTCTCTGGCTTGTGCCAGTCTGCATCTACCATGACTCATCAAATACATATATGTATCTGATGAGCTGAGTACATCTTTCATTTTCTCCAGTACATGAGTATGTATATCTCCCGGAACATCTCCAAAATAAGCCGGAATATTTCCCTTTACCAAACTTACATATATTGCTCTTCTTTTATGATCTACTTCCTCCACAATCCACACTCTACCTGCAATTGCAACCTTACCTCCTCTTTCCGGTGGTCTCACAACAGTTCCAAGTTCCTGTGAATCCGTTCTCACGGAATATTCCATATTCTCCTGAAAAACAGCATAAAATTTATAGTTATTTACAATTCTTTCACCCGAAATCCCCACTATAAGTCCACCGTTTTCAGTTCTGTTTATATGATCTGTCTTAAGCAAATGGAGCAACAAAATCCTAAAATCATCTCGACTTATTCTTCTAAAAGCGGAAAGACTCAGGACTCTTGAAGCCAATTCGGCAGGTGTCATTTCTCCCATTGAAGCTAATGTGCTCATTGTTTGATGGTAGAGCAAACTATATGGAAGTCTGTCAAGCCTTGGAGGCTCCACAAATTTTTCTTCCACATAGAGCTGTACCAAAGCTATACCCTGTACAAGATACCATGGTATCATTTCAGGCATCATTGCTCTTGGCTCCGGGTGATCCTCCCTCATCACAAACCACATTTCCGAAGGTGCTCCTCTCCTTCCGGTTCTTCCAAGTCTTTGCAAAAATCCGGATACTGTAAAAGGAGCATCTATTTGAAATGCTCTCTCAAGTCTGTCGATATCAATTCCCAATTCAAGTGTCGCAGTAGCACATATCGATATCAAAGGAATTGTCATCCTTCATCTCCTCTTCCGCATTCTCTCTATATGAAGCGGAGAGATTGCCGTGATGTATTAAAAATCTGTCGGATTCGTGATTTGCTTCACAGTACTGCCTCAACTGTTGGCATACAATCTCACATTCTTCTCTTGAGTTTGTAAATACAGACACTTTTTCCCTTTTGTATGTTCAAATATATAAGCAAGTCCGGGATTTGCGCCTTTCGGTGCGTACCCGGTTTTTACCTCCTTTGCCGTATCCTCATAACAGGCAGCCTGCGGCTCTGTATTAAAGAAATGTTCCATTGATAATCTCCAGGTTTCCTTGCCTCTGTCAAACTCAGGTATCAATGTTTTTCTCTTGCTTCCGGATGAAAGAAAATTCCCGGCAAGCCTCGGATTTCCTATGGTAGCGGAAAGCCCCACTCTTCTCGGATTACATCCTGCCATCTTGCAAAGCCTTTCTATAAGACAAAATGTCTGTAAACCTCTGTCAGCTCGCAGCAAAGAATGTATTTCATCAATTACTATAAATCTTAGATCATGAAAAGAGACGATATTTCCATATGCTTATTTATCATCAATGATTCCAATGATTCAGGTGTTATCTGTAAAATACCTGAAGGCTTTTTTAACAGTTTTCTCTTACCGGTCTGAGTCACATCACCATGCCATCTTGTTACCTTAATATTCGCTTCTTCACATATAAAATTCAGCCTTGAAAACTGGTCATTTATAAGAGCTTTTTAGCGGTGCTATATAAAAGTACTCCCACACTGCTTGAAGGATTTTCCTCAAGCAAAGTCAATATCGGAAAGAATGCCGCCTCTGTTTTTCCCGAAGCTGTAGATGCTGTTAAAAGCAGGTTTTCATCAGTATTAAATAAAACGTCTGCAGCAGCATTTTGTACACCTCTAAGCATCTGCCATCCCGAATTATAAATATATTCCCTTATAAAAGAGGCATATCTTTCATACGTGTTCATAATGTAAACTCCACAAAATTTTTCATCGGTATTATCTGATACCGCCTCCGACTTCGCAAAAGAGAAATCGGGAGATTCCAAAAGTTCATTTATTTTTAAATCCGGATTTTGATACATAAGATCCAAAAGCTCAATAAAATCCCTTATAACTTCTCTTGGAGTAATATTTTCTGTCGCTCCTATTCTAAAATACTCAAGTTTTATAAAATCACCCAACTCTATATCACTTAGTTTCCTATTATATCCATAGAGTCCGGCATGCATATCTGAGAGTTTTTCACATAGTACAAGCATCTCCTCCGGAGTCAGTGCTTCAAGCCTTATTGCAGGTGAGAGCAGATCTCTCATACCCGGCTTTGAAAATTTACCTTCCGAGAGTCTTGAACGAAGAGCCTCATAGCTGTATATTCCTCTTCTCTTATCTTCCAATGTCTGTGGCGTTGCACCATTATAATTCAGAGATATTTTGCCTTCCCCTGCAAGGTGTCATTATACATTGTAAGCATCTTTTCATAATTATATTGCCTGGTGATGGCATTAGGTATCTTATATATATTTACAAGTTCATCTACCATAATCATCATTCCGCTATAACCCGCAAGTCTGAAAAACATAGCAAACAGCTTTAAATACTCATACCAGTCCTCATCTGTGATAATGATATTAACTCCAAGCGCTTCCTTTGCACCCGTCTTTGTGCTGTATTCACCTCTAAACCAACGAACAATTTTCATCTTTGTTTCATCATCCCCGTCTATATAGGCGTGATAGTATTTAGACAGTAGTGAGCCGAACTCAAATCCGTGAACCATCTCTGAAAGTCCTGCTATTACAGTATATATTTTCTTATCCACCTCATCTAAAAGTTCTTTGCTTCCCGGTAATACTCCATTTGTTTCTATACAATCCGTCTGAATATTATTTATCCATCTGTCTAAAAGTAATGTTATTGCTCCACCTTCAGGCTTTGTTTTTGTAGACAAATTTCCTATAAGCTCTCTATATGTGGCAAGTCCCTGTCCTTTAGTTCCCTGCAGTCTTCTTTCCGGCGAAAGATCCGCATCCGCTACTATAAAGCCCTTATCCATCACATAATTTCTTATGGTCTGTAATAAAAAGCTCTTTCCGCTACCGTATTTACCTACAATAAATCTAAATGAAGCACCACCTTCTGCCACTATATCAACGTCATGCAGCAATGCCTCTATCTCATTTTTTCTTCCGACTGTAATATATGGCAAACCTGTTCTTGGAACCACACCTCCCTTTAGTGAATTAATCAATGTTTGAGCAATTCTCTTAGGTACCTTTTTATCTTCATTCATATATCTCTCCTATAATATCCAAAATATCCTCTCTGTAATCCTCTACCAAATATATTTCATCGCCTTCACATTCCAATATATTGTCACCTATATCTTCAAAGAAAGTCTCATTGATATTATCTGTAATAATTGATGTAAACAGATTATTTGACTTTATCAGACTTTTATAATCCTTTTCCTGCAATAATAAACTTTAGAATCTTTAAATTTATATCTTCTGATATTTCCGGCGGTTTATCAAAATCTAAGTTTTCTGATTTACTCTGATTACCGTCATTATATTTTCTATAAATTCTTTTCGATAGCATTTTGTATATCATCCTTTTTCAACTATATCTGTATTTATCATCGGAGAATGTATACAATCTTCATCTACAAGCAAACTTGTCTTTGTAATTTCGCATCGTTTCGAATCTTTTTAATGCAGAAAAGTCTATATTTATCAGGTTTCTTTCATTGTGTTTTATTTCCTTAAGAGCTTCGTTAAATGCAGCTGCAATAATGGTGGTAATCCGGGTATCTTCCATACTTGGTTTCAAATAATATCCAAGCTTAAATTTATCTCTGATCAATCTGTCAATTTCATGGACTATAAATGCAAGTTTCTTCTTATTAAAAGTATGCCCTTATATAAGATTTTTCCTTCCACCTGCCTGTTTTGCAATGATACGACCTCACTCCGTTTACTATATAGTCTGCATCTTCCTCTGTTTTATCATTCCAATAAACCGCATTTAATAACGGATATATGCTTCTGTTTTGCATCCTTCCAAAGCAATGTGTAAATATACTTTTTACATCAATATTTTCCCGCTCTTTAATATATATTTCCACATAGGCATATATAATTATACTTTTCTCTCTTTCCTTTTTAATACTTACAGATTTAAAAATTTCTTACCGGCAAAAACATATAGCATCAAATATTTCTATATCATCATAATCTCCGGATTTTTCAAAATTTCAAGTGCATGATCTCTGTCTAATATCTCTTTTATCAATATATATACCTCATCCACCGGAAAGCCTTTAACAAGCGAATACTCAAATACCATCTATATAATTCCTTTTTATCTGTGTATTATCTTCTAAAAACCGCCTTCTATAAAATTTTTCTTCAAATTCTTTAAGTTTGTTCAAACTCTCAACAGATGAAGAACTGCCTATACCGCAAAGAAGCTCATAGATATATAGGTAAATAAAGGATATAAAGGTTTTGTTATATGCACCATTCCTAACTTCAGTTCTCCATGTGAAATAAGTTCTCAATTGTTTATCACTCAAATCATGGTATGTAGTAAAATAACCCGAAATATCACATACCTGCCCATGATAATCATCCTCATAATCTTCCATAAACTTGGCCTGCCTATAGAAGTTTTTAGCTCTTAATTGTCCGGAATAATCATCATATCTATACAGTTTTCTCATTTCAGTGATTTTCTCCGAGATACACTCCTTTTTCTTTAGAAAATCACTCCCTTTTGCAAATGGTAAAGGCGTATCCGTATATACAGTTTTACTTTTACCTGCATCTGATAAAGCTGTGTCTTTTAGACGGATTGCCTTGCAATATCGCATTATCAAATAATTCAAATATATAATCTCTATCAGTTTTATCATTAAATGATATGCCTATCCAACTACTTCCATGCATACGCAAAGGATCAACTATATACTCTTTTATCCTGTCAGATAAACTTGCTTCATATTTCAAATCACAATGTTCCATCCATCTTCCGGTATCGAAATTCCACTCCTTTATAAGAAGCGCAATCATCTTTCCCGTTAAAGGATGGCACAGTCTTGACATAGTTAAAGAGCTATCCATCTGTCGGACTCTTCAATATTATGTTTTTCTTTTATATAATCTAACAGCTCCTTTAATTCCATTTACCCATCCTTCTTTAATCACAAAAAGGTCTGAATCCTCTTACAAGAAAACTTGTATCAGGTTTCAGACCTGTAGGCATCACTAATATTATGCAACAGCAAAACTTGACAAATCAAACAGACTGCCTAGAGATGTTCCAAAATCTGTAGGCCTCATAGCCTCCGCTATCTTACTGCGTGTATTATCAAACAGTTCACGATCTTTAAAAATATGGAAAAGCTTTGCTGTATTTCTTGCATCATCCAGTGCACTATGCTCTCTTCCAAGAAAATTAATACCTGCCATATCAAGCGCAAGACTTAATGAGACCTGTTTGTCAAATCCAAGCGCTGTATCAAATTCTTCCTGAAAATCATTCCACTCATTTGAGAATATCTTTGACTCAATAGGGCTTATTTCATATTTTTTCAGTCTTAACTCCTTGAAAATTTGCTTGTAGTCAGTATCGCTCCATGCATATATCTTAATATCATCATCTACACCAAGACACCAGTTTGAAAACATCTTTATTGCCTCGTCAAATTTAGGTGCATTTATAACCATATCGTAGGTAATTCCTGTCAGGTCCCTCACTATTGATGTAATTCTTGTATTGTACTCAGGTTTTACATAGGTTCTGAATGATGATATCTCCTGAAAGTTTTCATCCAACATTATAGCACCTATTTCAATAGTCTCCATAGTACATCCAAGATTTCTATGCTCTTTTCCAACTTTGTTCATTTCCAAATCAACTACGATATAGCTTCATAACAGCCTCCCAAATATTTTTCATACTTATATAATATATAAAATGCTGTACTATAAAAATGCCTTGTAAAGGTGAGCTTAATGTTTTAACCGATACTTATAATACTATATTTATAATCTTTGAACAAGAAAATAAGGCATATGGTCTAACCATACGCCTCAAACTTTACAGTACCGGAATAATAATTTCTACACGTCGATTCAACTGTTTTCCTTCAGCTGTCTCATTTGTTGCCACCGGTCTGCTTTCTCCATATCCGTTTGTAGTAATATTGGCAGTAACACCTGCAGATTGTAAATAGCTCTTTACAGAATTTGCACGATTCTCTGACAGTGTCTGGTTATGTGCATCATCCGCGTCGGAGTCGGTATGTCCGTCTATTTCAAAATCGGTTATATTTGCCTCTATTAAAATCTTTGCAAGATTATTTAGAGTTTCCTCCGCATCAGGTCTAATATTATATTTGTCAACATCAAACAATACTCCTGAATCCAGAGTTATCATTATACTGTTTGCCTCTATTGCAGGCACTGCAGGAACCGCACTGAGTAAAGGCAGTTTATATGAGAAAACCAACGGCTTTGCATCAACTTCCTTCTCTTTACCCTTAAATGTAATAACAGCTTTTCCCTTACCGTCATTCTCTATTCCGAGACCTGTTTTCTTGTTCTTATAGCTTCCCGATCCGTCACCGTTTACTTCAATATCCATATTTTGATCTCTGTATATTACATACTGAGTATCTACAGATATACTTAAATTGGTTTCCGACTTGGTATACAAACCTGTTCCGTCTGCATCTACCATCAAATGTATACCATATCTGTCATCTGAATAATTTCCGGATCCGTCTGCTTCCACTTGCAATGTAATTCCTTTATTAGAATCCAAGTATTGTCCCGATCCGTCGGTTTCTCTTTGTATAGTAATTCCTTTTTCACTGTCAATGTATTGTCCGGAACCGTCTCCTTCGGTCTGAACCGTAGTATTTCCGTCCGCATACTGTCCGGACCCGTTTTCACCCACCTGCACCGAGGTTGTACCTCTTATAATCCGGTCATTTTCAACTTTAACAGGTGTTACTGTAATACCGGGCACTGATGAAAGGCTTTTTGTGGCGTCCATCTTTATTTTTGCATCAGCATTTTCATCTATACCAAGTGGAGGCAATACTACAACCGGAACCTCAGGAATCTCTCCAAGTGCATACCCCGGGACTTTTAATTCATCCTCATTCACCTTACTCTCAGCTTTTGTAGTCTCTGCAGTAGTTTCTTCCTTTGATGATTCAACTACAGCACTGCTGCTCTCTTTGCTTTCTGCCTTATCGGCTCCTTTTCCACATCCGGCAGCTAAAACACTGACAGCTGAGACACTTGCCAAAAATAATTGATTTTTCATAGACAAACCTCCATATCAATTTCGAATTTAGTTTTAAACTTTAAAGATATTTAGATATTTATTATCACAGTTCAAACCGATTTTTCTTAACACTGTAATTGTACAATGTTTCATTTGCAAAAATGAACTTACAATTTTATAGTACGTCTTAATAATTTGATAATAATTCAAGATTTTTAAAAAGTAAAAATGAGTTGAAAATCAACCCATCAAAGTATTTATTCATATATTTATATAAATTTAATTTCCATAAACAACAATACATTTACTTTCAGAAGAGTTAAATATAGCCGGGTATGATGCCCTTAATATTAAATACCCGGCTATGTGTGGAAATAGTCAGTTTGTCGACATGTCATGATGTTTAGAACTTTGTAGAATTTTTAGAAAAACACAGATTAGAAAGCTGGCTTTCTATAAGAAAAAGATATCAAACCAAACATCATGTAAAAAGGTTTTGATGGTTCCATTATGCTAACTAACACTATATTAGCAATACCTGATACCACGTTCCGTTGTATTCCGATTAATTTTAGCGTATTAAACAATTTTTATCTCATAAAAACTGTGCATATAGGCAATTTTTCTTATGGTCACATTGCCATAAAAACACATTGAATTTTTATAGCTCATCATACAAATTTAATATTTAACATACCATTATAAAAATCGCGTACCGAGTCGGTATCGCGATGATCAATATATTTACTTTAATTAATCCTTAAAAGATTGTACTTTTTAAAAAGCTCATTGCGATATTTCTTATCCGTATTGGCTTTTTATTATCTTATCGAGATCGCCTTCCTTAGCAAGTATTGTATTTAACCTGCTTATTAAATCGGCACCTTCTTCTCTGCCTCTTTCTATTCCTTTTTCTATCCCTCTTGCCTCAACTATATCCAATACTTCGCACATATTCACAACCTCCTTCGTATTTGCTTCGTCTATGATCTCCTCAAACCTTTTTATCTCCCTGTCATTGCAGACATAAGCATCAGTAATTCCTCTATATGACCTATTGACCTCTTATCTGCAACATAATTCTTATTTACCCGCATTTGATACAAATAATCTGCAAGTATCCAAAAGTCACTTTTAAAAGAATCTATTATTTCTCTGTCCAGGTATGCTATCTCAAATAAATTAATTTTATAATCATTTACATATGACTTAAGCTCTTCATCCATATCTAAAACCCCGAATAGATTCTTCGGGTATGTCCATTTTTATCATAACCAAGATATAATACCAAAGTAATTACAGGATGTTTGCTTATCACCATTACATTCTTTTTCTGACCTGTCTTGTATACTCCAATCCGTCATATCCCATTACTCTTAGCGGCACTAAATTTATCCGGATTTGTCTGATTTTCTATTCCTAAAAGTGCTATATTTATCGACTGTCTTTCCAATATTTTGCAACATCTCTGTCTTGAAACCTAACTCTTCCGTCTATTTTTAATGCACTGTACTGTAACGGCATCAAAAAGTGTTTCTTCCTCTACCACTTTCTTTCCACCAAACAACAATACATTTACTATATCAGACATCATTGTGTCTTTCAAGCATCTTTTTGGGTTATATCTTTTTCTTGCATATCTGCTCCTTTATTATATCAGAGAATTATTTTTGATTCCATTGTCTTTTAGAAGTTTTTCAGAATTGATTTCAGAAGTATTAAATATAGCCGGGTATAATGCCCCTTACTATCAAATACCCGGCTATGTATGGAAAATAGTCAGTGCACCGACATGTCATGATGTTTAGAACTTTGTAGAATTTTTAGAATACACAGATTAGAAAGTTTACTTTCTATAAGAAAAAGATATCAAGCAAACATCATGTAAAAGTTTGATGCTTTCATTATACAAACTATCACTATTTTGGCAATACCTGATACCACGTTTCGTTGTATTTTGATTAATTTTAGCGCATTAAACAATTTTATCTCCTTAAAACTGTGCATATAGGCAATTCCCCTATGGTCATATTGTCATAAAAACGCAGTTAATTTTTATAGTTCATCATACATTATATGTTAAATACATTATAAAAGGAGCTGTCGGGAAATACTGAATTTTAATCCCTACAGAACAAAATAAAATATCCTGACAAGTACAAGGCGTTTTTGGCTTTGTGACTTTGTCAGGATATTTGTTTTCTATAATGCTGTCTATTTTTGGGGCATAAAACCCCTTGGCTGAAATTTTTGCTTTTTGCATTTTTACTATGCGGTTTTCTCCTGTGGTTTTCCTTCAAATTTCTTTTAGTTTGGCATAGAAAACGATGATATTTGTTATATTTCTTCCCTATTGCAAAAAGCATAAATTCTTTATAAACCTTATCTGAGTACGATAGTTAAAGCGTCAAATCTTCATTCTCTTTAATATCTCAAAATGACCTTCTGTTTGAATAGAGGCGTATCTGTCGTTTCAGAATACCTTTTTTTCACTCTGTATGTTAGCATGTGACTTCTCTCAGAGTTCTTCCCATACTTCATTGATCTTCATTGCTTTATTCTTATCAATATCTTTATCGAGGATTATACTTGTATAAACATTTAGACTTATGTTCACATCCACTACAGTCTGAACATCCATATACTTCATATGTTTGTGTATAACCATTCTGTTCTTTCTTTTTCTGTGTTGATATGTCTCAGTTCACGGCCGTCATGACATATATGACTTGCTCATCCTCAAATACCATTGTCTTCATGTTGTAGTATTTACCTATATCTTTTACTGTATGCTCTTGTTTTTCGTTTTTCGTGATCCTGTAGTTTTATATAACTGTCTATTTGATTTTCTTTCAGATATAGAGGGTTTTTCTCACTACAATAGCCGCTATCTGCCGTAACTTCTTCAAACGCTTCTCCAAATGCTTTCTTATGCTTTTCAAGGACAGGAATCAGTGTGTTATAGTCTGTACGATCATTACTTACATAACCATGTACAATAAAATAATTCTCTACTGCTATCTGTACATTGTATGCCGGCTTTAGCTGCCCGTTCAGCATATGATCTTCCTTCATTCGCATAAAGGTTGCTTCCAAATCAGTTTTTGAGTAGCTGTTTCTATCTTTCCCCATAATCTCAAAAGCATTCTTTATAGTGCATTAATCGCTGTCCACAATGTTCAAGTTCTTCATAGAGTTGTTGAAGTTTTGGCTTTCTCTTGCCCTTTCCGTTAACAAATACAATACCTTCTCCGTCAGCAATAACCATAAGATTTTTCTGAAGCTTAAGTATTTCAATAGGCGAACAGTTATCAATCTCTATAATACGGTTATTAGATAACTTTTTATGTTTTGTAATCTTTCTTTTTCTGTTCTTTTCAATAACATCTCTGACTTTATCAATTCCGTCAATCACAAACATCTGTGCATTTTCCAAACTCGTACTTCTCCCCAAAACTGTTATCTTGTAAAAAGAGTTATAGTCTGAATAAAACTTATCTATAGAATCCAGAAGACCTGCAAGATGATAATTAATGCTTCCCGCCATACAAAAAGTATAACGATTGGCATTAGCTTCTATTTTTCGTTCCATCGATAAATAATTCTTTTTAATGTTACAAACCCTTCTTTTTAATCGTCTCATAAACTGATAGTTTAAGTCGTCTAGGATATCTGAGTAAGTTTCTTACCTTTAAAATCATAAAAAGGCATCTCTTTTAGGCTTCCTCCCTTGAGTAAGCCAGATAAAAGCAATATCTCTTTCACATAAATCTACAATACGATCAATAGAACGAATTCCTCGCATATTTGCATAAGTAATAACTGCATACATCATGATAGGGTTATACCCTGTTCTTCCCTTATCCGAACAATTGGCTAACAGTCCGGAAAAATCTAAATCCTCCATAACTTTTTTTAGGGTATAGACTGGATCGTCATCGGGCAAACTCAATTCATAGAAGCTAAAGTTGATTTTCTGTTGACCTATTTCAAAAAAGTCGTTATAATAATTAACTGTGAGCATAGTTACATTATAACATGTAACGGAGAAAGATGGTTATCGTTAGCCATCTTTTTATGTAAAAACTTAGGGAGGAGTGACTCGTTTTGAGTTACTCCTCCTGCTTTCGTCAACTGCCATTTCCCGACGGCCCTTTTTATCAATATATTTACTTTCCACTTGTCCCCTAAAAGATTGTACTAGCTCATTGCGATATCTCTTATCAGTATTGGCCTTTATTGTCTTATCCAAGATCGCCTTCCTTAGCAGTATTGTGTTTAACCTGTGTCGTCAGCACCTTCTTCCTGTTTTCTATTCCTTCATACTCTACCTTTTTCTATTCCTTTTTCTATCCCTCTTGCCTCAACTATATCCAATACTTCGCACATATTCACAACTCCTTCTTATTTGCTTCGTCTATGATCTCCTCAAACCTTTTTATCTCCTGTCATTTGGGCATAAGCATCAGTAATTCCTCTACATGGCCTATTGACCTCTTATCTGTAACATAATTCCTATTTACTCGCATTTTGATACAAATAATCTACCAAGTATCAAAGTCCCCTTGTAAAGATCTATTGTTTCTCTGTTAAGATATGCTATCAAATAAATTAATCTTATAGTCATTTTACATATGGCCTTAATTTCTCATCAACGTCTATTATTCCAAGTAGATTTTGAGGTACTGTCATTTCTGCTCAAACCAAATATAATACTAAAGAGGTAGGATATTTTCTTATCAATATTTTCAGTTCTTGACTGTTTACCATTCGTACCTTCATAACATAACTCTAAACGGCATTAATTTGTTGGGTGCATCTGATTTCTATTCTAAAGTGCTATATTTATCATTGTCTTTTATTTTACAACATCTCTGTCTTGAGCACGACTCTTGTCCATTTTTAATACTGTCTGTAACACAGCATCAAAAAGTGTTTCTTCCTCTACCACTTTCTTTCCGCCAAATAACAATACGGTTTACTATATCGAAAAAACATCATTATGTCTTTCAAAACATCTTTTGGGTTATATCTTTTTCTTGCATATCTGCTCCTTTATTATCAAAAATTATTTTGATTCCATTGTCTTTAGAAGTTTTCAAATTGATTTCAAGTATTAAATATGTGCGGGTATAATGCCCTATCAAATACCGGCTATGTGGAAAATAGTCAGTTACTCGACCATGTCATGATGTTTAGAAATTTGTAGAATTTTAGAGATACACAGATTAAGTTTACTTTCTATAAGAAAAAAGATATAAACCAAACATCATGTAAAAAGTTTGATGCTACATTATACAAACTATCACTATTTTGGCAATACACGATGCCACGTTTTGGTATTTTGAATTTTAGCGCATTAAACAATTTTATCTCCTTAAAACTGTGCATATAGGCAATTTTCTTTATAGTCATATTATAAAAACACACTTACAATTTTATAGCTCATCAGCTGGAATTTAATATTCGTGCCATTGCCGCCAAAATCGCGTACCAGTCGGTATCGCGATTTTTTGATCAACTATATTTACTTTAATTAATCCCTTAAAAGGTGTACTTTTTAAAGCTCCTTGCGATATCTCTTATCAGTATTGGCTTTTATTATCTTATCAGAATCACCTTCCTTAGCCAATGTATTTAACACTACTTATTATATCGGCACGCACTATTCCTTTTCTACCTCTTGCCTCCAACTATAGCCAATACTTCCTTTATATTCTGTACTCCTTCGCATTGCTTCGTCTGATCCTCAAACCTTTTATCTCCTGTCATTTGCAGACATAAGCATCAGTAATTCTCTATATGGCCTATTGACCTCTTATCTGCAACATAGTTCTTGTTACTCATTTGATACAAATAATCTGCAAGTATCAAGAAGTCAGCAGCAAAAGAATCTGTGTTTCTCTGTCAGATATGCTATCTCAAATAAATTGATCTTATAGTCATTTTACATACGACCAAGCTCTTCATCTATATCTAAAACCCCAGATAGATTCTTCCAGACTATGTCCATTTTTGTATAACCAAGATATATTAAAGGTAATTACAGGGTGTTTGCACCACCATTACATTTCTTTTCTAACCTCTTGTATACTCCAATCATTATCCCATTACTCTTAGCGGCATGGGTTATCCGGATTTGTCTGATTCTCTATTCGTAAAAGTGCTATGTACTTACGTCTTTCCAATATTTTGCAACATCTCTGTCTTGAAACCACGACTCTTCCATCTATTTTAATGCACTGTCCTGTAACGGCATCAAAAGTGTTTCTTCCTCTACCATCTCTTTCCGCAAAACAACAATACATTTACTATATCAGACATCATTGTGTCTTTTCAAGCATCTGTGAGTTCATATCTTTTCTTGCATATCTGCTCCTTTATTATATCAGAAATTATTTTTGATTCCATTGTCTTGAAGTTTTCAGAATGATTTTCGAAGTATTAAATATAGCCAGGTATAATGCCCTACTATCAAATACCCGGCTATGTATGGAAAATAGTCAATTCTCATTGACTGTCATAGGATGTTTAGAACTTTGTAATTTTTAGAAAATACAGATTAGAAAGCTGGCTTTCTATAGAAAAAGATATCAAACCAAACATCATGTAAAAGGTTTGATGGTTCCATTATACTAACTAACCTATTAGCAATACACTGATACCACGTTCCGTTGTATTCCAATCAATTTGGCGTATTAAATAATTTTTATCTCCATAAAACTGTGCATATGGACAATTTTCTTATGGTCATGCCATAAAAACACACTGAATTTTATAGCTCATCATACAAATTTAATATTTAAATACCCATTATAAAAACCGGCGCACCGATTCGGTATCGCGATTTTGATCAATATGTTCATTTCCATAATCTTAAAAGATTGTACTTTTCAAAAGCTCATTGTGATATCTCTTATCGTATTGGCTTTTATTATTTATTGATCACCTTCCTTAGCAAGTATTGTGTTATTATACTTATTATATCGCTTTGTTTTCTATCCCTCTTGCCTCAACTATCCAATACTTCGCATATTCACAACCTCCTTCATATTTGCTTCGTCTAGTCTCCTCAAACCTTTTATCTCTGTCATTGCGGACATTAGCATCAGTAATTCCTCTATATGGCCCTGTTGACCTCTTATCTGCAGCTTATAATTGTATTTACCGCATTTGATACGAATAATCTGCAGTATCCAGTCACTTTTTAAATGAATCTGTGTTTCTCTGTCCAAATATGCTATCTCAAACAAATTCGTCTTATAGTCATTTACATAGCTGGCTTCTCATCAACATTATTATTCAAGCAATTTTTGGGGTACAACCATTTCTGTTCATCCCAGATATAATACTAAAATTGAGATATTTTTTCTTATGTATTTTCAGTTCTTGACTGTTTACCATATTCGCGCAATGTAAGCTTATAACTCTAAGCAGCATTAATTTATTGGGTGTTGTCATTTTCTATTCACAAAAATTACTATATTTATACAACTGTCTTTCCAATATTTTACCAGCATCTGTCTTGAAACCTAACTCTTCAAATCTATTTTAATACTGTCTGTAACGGCATCAAAAAGTGTTTCTTCCTCTACCACTTTCTTACCACTAAACAACAATACATTACTATATCAGAAAAAACATCATTGTGTCTTTCAAGCATCTTTTGATTTATATCTTTTCTTACATATCTGCTCCTTTATTATATCAGAAAATTATTTTTTGATTCCATTGTCTTTAAGTTTTCAGAATTGGTTCAGAAGTATTAAATATAGCCAGTATAATGCCCCTACTATCAAATACCCGACCGTGTGGAAAATGGTCAGTGCCTCGACATCGCGATGTTTGGACTTTGTAGGATTGCAAATTTT